>Ga0208957_1000303_pt1 | contig 43137 bp, 54 predicted proteins | sample RifOxyA1_FD_184029 | JGI IMG/M metagenome (GOLD analysis project Ga0208957, IMG submission 184029) | Groundwater microbial communities from Rifle, Colorado - Rifle Oxygen_injection A1 (SPAdes) | ecosystem: Environmental > Aquatic > Deep subsurface > Groundwater | place: Rifle, Colorado, United... | reverse complement strand
GGGTTGTCATCCTGCTTTATTTCAATTTCAACGTACTTGTATTTTTTAGACATTTCAGACTCCTTTGTTTGATGATTAGATTGTACTTGTTAAGCGGATTCTATGGTTAAAATCCGCTTAGAGTTGCGAGATTTACACAGTGTTAAAACTGGCTGAACAGGACTGCCAGCCCCAGGAGCCAGACTCCCAGGGCGGCAAGAGTGAGCGCGTCGAGTTTTTTGATGGTCATTTTGTCACCTCGCAAGCCTTGACTCTGGCCTGGTGATCTTTTTGGCTTGCGCGGTGTGCTATTCGCAAGTCGTAACCGAGGCTTGTCAATTCATCCAAGAGGGACTGGTACTCATGGAGTTTAGCAGGTCGGGTGTAGTGGCCTGTTAAGTTCACGCAGGCCGCGCCATGTTGTCCGCCGTGCTGGTAGGATAAGCACGTCACGTGAGGATTACAATCCCCAGGAAGTTCGGGGAATATGGCGAGAGGCTCGCCCTCAAAGATGCGGAAAATTACCTTAGTTTTCATTTTGACTCCTCTTTGTTTGGTTCGGGTCATCCATGCCCGCGCTTGTCCTCTAGTATCCTAGCCAGTCCGACTCTATGCTTGCGGGTCTGACGTGGGGCAATCTGCTAGAGGACATGAGCGGGGAGGGATTAGGCGATTCTTTTTGCCTTGATTTCAGCGGCTTGCTGTCGTAGTGCTTCAAATTCAGGGCGCGCAGTGAGTTCGGCATACATGCGGGCGCGTTCGGTTGGGTCAATGTCCACGCGCACAGCCTGCAATCGTTCTATAGTCATCCTGATGGTGATAGTGTGCCTGCCGAGTTTTATTGTCATTTGATACCTTTCCCGCGTGTACCGTGCGCGGCCCGGATTCTGATTTATAGTTGATAGAATGGATTAATCGGATGAATGGCTGAAATACATACCGCATTCATTACAGCGATAATGCACACGCTTGCCAAGTGTACCCAGCACGGAAGAGTCTCCACTGTCACACATGGGGCAATAGACGGGATCGGCGTCCTCCTCGGCCTGCTCTTCTTCTTCTTCTTCGGATTCTTCCGCGTCTCTTGCTTCTGCCTGCTCTTGTGTCATGTAGAATTCAAGTGACACGAATCCATCATTTGATTCTGCTACATACACCCACTGGTCAGACTCGTGTAACCCTAGCGCTTCGCGCTCTTCTTTTGACACTTCCATGACCGCACCATTCCCATTAAGGTATGCGTCATAGTAGTACAAGGTCGAGATAGACTCGCCCTCAAACTTGCCGGGGGATGTGACGATCCCATTATCCCAAGTATAGCCGAGCGCAAGTTTGTTCAGTTTGTCTGTGTCCATTTGATTATCCTTTGTTTGATTCGGCAGTATTGCCGCGCTTGTCCTTCCCCCTGTAGGACATGAGCGGGAATGCTACTATTCGGTAGTATCGAATTGATTAACCCAGTCCCACATCCGTGACGGTACGTTGTCAGAGCGCATTGACTCGTCCCCTCTATTGTCGCAGGCCGAGGCCTGGGTCATAAGGGAGGTGAGCAGGATAGCGAGGGTGAGCAGTGAGCGTAACATTTTCTTTGACATTTTGATCCTTTCGCTTGGGTCTGGTTTGATGTAGCAATATTGTATCCTTTACTTGCAACAATAGATTAATTCCACTTAACAACATTGTAAGGCCATACTCTCATAATACTATTGACACATAGACCGGCACACCCATATAGATTAAGATAAGACAAGTTTATCCTTACAAATTTGCAAGGTTACCCTAATCCAGGTCTCAGCGAATTCTCATGTGAAATTAAGGAACGGGTGATAGGGGAGGACGGTAAGGACGGACGCCACTTTTTATCGTCATCGTTTTTCCCCCATTTTTGGAAAATATCGACTATCTGCTATCGTCCGCTATTAGGAAGCGAATGAGCGGAGGAATGTCTGCGCTAACGGCTGGCGATCTGTCCTTTAGCCACTGCCCTATCAGGAACTTCTTGATGTTTTTGGGCGCGCTTTTAGTGGGGTCTTTCAAGAAGAAATCAATGCAGTCTTGGGGGAGGAAGATTTCAACCCGAACTTGGTGTTCGTATTGTTTTGAGTATTTAGTAGTCATGGTCACATCGACAGAAATACGCCAAACTTCTCGTCGTCTGTGCCGTGAGAGAAGTCATATGCCTGTTGTTCTGTTTTGCCAAAAGAGGCGCATGTATTGGCGCACTCAGCGCAGTGAAATCCGCCCCAGTAATTTCCCTCTGGTTTGGCTTCGCTCTCTATCGCTGGTTTACACGACGTAAACGGCGCTTCGGTGTCGCCCGTAACTTTATACTCAATCCACCAATTCATTGTATTTCAGCCATAGTGCGCCTCAAACGTTCTGCTATTGATTTTGTCTATAATTAGACTGGATGGATAATTAAAATATAGTTCTTTGCCTTCGTCTGAAATTTCATGAATGGAAAAGACGGTTTCGCTTGATTCGGAAACTACCCAAACGTCGCTATCGGCCAAACCGAGTTGTTTTTTGAATGTTTGGAAATCTCTTTTCGGTATCTCAAGTTCATTATCTTCGCCCCACCTAACAAGAATAGTTGGTTGATAGATTGGTGTAGGGTCAATGATCCAGGTATTTTGTATATATTCTTGCCCGTATTCTGGATAGGCGTAACAAAAAAACAAGGTATCCCTGTCTCGCTTGACATAAAACAACATTACAACGTGTTCTTTTTCTTTTCTTGAAAGAGCCAATACTTGAACCGGGGTTTGGATTCTGCTCATTTTGATTTATCCTTTCCCCATCCCGTTCCCTTGAATACGATATTGGGTCTGGTGATGAGTTTGACTACGTTCTTGGATTTACACTTCGGGCAGGGCGGGTTGACGTTCCGTGTTTTGCGAGACGTAGTTGGAACATCAACCACAAATCCTGCCTTGCAGTCGCGACAGCGGTAATCGTAGTGCATTATCCGCCCCACTTCGGTCGGTGACTGGCCTTGTAGTTGGACTTGCCCTGCTTCTGACGGAGCATTTCGGAGATGCGACCAGGGGCATCGGGTTCTGATTCTGGTGACCATGAGGGCGAATTCTTTTGCGGAGTCGCCGCAACGGACTTGAACGCCGTCCGCACCTTCTTGATTTCGTTTCCGAAGTATTTCCACGAGTACGAGGCGTGCGGAAACAACTTCAAGCACAGCCCCGCCCCAACGCTCAGGAACACCTCGCTTCCGATTGTAAAATACGCAAACGTAAGCGCGCTCGAAATTAAGCCAACCTTTAGATCGGACAGCATTATTCCGTTACTTCGATACCACGTATCGGCAAAGAAATCCACTGCTTGTGCGAACAGCGAAATTGCAAGATACTGCTTGTCGTCGGTGTTCGTCAGATACATATAGAAGAATACAATGGATGAAATTTGCGGCGCAATGCTCATCGTCCAGTATGTCCAATCAAAGATTTGAACATTCATGTCAAACATCGTCTCAATCGCCTTTAGGCCAAGGTAACTTGAATACGTATCCTCGGCAAAGTGGTTGATGCCAACAATCAACATCGCCAGTGCCGCAATAAACAATACGATTACCGACGGAGAGTTCTTGTACTTATTCGCAACCGATTCGAATATGTCGCTCATGCCCATTTCTCCCAGAAATCTTCCATTTTCGACCCCGCGTCGGCGACGATTAGGAACTTCTCGTCATCGTGCAGGATGGCGGGGTAAACGCCCGTGTTCCAAGGTTGCGCCCATGAATAGGCCAAAATCCCGCCCTCGTTGAGTTTGGCGACCGTATCTGGCCTGTCCTCAACCACGAAAGCAACCAGGTCTTTGTAATCCTTCAAGATCGTTCTGGCCTTGTTTCCGTCAAGACACTTTGCGCCGAGGGTCTCGTCGTAATTCAGCAGATGCTTCCTGAGCCACCGAACCGTGAACGTCTCTGCCCCGCGAGGGCGGCTCGACAAGAACTGCACGGGGTAGCCCTTGGCGATTGCCCGCTCAACGAACACCAGCCCGTCCATGATTGGCTCAAGCGGATAGTACGAGTTCGGGTCAATCACAAAACTCAGGGCGGCGTCCAAAATCTCAGGGAAGTCCACATACCGATCTTCAAGGGCGTACATATCCCGATTGATGCTTGCATCTTTTCCGTGGCAAGCGACGAGATGCTCCACCAGCCTGCCCTCAAGATCGGCTACCACTCCGTCAACATCCATGATAATCATCTTTTTGTTCATATTTATCCTTCTCGTTTCTGTAATTTTAATCTTGCGCTTGCGCGCCAGTTGGAAATTGTCTTTTCGGTTATACCAATACGGTTTGCCCACTCTCGCATTTGAATAGGCGTGAGATTCGCTATCTCAACCGTTTGTTCATAAGTCAGGGTAGGCTCGATACTGCGCCAATCTTTCGGAAACTTTCGGAAACTTTCCGAACTTTCTCTCGCAGAAGCGCCAAAACCTTCCTGTTTCTTTCCACTGGTTTCGGAAACTTCTTCGGTTTCCAGAGAACTTACCATTTTGTTTCCAACGAATACGCCTGCGATCAGAACGTAGGGAATAAGGTTTACCATCAGCGACCACATCCACGCCCAGAAACTACTCTTTCCGCCAAGTGCGTCCAGAACGCTTTCGTGGGACAGCCTGCTCATGGTGAACGGAACAAGAATGAAAAGCCCAGAAATGAGCAGGGTGAAAACGCAAACGGAAAGAATGTTGAATCTGGCGCTTCTCTGCGCCCCGTGCCTTGGAAGTACCTTGCTCCATCCGTTGAACAGCAGTCCGCCGCCAATTGTGTCCAGAATCCCCATACCAAGCCCCGTTACAGAAAGAAAGAAGGTTAGAACGCTACTCCAAATGCCTGTAATTTGCCCAACGTCCGATGCGGCAAAAGCGGCGGCGTAACGAACCACCGAGATAAGAACCGTAGCCCAAATAAGCCTGTCTGCCCAATCTTTTAGTTTCATATTTACGCCGTGTAATTACACAATCTCGTCCTGTATCAGCAGACCCAGAACGGCGAGGAAGTAGGTGTCAAGTATGCCGTCAAGTTCGCCAATCTCACTAGCCAACAGAGCGGCTTGTCCACGCCCATTAGCCAAGCAGGTTGACAAGACCACAAATTTCACCGTTCTGCACATGCCAACGAAATCCTCCTCCGAAACGCTTTCTAAAATCACTTTCTTTGACCGTTCCACACCCTCAAGAAGCGTATTCATCATTTCTGAAAATTCGTCGGCCTCAAGTGTGCCAACTTTGTTTTTTTGTAACAACCCCGCCAACGCTTTGATGTCCATTTCATCTCCTTTATGATTATCTGAATTTTATCCGCATACTCCCGCAAGTCAATGATTTTTAAGCCACATTAAGACATTTTAATCAAACTATTATCCAAATATCAGAAAAATAACGACTTTTCTTATCGTATTCTCAGACTATTTTATTGACCAAATACTAGATATGGAATACAATATTTGCAAGGAGATAGCCATGAATGTACTTTCGGTTACGAATATCAAAGCACCTGCGGGCGTAAATGGCAAGGAGGCGTGGGAATGTTGTGTGAAATACGGTGGAGTTGCCGCGGCTTCGAGGCGGATGATTAATCCCATCACTGGAAAGTGCTTCACTCCGTCTGGGATTTCCCGTCCTGCGTATCGTTACGCCTTGTCGCATCTTGAAGAAATCCGTCCGCAGTGGGAACAGATCGCCTTCTCCGAGGGCGTTGTTCCGACAGAGGAAACGTGGAAGGCGTGGCTGTTGCAGAAGGCGCGGGTGGCCTTTTACTACAAAGTCCCCGAATATGAAAAGTTTGTCAAAGACAACAACTTAGGAGAAGACAATGCCTGACCTATCTGCAACCCGAAGAATAGAAAGCGTCACAACTATTAATCAAACCTTTTTTGTACTTGATGGAATGAACGATAATAGTTATTTTGACGAAATAACCACTACGGAAAAGCAGGGCAATGGCGAATTCGTAATGGTTATTTGGTATCGGTGCTGGAGGAACAATCACATCGTTCGCGAAATCAACAGTTTGTATGTGGTTGATGTTTGTTATTTTGAAATCCAAGACGAGCCGCTTCCATTTTGAAATCATTCCAGCAATCCCTGCTCGATCTCGATGGCGCAGACATTCGTCGTTATCATAAAGACGACTTGCTTGACGACCAAATCCTGCAAATCTTCGATGGCCGCTGTATTCGGTGCGGGAGGCGGACGGTTGTCGTCCACGAGATCGTCCCGAAGTCGCACGGCGACGAATACCTTGCCGCAGATAACCGCGTTACGCTGTGTAATTCCTGCCACGAGTGGGCGCACTCGAACACCACAACGTCAATCCCAATACTGACAGAACGTAGGCGGAAAGTCCTGCAAAACAAAGGAATTCAAGATGAATAAAAAATACACGATTTTCAACGAAGATGCCGTCAAGTGGGCGAACGAATACGAAGGCAAGAAGTTCCACGCCCTGCTTACGGATGCGCCATATCATTTGCAATCCATCGTCAAGCGGTTTGGCAAAGCGAAAGTCTCTGACGACACACAAACATCCGAAAAAGTTCGCAATCGCTCAGACGGCTATTCGCGCTTGATTGGCGGCGGATTTATGGGACAAAAGTGGGACGGCGGCGATGTTGCGTTTCGCCCCGAAACGTGGGAAGCGTTCAGCAAGGTTCTTTGCGATGGCGCATTTGGCATGGCCTTTTCTGCTTCCCGCAATTGGCACAGGATGGCGGTTGCGATTGAGGATGCTGGATTTATCATTCACCCGACCATGTTCTTTCTTTGGCGTCAGGGTCAAGGATTTCCGAAAGCGACTCGCGTAAAGGGACACGAAGAATTTGATGGGCATCGCTACGGAGCGCAGGCTTTGAAGCCAGCCGTTGAGCCGATCATTATTTTCCAAAAACCGTATAGCGGAAAGCCCGTCGAGAATATCGTTGCGACGGGTGCGGGGGCTTTGAATATTGACGGAGGAAGAATACCGACAAGCGACGAGTACACTATCAATCGTTTTGATGATGGGATGAAGCCATTCGGAAACGGGGCGGGACACAAGTTTTCATCCGTTCATGTTCCGCAGTCTAATCCGAAAAACAGACAGGGGGTTGTTGGTTCTGACTTGGGCATCTCTGGAGCGGATATTGATAAGTTTCAACAAGCGCAAAGAGATTCTATCGAGAATATGGTTTCGATGGGTCGCTGGCCTGCCAATCTTGTTCTTGACGAAGGAAGCGCAGAGGCGATGGATTTGCAGAGCGGACACCTGCAGTCTGGAAAAATGAAACCCAGCCACACAAGGCACACAGACCGCTCTCCAAACGGAATTTACGGTGTCTTTGACGGTAATGCGCCGTTGCCCGAAACTATAGGGGATAGCGGTGGCGCATCCCGCTATTTTTACACCGTGCAATCTCAGATTGACGAGGCCGATCCGTTCCTGTACTGCAAGAAGGTAAGTCCGAAAGAACGCAACGCCGGACTGGACGATATGCCAGAAATTATGAGCGGGATGAGCGGCGGCGCGCAAAGCCAAGGCGAGGGGTACGATAAAGGCCAAGACATTGGGCTAAACAGGGTTACTGCGAAAAAGAATCCGCATCCGACATTGAAACCAATTGGATTAGCGAAGCATCTTGCGACCCTGCTTCTTCCTCCTGCCAGTTACGCACCGCGAAGATTGTTCGTTCCTTTCTCTGGCGTTGCGAGTGAGATGTGCGGCGGCCTGTTGGCTGGATGGGACGAAGTTGTCGGAGTTGAGTTCGACACAGAAAACGGATATGTAGAAATTGCGGAAAAGCGGTTACAATACTACTGTGACTGAGCAAACCGGCGCCCCTGTTGCTGTAAAGTATCCAGATGCCTATATCGAGTCCTGTTTCTTTATCTGGTATGCCAACAGAGGCAAAACGAAATTTCGCATGACCGACGGATTTCCGCCGTCAGATGAGGGAAATACACCCAGTCTTACAACGGTAATAAAATGGCGAGACAATCTTGGGTGGGTGGAGCGCGCAGATGCGATGGACGGGGAACTTTCCCGCACGATGGAAAAAGACGCCATCAAGATGAAGGCCGAAGCAATCAAGAAACTTGCGAAGGTCGCAGAGACATTGGTGGACGAGGGAATAGAGTTCGTCAAGGCAAACAGGTTTGATACGTCATCTGCCGCCGTGCGCGCAATCTTGGGCGGCGCAGAGTTGATGGCAAGGTTCGTGGGGATGGGGGAACTGATGCTGAGTATCGGTAAGATGAGCGATAGTCAGGTCGAGAAAGAGTTTTATCACCTGCTTGGAAAAAATGAAAATGAAGATGGGATAGTAGATGCAGAAATCCAAGTAGATGACGATGCCCCTGATAAACCAGAAGACGATAACATCTAACGAAAAAAGACGACTTCTCGCGCTAGTTGCAGAAATGAAGGCAAGGGGAATTCCACTGCCACAGGGTATTGAACTACCCAAGACCCGCTCAGATTTATCGTGGGAACTCTCGGAGAGTGGGTATTTCAAGAAAGACGACGGGACTCTCTACAACCCAACGGAAACACATAAACTCTTTAATCGGGACACATCAAGATTTTGCTTGCTACGTGGCTCTAGGGGCAGTGGCAAAACTGCGGCTGGCGCACAGAAATCCCTGCTGAAAATCATGGAGGGGAAAGATGGCATGGTGGTCAATCCAGACCTTGAGAACTTCCGCCTGTCTACGTGGCCTGAACTTCGCAGGTGGATTCCGTGGAACATGGTTATCCCCAAACAGCGGTACAGGAAGTCGGACGGGTGGGATGTGTCGCGCCCGTTTACGATGGTGTTTATGAACGGGGCGAGAATGTACTGCAAAGGCTTGAAAGACCCAGAGAGTGGCCGAGGCCCCAACGTAAACTGGCTGTGGTATGACGAGGGCGCAAGAGACAGAACCGGGCTTGGGTGGAAGATTGCAAACTTCGGCGTTCGCATTGGGCTGGACACGCAGGCGTGGATCACCACTACCCCAAAAGGAATTTCGCACTGGCTGTATGAGTTCTTTGAGAAGCGCGAGATACCCCAGGAAGTTCTGGACATTATCGCGGACATCGAAACAAAAACAGGCATCAAACGGGAACTGATTTCCTCGTACCACGCCACCGTGCGCGAGAACAAGGAAAACCTTGATGAGATAACCTACGCCTCGTACATCATGTCTGCTCCGACTGGTTATCTTCGGGCGCAGGAAATCGAAGGAGAGTACGCCAACGAAGAAGGCTCTTTGGGCGACCGCCGTTGGTTTGACAACAAGGTTCTGGACGCTGTTCCCGATTGGGTTGTCAAGCAGGTGCGCTTCTGGGACTTGGCGGCCACCGAAAAGAAAATGGTCGGCAAGAAAAACAACCCAGACAACACGATTGGAAGTTTACTCGGCGTAAATACCGAGAGAAGCCAATACGTCATCGAAGATCAGGTTGGCGGAACGTGGGCGTGGAAAACCATCAAAGAAATGGTGGTTGAGGTTGCGCGCCGCGACGGACAAGAGGTGACGGTTTGCTTCGAGCAAGAACCTGCGTCGGGTGGCAAGAACCAGATTGCGGAACTGACAGAAGTAATCAAGTCTGCTCTGCCTGGTTGGAATGTTTCGTCCATTGAAGCGAAGAAGTTGGGCGACAGGGTTCTGGCCGCAAACACTTGGTTTGGCGAGGCCGCAAAGGGAATGTTCTGGATGGTGCGGGGATTGTGGAACGACAAGTTCCTTGCTGAACTTGATGTGTTTCCGAATGAAGGGACGCACGACGACCGAGTTACGTCTGTAACTGGTGGTCGTCACTGGATCGCTCCTATTCGCAAGTGGTCAAAGATGGGTTTTGCGGCGGTTGGGTCTGTGCCAGAAAACGAAAATCAGGGATAGCGCATTTGGTAGACATTAATGTAGAATTAGCGTAATGAATACAAATCGCGATTTCCGCAAGGGACAATTTTGATGGCAAAGAGACAGCCGAAGAAAAACATTATCATTGACAAGCGCGAAGGGCAACTTAGCGCGCACGGCGGAGAGGTCAATTACTTTTTTAGAAACATTCCGCTGTGGAATCCCCCGTCGTGGCAGACCGCAGAGGTGTGGCGTCAATTTGTAATCAAGCAACCCATCGCCGCGATTTGTCGGGATACCATTGCGAATTACCTGAACTCGTTGGACTGGTCAATCGTAGCGCGGGACAGTGACCAGCAGGACGAACTGCGCGCAAAAGTAAAACACTACACAAAACTATTTGAGCGGGGAAACGCTTATTACTACGATATAGACTTCGCGTCGCACATCGAATGGATTGTCAAAGACCTGTATGACCTGCCGTTTGGCGCGGCAAGCGAGATCGGAAGGATAGATGATGCTTCAAGCGGAAAAGTGGTTTGGATACGCCCGTTGGATGGCGGGACTCTTGCGCCGACCCTGAACTTTGATTTCCCCGTTGTGCAGGTTGCTCCGACAACCAATCTCGCGCCCGTTTACCTGCCACGAGATTTCGTCAGTCGCGTTTATCTTTCACCGAGAACAGAACTGCGTCGAGAAGGTTGGGGGTATGCTCCTCCAGAGCGCATCTGGCGCGCAATGGAAATGCTTTCCAGCGGCGACGATTACTACGCCCGATTGATGCTCAATACGCCAGAGGCGGGTATTCTGGATTTAGGCGACACAGAAAAAGACACCGCGCTGAGCTGGATAAAATCACTGCAAGACCTTTTGTTCGGCATCAACCCGCTAAAAATCCCCGTTTTATACGAACACACCACACAGGCAAAGTGGATTCCGTTTGGCAAGCCGCCAAGCGAAATTATGTACGACACCACTACGGCAAAATACGCGGCTATCCTGACTGCTGGATACGGGCTGACGCTTTCCGACATTGGATACCCAACATCTTCTGGCGGGGGCGGCGATACGCTCGCGGGAACAATTCGTATGCAGGGCGTTGGCAAGGGATCGGGCAAGGCGATTGCTAAAAAGAAAACCGAGTCTTACCTAAATCATATCCTGCCGGACTCGTTGAAATTTACATGGATTGACTACGACGACGAGCGCAACGTCAGCAAGGGGCGCGCGAGACTGGCATCAGCCCAATCTGCGGATGTGTGGATTCGCAACCGCGTGTTCAAGCCAAGCGAAATTCGACAACAGGCATTGGCGGACGGATTGATTTCAATTTCCATTCCAGAAACCATTGACCCGAACGACGAGGAATTTACCGTAGTCCAGCAAGCCGCCGTCGCAAACAAGACTGGCGGAAGCAGGACAAAGACGCTGGGCAATCCCGTTGCGCCATCTGCTGGTGGACAGGGAGAGGTTATTCCCCAGCAAATCATCCAGCGCAATATGGCAAACGCGGAAGTCGGCATTTCAAAAGCAGTTTTCAGCGCGGTTGAAGTCTTAAGCACACTTCTTTTCAGTGTCAATGAAAAGTTATCTCAAACCGAGATGGAAGTTTGGAACCAATACGTTGACGACTATCTGACTGGAAAATCCGACATCGACGAAGTTGCCCTCAAGGATGTGTTTGAGGATGTGCTTGGGCGCGTGTATGCGTCTGTCGGGGAACAGGGTTGGGTTGCCGATTTCTCCAATGCGATTTCCCGCAAGGCGTTGGCGGATGCGGTTTCCTACGAAAAATCCCACAAAGCCTTCCTTGCAGAACAGGACGCAGAGCAAAGGTACATCGAGGGCGAGTCGGACGGTATTGACGTTGAGGAAAGCGACGTTGCGCTTGACATCAACGAAACCGAACTGTCGCTTGCGGTTCACAAATCGTTTGCGGAGAACGTTGCCAGATACTCTGTGCTTCACCTAAAATCCAAGTTGGCGTCCACTTTCGGTGTTGACGCGACAGAGGCAATGGATAATAATATTCGTGTATCAAGAGAGACGAGCAAGGAAGTTCTGCAAAGTCTTTCTGAGATTACAAAAGCCGCTTATGAAAGCGGTATCAAATTCATACAGACGACAGGAGATCAAGATGCAGTCAGTTAAACTATTCATGCGCGCCGTTGGCGATGCCGCACCAGGTGTTGTTTCCGTTTCTGAACTCGAAGACGAACTTGAGTACAAGTATCTATCTCAGGGATACGAAGTCTTTGAGACACACTATTTGGGCGAGGTTCGCAACGATCAGGGCGATGCCCTCGGCTACAAGGTGCTGTTTGTTCTAATCGGCGGCGGAGAACCTCGTAAGCCCGCTGTTGTCGAGAAGCCGAAGTCGCTGAAAGATGTGAAGTGACAATTTCGTTCATCGTGTACGTTGCGGTAGGGAAACTCCTAATTTTCTTTGGACAGAAGTTCCCCTACTTCGTCAACTCAAAATTCGAGTTCGTCCGCAAGTTGTTCGAGTGTGATCTATGTCTGGGTTTTTGGGCTTACTTCCTGCTTGCGGCGTTCTTGAAAATAAGACTTTTTGATGATGTATATGTGTATGTCCCGTTTCTCAGTGAAGTCATAACGGGTTGCACCACATCCTTCGCAATGCACCTGCTCTCGATTGGATGGCGCGAAAAGTTCTCTACGGTGATAATCTGATGGAAGAACAAAACGTTTTAGCATTTGCGTCCATGTACATCACAAAGGCGTCGTTGAGTCCCAACGGCGTGATGAAGTGGGCGGCCACCAACTCCGATACCGACCCCGACAGTTACAACGAGCGCATGTCGCTGGAGTTGTATCAGGATTTCGTCGACCACATCAAGAACGAGGACGAACTTCCCGTAGAGTTCAAGTCCGTTGTCTGCTCGGATTACTGGTGCGGCGGGATGCCCTACCTTTCCGTATCGCACTATCCTGACCTGAATGGAAAAGCCGTCCCTGGCGAACCGCTCGAACTGTTTGTGGACGGCCAAAAACTCAAAGCAAAAGGTGTTCTGTTTGACGATCCTCTAGGCCATTCTGTATGGCGCAGTCTGAAAGAAGATAAATACAAAAGTACAGACGAGAAAATAAGAATTTCGATTGGTTTCCTAGACCTTGCACATAGACATGGCGATGGGAAGGTGTGGGTTCGCGAGAACCTGTATTCCCTCTGTCCAGAATGTTTGCAGGGCGTCGGAAACAAGGTCTACACAAAAGGCTATCTTGTTCATCTTGCGCTTACGCGCGTACCCGTGAATAAGCGAACCGAAATGGTCTTAGAGGAAAAAGCAGACATGGCAAAGAAAACTCGCAAGGAAGATGCCGAAAGCATCGTTGGCAAAGAACTTGCCGAAGAATTGGAAACGAAGCAAAAGGCATCTGTGCAACGCTCGGATGCGCTGATCGAGATGGCGGAAACCGAACCGACTGTCGAGCCAGAAGTTCCTGTCGAAGAAGAAACTTCCGCCTCCGAAGAAATCCCCGAAGAGGTAGTTGCTCGCGTTGAGGCGGCAGAGGTCGCCAAAAGCGATGACGCAATGGATGCCGTGATGAGCGAACCCGCCGCGATGGTGGACAACCTGCCCTACGGCGGCGCAACTTCCATGAAGGATGCTGAAAAGTTCGTTGCGATGCAGAACGAGACTATCTTCGTGATGGACGCGTGGAGCGTGCTGACAAATATCGCGTGGAATATCTTCGAGCGCAAAGACATCCCAGACAAGAAAGCCGCGCTGAATGGGGCGGTGGACGAATTCCGCAATATGCTGGCCGCAAAGTCAATGGTGGCGTTCGCGCAACTTTCAACAACTGTTGAAAACGACCACGAACTGAAACCTACACTTGACGCGTTGCTTGCAAACATTGATAATACATTGACGATGGAATCGGATGTGAACGGCAAACTCGCCACCATCAATCCGTCCCTGCAAGAACTTGGCAGTAAGATTTTAGAGTACGTCACGGCCAAGTCCCAAGTTGAAGAAAAACCTGTTCCCGCACAAGATAAAAATAAAGAAACTTTACTAGCAGAATTAAAAAGCATTGTCCAGCCACTCTCGGATGCAATCGCGAACCTGCAAGACGATGTCGGAATTTTGAAGTCGCAAACCAACGCCAAAAACATTGAAGCGAAATCAAGAATCCCGCAACCCCGAACCTTCACTTCTTCGATTTACAAAAGCCAGGAAGTGGAGCAACCAAAGCCAGGCTCGTTGCGCGCAATCGTGAACAAATCGGTTGGACTGTGATAACTCGGTAAAGTCATCTTTGGATGGCGTCGGGCAATTCCCCGGAGAATTACCATGACTGCTATTAACCCGCTGGAAGGCGAACAGGTTCTTAATCCTGCGACCAACCAAGCGTTTGTGGCGAAGGCCACCGATCCCGTTGTGACAAACGTTGCCACCCCCGGCGACTTTGCCGCGCAGTTTCCTACGCCTCTCGACCCGACCGAAATTCTGACTCTCTGCGAAGAGGTCACTCTGTTGCAGGCTATTCCCGAAAAGCGAACTGGCCTGAAAACCGAACTGTGGCGCGAAATGTCTGCGCTGGCGTTCACCTCCGGTTCTGCGTACATTGCCTTTACTGACGGCGAATGCCCGACCGAATATTCGCACAGTGGCGATAACCAATCCGTCGACTTGAAGAACCTCGGCGCGAAGAAATCCCTGACCATCTCCGACATCATGCACTCTGCGGCTGTTGTTCAAGGTGGGGCTGGCATTGAAGCCCTGCTTGGCGGCTATGCGGCTGGGCAAGGGATGCCCGGCGCGAAAGACGTTGCGACCTTTGGCCGCGAAGCCATCCGCGACCTGAAAGAGAAGGAAATCCGCCTCGGCATGTCGCTGGTTTTAAACGGCGAAGATCGCCTGCTCGCGGTTGGCGACGCGACTACCCGCCCGTTGGAATTCGACGGCATTGAGTATTGGGTTACTGCGGCCAACGGCGCGCACACCAACGATGTTACCGGCCAGTTGGCTTCCGGCACGTTCTCCGCTCAAGCGTTTGACCGCTTTGTGAGCGAGTCGTGTGCCAAGCCCACCCACCTGTTCGGCCACCCCGCCGCCATTCAGGAAGTCATGTCCGCATACTTCCAGTTGGGCTTCGCTGGTTCGCAGGTTGTGAACTCGGCTGACGGCAATCGCATCATCCCCGGCTTCAACTTCGGTGGGTTCGTGAACACCGGCATTGGCCGCCTGCAAGTGGTCGCTGACAGCAACTTCACCCGCACCGCTGGTGCATCGAACACATTCAACTCGAACATCTACGCCCTGCGGATGACCCACAACGGCGAACCGCTGGTCTACCGCTCGACGCAGATTCCGTTGAGTCTGATTGATCTGGCTCCTGGGTGTACCGCGATCTCCTTCGAGATTTGGAAGAAAACCGCGCTGGTTGTGAAAGCCCTCTGCGCGCAAAACTTCTACCAGTTCGGTTCTTGGTCGGGACGCGTAGTTACCTCCTGCACGGCCATCGGGTAGCATTGCTAGTTAGGGGAATTGAATATAACAGGACTATCAGAAACGGTAGTCCTGTTTCTTTTTACACTGCGTAAACTCTCACCTGAAATTTCGGAATACAATCCGAGATGAGCGCGGTCTGTTGTTTAATGGTATACTGTGACGGGGCGGCGGAGGGTTAGTCCTCCGAGCGAAAAGAGAAACAAAAGGTTACGAGACCGGAAGCAGAACCGGGTCGCCGTCCAAAGCCGGTAAAAACAAATGCACACGGATGTTCCGATGCCCCATCCTGTCCCAGTAGCGTTCCGCCCCAAATAAGTCCCGCGAAAGTGGGACTTATTTTTTGCGCGTTGGTGGGGTAGAATATTTGCATGACAATCATCACCGGAACATCGGATTTTCAAACCCTATTTCAAGGACTGCTCTCTGAAATTGCGGTTGTCAATGGACAGCCGTATGGCGTTCCGATTGTCAAACTTACCAACGATTCTTCGACTGGTGGCGGGATTGCAGGAACAGTTGCGGTCAGTAACTTTCCCGCAACACAGAATGTAAATCTTGTTTCTGGAACTATTTCGGTTTCCGCTACTCCAACGCAGGGCATAAGTGGAAGTGTTTCTGTTTCTAACTTCCCGCCCATTTATCCGGTCACGGGGTCTGTTTTTGTAAACAACTTTCCAACAACACTAGATGTGGCTGTTGTTTCTGGAAGCGTATCTGTTGTTGCGCCGGATTTGCAGGGCGTAAGTGGGACGGTGGCGATAAGCAACTTCCCGACCACGCAGAATGTAAATATCGTTTCGGGAACCATTTCTACAACTCCGCCAGACATACAGGGAATCAGTGGAAGCGTGGGGGTATCGAACTTCCCGAATTTGTATAACATAACCGGCTCAGTCGGAGTGCTGAATTTCCCGTCCCTCCAGGGGGTAAGCGGAAGCGTTTCGGTTGACAATTTCCCGCAAATACAAGGCGTAAGTGGTAGCGTTGGCGTATCTAATTTCCCATCAGACTATAGGATTTCTGGTTCTGTTTTTGTAGACAATTTCCCGTCACTGCAAGCCGTAAGCGGAACTGTATTTATTGGAAACCACCCATCGCTACAGGGCGTCAGTGGTTCGGTTTCTATAAACAATTTCCCAAATTTGCAGATTGTGAGCGGTTCGGTTCTTTCGCTGGATTTCCCAACATACGCAGAATGGGACTATTTTGGAAACGCAATCTATTCTGGAACAAATTTATATCACGGTGTCTTTAGGCGCGGGGGCGCGAGTGGGACAATTCTCGCCACAATCGACTGCACATACGATGCGTCCGACAACTTGCTAACGGTGACGCGCACATGAAGCCAGTTCTTAATCCAATCACCGGAAAGTTCGACATGATTGGCGGAGGGGGGGATATGCTCGCCGCAACTTATGACCCCCAGGCCATCGCGGGGGACGCGTTTGACACAGACAATCACACCGACGGATTGACCAATGGCGTGTACACTCTGGCCGAACGCTCGAAACTGGCGGCTCTCAAGGCTCTCAATGAAGGCATTATTTGGGGGGGCGCAATTTCACCTCCAACCCTTACGGGGGATGTGAACAACTACGCCCCTACGGGTTTTGCGACCGCCACAATACTACGCTTGACTTGTGACCCAACAGACCGCTCTATTACAGGCATTGCCGGGGGAGTGGCGGGCAAGATAATTGTAATTACGAATGTCGGGTCATCTCTTATTACTCTCGTTGACCAAAGTCCCTCCTCGGACGCGGAAAACAGAATCGCCGTCAATGGCAATGTGGTGCTTGCGGCAGGGCAGGGCATTGCGTTGTTTTACGAGGGTACGGAGTCACTGTGGAAACCAATTGTGTCTTATCCGAACAAAGGGATGGAGGATCCCGAGATGGATGGGACGGCAGGCCCGGGAGACGCCGTTACGTTTGCGGCAATCAACCATGTACATCCCAGCGACACATCGCACGTTGCAAAGAGCGCCATGAGTGGGCGTCATTGGCTAAATTTTACAACATATGGTACGGCAATTAATGGGATTACCGCAAACTCGAATGTATTTATCTGTTCCATCGACCGAACCACCACATTCGTCACCTGGTCCCAGGGATGGCTGGTTGCTACCACAAACGACGCGAGTAACTACTGGACAGTGACATTAAAAACCATCGGCGGCGTAACGATCAATTCATTTACTACCGCCGCGGGTTCGCCGGGCGTCTGGACACTTACAACAGACGCAACTTGGGATGTTGCCAATGTCAATACGACCACAAAAATTATTTACATTGTGGTCACAAAAACAGGATCGCCGGGCGCACTATCTATTGCCTCCCCCACCATTGAGGTAAGTGTGTAAAATAGAGATACGCTGGATGGATCGATCAAAATAATAAGAGGCATCAACATGACGGTATTTAGCAATGCGGAAATCAAAGAACTGGTACGCGCCATCGTCACGGAAATTCTGTCCGACGGCGCGGTTTTGCCGTTGTGCAGGATCGAGACGACGCGCCTGGACGCCATCGAAAAATCGCTTATGGCCGCGTATAAAATCTTGACGGGCGGCGACAACCCGGAGCAGGGACTCGTGGCAAAAACCATTCGACAGGACGGCGCGCTGGCTCTTAATCGTATCGCCATCGAAAACATACAGAAGGCGAGCGATTTGGAAGCGAGTCGTGCCTGGGGTATCTGGGCGGCGGTGTTGGTCATGGTCATATCGTCCGTTCTTAATTTGGTTTTTGGAAAATAAGAAGTTGTGCCATTACTGGCATGATTGGAATAACTCAATGACAAAACTAAAAATCGCATCCGTTTTACTCGCCTCCGCGCTGGCTATATTGGCTGTCGCAAGCATTGACGTATATCCCGGACAATCTATTCAGGCCGCCGTTAATTCCGCGAGCGCGGGGGATACGATCCGCGTGTTTGCGGGGAACTATGCCGAGCGGGTGACGGTCAACAAGGTTGTAACTTTGCTGGCTGTTGGAACGGCAGAAACAGACGGGTTCACGGTAACATCGGTAGGGGTGACAATAAAAGGATTTGTCATTGAGTCAATGGTAAACAATTCGGTTAACGGCGTCGGGATTTATGTCAGCGGATCGGACTGCAAAATCATAAACAACACCATCCGCAACACCGCGCGGGGCGGGATATTTCTGCTTTACACCACCGACAATTGCCTGGTGAAAAACAACAAAATTACCGCGAATGTTTCGCAATATGGTATTTCCGTACGCGGAACAAATCATGTTATAGAGGGCAATAAAATTGCAGACATACGTCAATACAGTCAATACTGGATTAATCCCCCGTCCTATGTAGACGCGGACGGGATTCGCTTTCACGGCTCTGGACACGTCATTCGCAATAACTACATCTACGGAATTCCATACGGGGGCGATAACGTGGACGCGCATATAGACTGTTTCCAGACATTCGATATTCCGCCGTATCAGCCGGGCGCGGTGAATGTTCTGTTTGAAAACAATCAGTGCTACAACGCGCACGCAATAGGTCTTAACAAGTGGACATCTGGCTGGATGTTGCAGGACGCACGGGATATTATTCTGCTCGGCAACGTCTCTAAAACGTATATCGGCGTTAATGCAAACGGCACAAGCGGGTTGATTGTAAAAAACAATACATTTGTCGGAAATTTGACTCTGCCCGTTTATCATCCTGCTGGAATTACGCTCAACAATGCTTCCGCCGTTATCGAAAATAATATTTTCCACGAAATGCTTGGTCACGCAATTTATCAGACAAATTCGACGGTAAGCGGGAAAAATAATATCATGTACCGAAGCGGCGGCACGTTGTGGACAACGGCTACCTATAATCACGTTAATGATTTGTGGGGAGTTGACCCTCTGCTAGGCGCGACCTATCATCCATTGGCAAATTCGCCCGCCTGCCTTGCCATTGGATACATTGGCGCGTACCCGTGTACCATTGCGCCAACCATCACGCCCAGTCTTACTCGTACCCCGACATTGACCCCGACGCCCACTCCGACTCCAACCCTTACTCCAACGCCTACGCCGGAATGTTTTGTCCTCAATACGCACGTCGGCAAAGTTATAGTTTGCGTCCCGTGAAAGGAATTAAAATGCTAAAAAGAAATGTTCTCACGGTTATTCTGGTAATTTTGGTAATCGCAGGAGCATCGGCGCAGGCGTCCATATTGGCGCAAACGTCTGTACCCTCCTTCCCCGGCGCGGAGGGATTCGGCGCAAACACGGTTGGCGGACGCGGCGGGAGGGTACACATCGTCACGAATACAAACGACTCTGGCGCAGGTTCGCTGAGGGAGTGCGTCGCGGCAAGCGGGGCGCGAACGTGCATCTTTGATATTGGCGGTCTCATTGCTCTATCAAACACCTTACAGGTTACTAACCCTTATCTTACGATTGCAGGACAAACCGCGCCGAGCGGGGGCGTTACAATCAAAGGCGAAATTAGCATCCAAACACATGATGTGATTATTCGGTACATCTCCGTTCGGCGCGGGCCGGGCGGGTCTAATCACGCGATTCAGGTTGCCAAAAACGGAACGGAACTCTACAACATCATCATTGACCATGTATCCCTGAGTTGGGGAACCGATTCGGTTATCGAAACCTGGTACAGGGCAAAAGACGTAACCTTTTCATGGTTGATCGTTTCCGAGGGTCTGAATTGCAGTACACATTCAAAAGGCTGTCACAGTAAGGGGCTGATGATTGGCGGCTACAAAGGAAGCGAGTCGGGTGGTAAAGGCTCTGAAAACATATCGGTACTGAATAATCTGATGGCGCATAATGCTGACCGCAACCCGCTTATGCAATTATGCGGCGTTGCACAAGTTATCGGAAATACAACCTACGATCCCATGTACACATTCAGCCATCAACAATTGAATTGTGTTTCTGGAATGAGTTACGTCAACTGGGTCAATAATTATCACAAGCGCGGCCCGTCATCCACCTCATCGAGTGACCTGAAAATTATCCCCGCCGATGAGGGGACGTGCGGAGCAGGCAAGGCGTATATCAGCGGCAACTATGGTAACAGTTCAGGCGGCGCGTGGTCGCAATCCATGAGCGGCTCGTGTGCTGGACGAACGGACATTATCGTAACCGTCCCCGCGCCCGCGCCAGTAGTAATTTCCGTTTCTGCTATTGATTCGTACAATAATGTTCTGGCAAGCGCGGGCAATAGTCGGGGCGTGGACTGTGGCGGAAATTGGTATGCGCGTCGCGATGTAATCGACGCAAGAATTGTCAACGAAGTTAAAACAGGTACGGGCAAAATCATAGATAACCCGTCACAGGTTGGCGGATGGATTATTCCCGCCATCGGTGCGACCTGCACCGACACAGACCGTGATGGAATCCCCGACGCGTGGGAGATTGCGCATGGACTCAATCCCAGTTTGCAAGACAGTAACCTGGTTGCCGCAAGTGGGTATACATGGTTGGAGGAATTCTTTAATGGGATGGAGGGCGCGCCCGCTCCAATCACACCTACCCCAACTCGTACACCAACTCCTACCTTTACGCCCACCGGAACGCCGACTTTGACGCCAACTCGAACGCCAACCTCTACCGCAATCCATACCTCGACATTTACGCCAACCCCAGAATGTTTCGTTCTTGACACGCACGTTGGAAGGATTGAGGTGTGCATCCCATGAAAGGCGCAGACTATAGCCATTGGCAATGGACGCTCCGCGATAATGTCACAGGAGGCCGGTTTTACGTCCCGATAGATTATAGTGTCGGGATTCGGAATGGCATTGAATTTATCTTTCAGAAACTCTGCGACGGCGCAAGCGACACTCCGTTCGCGCAACAAGCGACGAGAGACGCAAGAGCGGCGGGACAGCGCGCCGCCCCTTACTTATGGCTGTATCCAGTTGCGTATGTATCTGCCAGTAAACAAGCCGAGTTTTGGTACTCGCGCGTAAAAGACGAACGAACGATAGCCATTGACGCAGAGGTGACTTCGTGGAACGGGAGTAATGTTTATCCTAATCACCGCGATCTAAGATATGTCATTGAAGCCCTGCGTGGATTAGGATACAATGGGAATATTGTCGTTTATACATCATACAATTATTGGCTGGCGCACGGAAGCCAAGATACATATTTTGCACAGTTCCCACTATGGCAGGCCGATCCCGATAACACTCCCGACCCGATTCCTGTCCCATTCGAGAGAATAATCAAACAGTACTCGTGGAAAGGCAACCCCGCCAATCATGGCGTAAACAATGGCGCGGCGTGTGACGAAAATCTTTTCAACGGCGACGAAAACTTATTCGCTGAAATGTTCGGCGGGACTCAAATCCCGCCGATTGGAGAAAACAAAATGATAGTAACTGCAAATCTCAAAGTCAATATCAGGCGAGATCACTACGCAACTAGCGCGGACGATGGCGATTTTCTCGCAGGTCAATCCGCCGAAGTGCTGGAACTGTGGCAAACTGGCACAACCAAAGGCGCGGACTACGAACAGTGGGCGCGCATTGCGGCGGGCTGGGTTGCGGTCTGGTACAAGGCGCTTGGCACTGACGGAAAACTGTGCGAACTGACCGGCGTATTGAATCCCCCTGTCGGCTTGCCCGTCATCAATGTCCGCCTCGAAGCGGCTGGCTATCCCCCGTTTGCTGGCGTATGGACACCCTTAGCATAACGGGCGCTTTGTCGTTCTTGCCCTCCCCGATCTATTACATTGGTCTCCATGACCGCGAGAGTGTGGACTATAATTACAAGTCGCGCGATCCCAACAACTCCATCCCCGAGGTCATTAAACTTGGCAACGGGGACGCGTGTTCGCTGGTCGAGCCTGTTGAATGGTTATGGTATTGGTCGTGGGCTTGGCGTCATCCATCGTTTGTGGAAAGCGGGGGAAGTCTCAATTACTGGCGCTCGAAGATGCGCGGTAACGGGGCTTTTACGAATAAATTTGGAAGCGATACGAAGAAGCGGTCATTTGTTCTTGGCACAAATCAAACCGCCGAGCCGATGCGTTCTGAGGGCGTGGACTGTCCTGGCGGAAATCTGTTTCGCGGAACTGGCGACCCTGACAAAGACATCGGGGGCAGGACGAGCGCGGCGGTTTGGTGTTTGGATTATCACTGGCTGAAAACCCTAACCGTCGCAAAGGCGAAGGAACTCGCCGTTACTCTTCCGCGCTGGCTATTGCATATTGCACAGGACGTACACCCCGACGGTTCTTTTTCGGCGTGGGATTATGGCTTTACCGTCCCCATGATGGCGTCCGATCCGACGGAAAAAACCGCGCTCGTGGGCGGCTTTCATTGCAGGCAAAACTACATGAGGCTTTCGCGATTATCGTTGTTGTAGTCCGCACCACTGGGAACATTGTTTCTTGGAAACGGAACAGTGATATAATTACACAAAGGAGATTCTATGGACACTATTCTCGCAATTCTAGTACAGGTCGGTTCGCTGGTTGGTGTGTCTGCCGCAATCGCCGCGCTGATTAACGTCGGCAAGCAGTTTGGATTGGTCAAAGACGGGCAGGCAGGGGCTTATTCTGCCGCGCTGAACTTAGTTGCCCTTGCCGCACTGGTTGCGCTCAAACTCTATCGCCCCGACATTTTGCTTGAAGATGCAGACGTTCAACTCAGCGCGTTCGCACAAATCGTGGGGTTGTTGCTGACGCTGGTGACACAAATCAAAGTTTCGTCTGGAACTCACGCCACGCTGTCAAACGCAGAAGTTCCCGTCGTTGGCAAATCGTTCGCGATGGACGAGATGAACGATTACAAGCGCGGCTAGTCTCACCTAACTCTAATCTAGTTCTGCTTCTCCTTGTTGTATAATTGTGGAAATTCAACAAGGAGAAGTAAAATGCGCCCAAAACCGAAAGTACGAAAACAGCAGGGCAAGGCGGGACTATGCCGTTTTTCAAACAAGACTATGTACCTGACCGAGGACGAAGCCCGCAAGGGGATGACATTAATTTGGGGTTCTGACCCAAGCGTCAAACTTGAAGATATGCACGTTTACAACAACTGCGCTTGCGGAAAATGGCACGTTGGACACATCGGTTCTTATCAAAAATACCAGGAGCAAAAAAATGGAAGAAACCAAATGCCCGATTTGCGCGGGCAAACTGTACCAAACTGAGGACGCTGAGTTCGTGTGCGCGAAGCACGAACGCTACCTGCTCACTACTTGCTCTATTTGTGGCCGGATATGCTTTTCAACTACTATTCGGCTATGCCATAGTTGCGGAAACACCTCGCGCTACAAGATTTACCAGAGAAAAAGTGCGTGGGTTTACGCTGTGTAAATGGAGATGAAAATGACGCTTACTCACGGAGAATTGTTCGCGGGCATCGGCGGTTTCGGAATAGGCTTCGATAACGCTGGCGCTGTAACAAAATGGCACGTTGAGATTGACAAACACTGCCAGTCGATTTTGAGCCGCCACTGGCCTGACGCGCAAATTGAATCAGATGTTTGCGAGGTTGGAAAACACAATCTGTCCCCCGTGGACACTATCAGTTTTGGAAGTCCGTGTCAGGACTTGAGTATCGCTGGAAAGCGGAAGGGATTTCAAGATGGAACAAGGTCAAATCTATTCTTCGAGGCAGTCAGGATTATCCAAGAACTCAACCCCAGATACGCAGTCTGGGAAAATGTTCCAGGTGCTTTATCGTCTCACGGCGGAAATGACTTCCAATCAGTCCTCGAAAGTCTGCTCGACGCCGAAGTTCCAATGCCTCGATCTGGACGATGGGCTACAGCAGGAATGGTGCGAAGTGGACAAAAAGAAATTGCTTGGCGTTGCCTCGATGCCCAATACTTTGGAGTTCCCCAGCGCCGCCGTCGTATCTTCCTTGTCTTCTGTCCTAGAGGAGACAGTGCCTCAGAAATATTATTTGAGTCCGAGGGCGTGTCGGGGAATACTCCGCCGCGCAGAGAAGCGGGGAAAGTTGCTCCCACGCTCCCTGCAAGTGGCGCTGGAACAAGTCGCCCAGGCGGACAGGGAGCAGAGATAGGTTTTTATACTGTCGGCGCATTGCAGGCACGAGACTACAAAGGCGTCGGCAATCAATATGTAAACAAGGGAAAGGTGATTGTGGGTGCTTTATCTGCCGGTGGCGGGGAGCAGGGAATGACAACGGTTCAGGCCGCAATGTCGGGAATGCTGCAAGTCTTTGACCGCCAACAAAGCGATAGATACGGAGAGATTGCCCCAACGCTATCGACAAGTCTGGGTCATCACGGTTGGTCAATTGGAGACCAAGACTTCAACACGTTACAAGTTTCAACGCCGTGGGATAGCCAACGCGCAAGAATCCACGACGCAGAGGGAACTGCGCCCACCCTGCAAAGCGGCGCAAAGACAAGCGGGAATATCGTTCCTGCAATCGCCTATACTTTGCGCAGGACAAATTATGATGGGCAAGAAGATTTATCTCCTACGCTGAATATGGACGGCGGCGGAGGCGGGATGCCAGCGGTCAGCGTCCGAAGATTGACTCCAACGGAATGCCTTCGTTTGCAGGGATTTCCTGACCAATGGCTTGATGGCGAAAGCGACACCGCAAAATACAGGCAGTGCGGAAATGCGGTCGCCGTTCCTGTCGTTGAGTGGGTTGCAAGACGAATTGCTGGCATTGACACGTCCTAATTCATTCTGCTATCATTGTGCCAGAAAGGACATGACACAATGGACAAAATTATAGAACCGCAGGGCTTGGTAATCAAGCAGGACATTCCGAACAAAACAACGAAGGATTTGTATTTAGCGGCGGCCATGCAGTGTGAAGGCTGTCGCTTTTTAGGTTTGGATAAGACTGACCCGAAGCGCATGGTGTTCTCGTTCGCGGGCGGGGAGTTGGCAGACAGGGTGGAGCGGGAATGGTACGCCGATATTCTGGTGGTGTCGGCATCGAGGTATGCGGCCTGCCTGAGGACGGCCAAGTCCCAGATTCATAGTTAATGATATAATTCAACAAACAAACCCCTGCGACACATCAATGTCCAGGGGAGTGACCAAAGCACAACGGAGGTGCTTCGATGACCAACATAATACCACAAACCAAAATTTGTACAAGGTGTTGCAAGGCAAAGCCCCTATCCTGCTTTCACACAGTACACAGGAGGGGTCGAACAGAATTGCGCTCACAGTGCATGGATTGCAGAAGGCTCTATGACAGAAATAGAGATAAGGGAAAGATTAAAGAAAAAAACAAAATATATTATCGAAATAACAAAGACAAGGAACGCGAGCGTTGCGAGAAATACAGAAAATCGCACATGGAAAAGGCTAGGGAAATAGCAAACAGAACGCGAGAAAGACACCCAGAGAGAAAGAAGTTTTGGGATAGAAGGTATTATGAAAACAATAAAGAAAAATTCAAGATTGGAAGGCATATACGCAGGGCTAGGATAAGAGGGTGCGGCGGTATCATAAAAGCACAAGAATGGAAAGAACTTTGCGAAAAATATGGAAATGTGTGTATAAACCCAAATTGTCCAGACCCGTCAAGACCAGTTACATTAGACCATGTTGTTCCAATATTTCTTGGAGGCGCAAATACGATAGAAAACGCCCAACCGCTTTGCAGAAGTTGCAATTCAAGAAAAAACATAAAGATAATTGATTATAGGAAATTCTATGATTAGTGGAGCAATTTACGACAACGGGCTGGTTTTCGTGAGATTCCACCAGCCCGTCCCCAAGTACGTCAAAATCGGGGTCAAGGAATATGTCTGCGACGTTCGTCACGGCGTTTCCTTGCTTCTTGTAACCGAGGGGGAAGTTCCTGCTTTGCTCGCCCACGAAGGGGGGTGTTGCGGTGGGCAAAAAAAGGTGTTCTCTTTGGCGAGCGAAGGCGCGGTAAAGGTGTGGTTGACCGGGGATAGTTAGATTAACGTTTGATTAGAGAAATCTCCGCAGTATTAAAATTGGATTAGAATAGCGCAGATGAAGAAAAAAGTAGCGGTAACGGGATACAAAGGTCAAATCGGGCGACGGTTGGTTGCGCTTGGGGCTATTCCACTTAAGTGCAATATTCTGGACAGAACTGAAATTGCCAACGAATTACGCAGTGTAAACCCAGACATCATCATTCACGCCGCAGGAATTTCAAGCATTGATAAGTGTGAGCAGGATTACGAACTTGCTCTGGCTGTCAATGTTTGGGGATTCAACAATGTGTGCGAATTGGCGGGGGACGGTAAGGCTGTCTTGCTTTCGTCCGAGCAGGTTTTCGATGGGGTTGCGGGGAACTACAAAGAGGACGATGAACCAAATCCAATCAACAACTATGGACACTCGAAGTTTGGGGCAGAGGCGGTGGCACAATTATACGGGGACAAGATTATCCGTTTGTCTCGCGGCTTCTCAAATCGGATTGGCTCGGACATCTACAACTACGTCGAAGAACTCAAGAAGGGAAACGAAATAAGTGTTCCGTACTTTATTTCAAGAAATTACTGCCACCTTGACTACATATCGCAAGGAATTATGTATTACGCGGAACATATCGCAAAAATGCCAGAAATCCTACATTTGGGCGGAGAATATCCTGTATGGTTTTTTGACTTTATGGAACTTGTAGCAAAAATGGCAATTGGAGAATACGGTGCGGTTCGGCCAAGACAATATAATTCGGAAGTAGAAAAATCGTATTCGCCCAGACCGCACAAATGCGGGCTTGATGTTTCTTTGGCGAAAAGCCTTTTCCTGCCAATTTACAATGTGTTTGATTCTGTGAAATTAATGCTTGCAGAAGAACCCCATGCCAATTGACGCAACCATCGTTACGCTGTGCTTCAACCACTACCAACTCACCAACGCGTTGCTATATGGCCTGCACAACTGCGAACGCGCAAATATCAAGAGAGTAATCGTTGTAGACAATGCCTCGTCTGACGAAACTCAAGAGGGCTTGGCCTATTGGAAGAAAATGTGGTCTGCCGTTGAAGTTGTCAGACTGCCATATAATCTTGGCTTCACGCTTGGCGCAAACGTCGGGTTGAAACTGGCGACGCGGGGTGTCAAAAACGACCAACTTGTTTTTCTGATTTCAAACGATGTTCAGGTACGAGGGGAGTTCATTCAGCAGACTGCCGACATCGTTTCGTCTCAGAAGTCTCTTGTTGGAAATACGTTGGTGGCATACGACTCTGGGTGGAATAAGTTTGGAGACACGATTTACGAATACCTGGACGGGTCTTTTCTTGCGGCAACCGCGAGCGCATGGAAAGACCTCGGATACTTCGATCCAAAGTATGCACCAGGCGACTACGAGGATACAGATTTGTCAACTCTGGCAAAAACAAAAGGATACAAACTCACTCCGCTGAACAATCCGCATATATTTCACCTATGCGCCGGAACAACTGGATACTCGGAGGGGCGCGAAATAATTACACGGCGTAATCAGGAATACTTTCGCAGGAAATGGACTAAAAATGATTGACGCACTGCCACAAACTACCGTAACCGCAAGTCTGAACTGGGCGACCAGAAAAACCCGCATCGTCTTTGCCTACCGAGCCGTCCCGTTTGCGCTGGCGCACTATTTCCGCCACGCACTTGAGAAGCGACCCGACGCGGAATTGTTCACGGTTGGCAACTTTTCTGGACAGCACATAGATTGGGGCGGCGGGATGGACATTCCCGTAAAGTATCATAACCACGTTGACCTGCCCCTGCCGCAGAGCATGACCAAACCTTTGTGGAAAACAGTCGGGGATAGCCTTCCGTGGGAACCCGACTTGGTTCTCTGCGTTGACGCCGGTTTTCACTTTGCAGACAAGCCGAACTTTCCGTATGCGGTTGTCGGGACAGACCCCCACGTTTTGAACGATTGGTATAATGACGTACGACCAAAAGCGGAGTGGTTTTTCAATATGCAGAGAGCGTACATGGTTGGCGACGACATTCACCTGCCCTACGCCTGCTCCCCCGATCACCACTACGCCATGAGCAACGTCGAGAAAGATTACGACGCCAGCCTGATTGGACTGCATTATCAACAGCGCGACGAGTTGGTACAGGCGCTTCGGAGAACCGGGCATAAGGTTCTGTATGACTTGGGATTGATTTACGACGAATATCGCGAGCAGAACAATCGGGCGATTTGTGGGCTGAATTGGTCAAGCCTGCAAGACATCAACGCGCGTTTGTTTGAAATAATGGCGATGAAACAAGTTCCCATCATCAATCGCCTGCCGCACTTGGATGAACTTGGCCTCTTTGAAAACGAACATTATCTCGGCTTCGACACCGTTCAGGAAGGCGTAGACAAAGTAGAATGGGCTTTGGCGAACCCAGAAAAGGCAAACGCAATTGCGCTGTGCGCCCACAATCTTGTACACCAATATCACACCTACGAGTTGCGCTGTGAGCAAATCCTGAAAACAGTAGGACTTTTATAATGGACATCGACAAATGGAATGAGCGAGTTCTGAAATCGAAGGGGATTAACGCCGCGCCACAAAAGGTGAACATCGTTCGCAATGTCGGGGATTTGCAGGAAGCGACGCTGTGGGATGGGGAAACGAAGGTGAAGCGACAGGAGTATATTTTTGTTGATGGAGAGGGACTTGTTAGATGCGCCCCACACGAGTTACATTTTGTTTTCCAGACCCCAAAAACAATGAAGGGCTGGGGACTCTACTGCTCCTGCGGTTCGATTGCGGGGGTGGTTGGATACGGTGCGTATTCTAAACTCGCATCTCCGATGAGCAACGGAAAGATTATCGCTTGTATCAGACTTTTAACGACCAAGCAAAATACAGGAATTGCGCGCCACGCGGATGAAAGTACGGAGTAAATAAAAATGAGAGTATTGCTTACGGGTTCGTCTGGCTACATCGGCTCTGTCATGTCCGTCAAACTTCAAGAAGCGGGGCATGATGTTGTCGGACTAGACACAAACTTCTTTGCAGACTGCAATCTTGGCGTTCCGCCCCGCATCCCCGAAATCAAAAAAGATATTCGAGATGTGAATTTTTCCGACTTGAAAGGCTTTGATGTGATCATTCACCTTGCGGCTTTGTCGAACGACCCGATGGGCGAAATCAACTCTTCCTTGACCTACGACATCAACCTGTACGCCACGCTCAAGATGGCAGAGAAGGCGAAAAAGGCAGGCGTCGGCAGGTTCATTTACGCATCATCGTGTAGCATTTACGGCGCGGGCGACGGGGACAAAATTCTGAACGAAGAGTCTCCCCTTGCTCCAGTCACGCACTACGCCATGTCGAAGGCATTTGCAGAAGAGGGACTTGCGCGATTGGCAGACAGTTCATTCTCCCCCGTGTTCATGCGAAACGCCACTGTTCACGGATACTCGCCCCGCATGAGAACCGACTTGGTTTTGAACACGATGGTCGCACACGCATACACAACGGGCGCAATTACGGTCATGGGCGACGGGATGCTTTGGCGACCAATTGTTCACGTTGATGATGTTTGCAACGCGTTCATCCTTGCGCTCGAAGCGCCGCGAGAAGTGGTTCATAATCAGGCGTTTAATGTCGGTACATACAATTATCAAATTCTGGACATAGCGACTTTAATCAAATCCGCCTCCCACTGTAAAATTAAATATATTGATAGCGGAAAGGACGCAAGGAGTTACAGAGTCGGATTTGGAAAAATATCGGGTCTTGGGTTTGTTGCAAAGTGGAACGCCGGACGCTCTACGAAACAACTAAGTCTTGTGTACGGTTTGCCGGATTACTCGTTCCGTTCAAAATTCGATGACGGCCTGTACAATCGCCTCGCCCAACTAAAGAAGTTGTCTGCGGAAGGAAAGATTGACCAGCAGTTCTATTGGAGTAAGAATGAAAAGTAGTGTATTTGGCGGAAGTGGTTTTATCGGCGGAGAATTCTGCCGAACATATCCAGACGAAGTTGAAGTTGTGTACAGAGACATAACCGCATCCAATTATCCAGTCATTCTCGACTTCGTTTCCACGATAGATAACTACAACGTCAAGACAGACCCATTCCTTGACATCGACACCAACCTTCGTCTGCTGGTTGAGAAACTTCAAAACGCAAAGACTATATACGGAAAGAATACAATCTACAATTACGTCTCTACTTGGTTCGTTTACGGAAAGACAAAAGTTCCCGCAAATGAAGAGTCCCCCTGCTGGCCGAAGGGGTTTTACGCGGTTACGAAATTGTGCGCCGAGCAACTCGTAGAGTCGTATTGCGGAACTTTCGGAATGCAGTTCCGAATTATCAGACTCGGAAATGTCATCGGCGTTGGAAACAAGAGGGTCTCTGCCAAACGAAGCGCATTGCAGTTTATGATAAAGGAATTGGCGCAGGGGCGGGAAATCAATCTCTACAACGACGGAACAATTCGTGATTTTATTGACGTGCGAGATGTTGTTTCTGCCATTCATCTTGTTCTTGAGAAAGGCGAACCAAACCAGATTTACAATGTCGCCAATGGTCACGGGTGGAGCGTGGAGCATCTAATCAACCTCGCCCACGCCTCTGCTGGCTACACGGGCAAGATAAATATAGTTGCCGCGCCAGAGTTTCACAAACAAGTACAAACGAACGTCATGTATTTGGATGTTTCAAAAATAAAAAAACTTGGCTATGCCCAGCAGTACCATATTCTGCAATCCATACAATCTTTAGTGGAGTATTACAAAAACAATGAAGCGTAAAAAAGTTTTAGATGCCGTAAGAAAATACATCGAGAATGAACCAGAACCGAAGTTCGTTCCTGGCGAGACTTCTATTCGCACCGCTGGTTCTTCGTGGGACGCAGATGATGTTGTTGCGTTGGTGGACGTTGCGCTTGGACGATGGTACGCAGGAGGGAGGGTTGCTTACGAGTTCGAGAAGTTTATGGCGACCGCCACCGGACAGCGCTACGTTACACTGTGTAATTCTGGCTCATCCGCAAACCTGCTTGCCCTATCCTGCTTGATGTCCAAGCGACTCAAGGAACGTGCGCTCAAGAGGGGCGATGAGGTGATTACGGTTGCGGCGGGGTTTCCGACCACCGTAAATCCAATTGTCCAAAACGGACTTATCCCCGTTTTCGTCGACATCAACCTGCCTGGCTACAACGCCCTGCCGAACGCCGTCAGCGAAGCAATCTCGGATAAGACAAAAGCCATTATGATTGCCCACACTCTCGGAAATCCGTATCGGGCAAAGGAAATCAGGGAGATCGCAGACCAGAACGATTTGTTCGTAATCGGCGATTGTTGCGATAGTTTAGGAAGCGAACATCACGGCCAACCCCTTCCGTATTGGGCAGACCTTTCAACGTTCAGTTTCTTTCCTGCTCACCACATTTCGATGGGCGAGGGAGGATGTGTTTCAACCAACGACTCCCTGCTGGACAGTATCCTGCGTTCGTTCCGAGACTGGGGGCGCGCTTGCTTTTGCAAGGTCGGGGTAAACAACACCTGCGGAAAACGATATGGATGGAAACTTGGCGACCTGCCTCTTGGATTTGACCACAAGTTCATCTATTCAGAAATTGGGTACAATCTCAAGGCGACAGATTTGCAGGCCGCTCTCGGAGTTTCGCAACTAAAGAAACTTCCGAAGTTTACGGAAATTCGACGCGATAATTGGAAGTTCTATCACGAGAACTTGAGCGAGTTCAAACAGCATCTTATTCTTCCAGAGCCAACCGCATACAGCAGTCCATCGCCGTTTGGATTTGTGCTTTCCGTAAAAGAAAACTCTCCGTTTACCCGCACGGAACTTGTGTCGTTCTTGGATCAGAATAAGATAGACTCAAGGATGCTTTTCGCAGGAAACCTTATCAGGCATCCTGCCTACAAGGATGTGAAATACAGGGTTAGCGGAACTCTGCATAAAAGCGACTTTGTGGCCGAGCATACTTTCTGGATCGGTGTGTTCCCTGGAATAACTCGTCCGATGCAAAATTACGTTGTTGAAAAGTTTGCAGAGTTTGTGAAGAGATACAAATGAAAGATTTTTCGCGCATTGACGGATACCTCGACAAACTTATCCAAGACGTGTACCCGCAACCGCAGGACGAAAAGCATATCCTGTGGGCGGCGCAGTCTATCCTTGAGTTTATGGGGCGGACATCCGGCGTTTATTCTGTTCTCGATTTGGGTTGCGGGGAGGCGTTTTGCCAACCGTACTTTGAAAATTACGGATGTGAGTACGTTGGTATTTGCATTGGGGAGGATTACAGGGTCGCGCTAGAGGCAGGAAAGAATGTACTTGATGGAGACTTCTCGTTCCTTCCGTTTGAGGATGAAAGTTATGATCTGCTCTATTCCCGCCATTCCCTCGAACATAGTCCTATGCCCTTGCTGACCTTGATGGAATGGCACAGGATTACAAAAAAGTACCTCGCCGTTGCTGTCCCGTCTATTGAGTTTGTGGGATACACGGGCAGAAACCATTACTACATTCTAAATCAGGAGCAATGGAAAAATCTGTTTAATGTTGCTGGCTTCGATGTGATTTTCGAGAAGAACAAACGGTATCGGGACGAAAAATCACCAGACACGGAAGTTGAATACTGGTTTCTTTTGGAGGCGCGCAAATGACAATATCCGCAGAAGAATTTGCAAGGTTCTCAATCCCAGATAGCAAAGATAAATATTTCTCGGAAGTTCCCGACACGCGCCTGAGCGACCTTCTGCCAAGATATGAAGGCGAAATAAAATTGTCATTTATGGTAAGCACATACAATAGGCGAGCGCAACTTACCAGAACCCTCGAAACTCTGTGCAGGCAATCGTTTAGAGAGTTCGAGGTGCTTCTAAACGATGACGGTTCTACGCAAGACCTACGCGCAACAGTTGAAATGTTCTCTCCGTATCTGAATATTCAGTTTTTTCAAACTCCAAGAACGTCTTGGCGGTCTTGTCCAAGCGGGGCGTTCAAGAAAATGCTTCCGTTTTCTCGTGGAGACGTAATTGCAATTTCACATCCAGAGATCATGCTGGACTTTGGCGGAATCGGCTTTCTACACAACGCAGTTATTGGTTCAAGAATAGATGGGGCTTATGGCTATATTATTGATGAGTACCGGGAGGGCGAGCCGATTCCGGACACAGCATCAAACGGCAAATACCGTTGGGGAGAACTGCGCCCTGCCTTCGTGGACGAACAGCATTATCCAACTCTGGATCAGGTAGATTGGCACGCAGACGCACAGAACATTCAGGGCATGAGTGATTTTTGGAGTTACGAAGGCTTCTCGGCAAGGTCGAATTTGGGAACACTGCAAAAGGCTATTTTTCCCTGGTGGTTTGTTGGGGCGGCGTACAGGAGTTGTCCTATCTGGAAAGACATGCCGGAATTTGTCGGACATGGGATTATTGACATGTGGATGTGTCATTACAGAACCATCAACAGATTTGTAGATATTATCTCAACTAAAATTATGTGCTATCACCAACCTCACGCCACAATGGCAATTGCCCCAGATGGAGAAGATAAAGACGCAAGCAGGTTTGCGAGGAAAATAGAATGAAAATTGACGTGCTGTGTGGGTCTGGCTCTCCCGACGGGGTAACTCCAAGCGATTTGTACGGCAAGAGCGGACGCGTAGGCGTTGGCGGAAGCGAGTACGCCCTGCTTACTCTCTGCGAAGGCTGGCATAAGCGCGGTCACGAAGTAACCCTGTACAACAGCCCGAAGAACGCAGACAGGATATTCGAGCAACTCCCAACCGATGCGTTTGATAAGAACGCCAAGCGCGATGTCCTTATCGTCAACCGTGAGCCAACCTCAAAGGCGTACAAGGCCAGCGGGAAGATTGTTTTTTTCTCATGCGATCAATACACGGTGGGAGATTTCGGGCATTTTGCAACCGTCGTTGACCAAGTTGTTTCAATATCCCCGTTCCATTCTGCATATCTGGCAACCCACTACAGCATCAGAGAGTCAACGGTAATTGATTTGCCAGTTCGTTCTTGGGAATACGACACAAAACTAGAAAAGGCCGCAAACCGCCTAATTTTTACATCCGTTCCAGACAGGGGCTTGGCGTTGGTTGCGGAAATGTGGCCGAAATTGCAGGCGCAAATTCCAGACATCTCGCTCGTTATTACGTCCGATTACCGCCTGTGGGGAAGCGCATCGCCACTGAACGAGCAACACGTAAGCAGATTTATTCGGGCAGGAAATGTCCAGTTCTTAGGCGCAATTCCAAGAGAGCGGCTTATTCAAGAGCAACTTAAGGCACAGATACACCTGTATCCGTGTACCTACGATGAACTTTTTTGCATTTCGGTTGCGGAATCGCAAGTAGCAGGAGTTCTTCCAATCACATCCGACACAGGCGCGCTGGCGACAACAAACATGGGCGTACTGATAAAAGGCGACTCCAGAGAGCGCCTGAACACGTTTATTGAAAAGACGGTTGAGTATCTGCAAAACAAGTCGCTTGCGGAAATTCAATTACGACTAAGCCAGAAAGCCGAAGAGAGATTTTCTCTTGACCGAATTTTAGATGAATGGGAAACGAGAGTCTTCAATGGATAGAAAATACAAGATTGTTTATGTCTCTGATTTCTCGCTTGGCGATGGCGGAACGGCGCGTAGTGGATACGCGGGGATTGGAATGACGCTGTGCGAAGAATTACATAAACTAGGCCACGAAGTAAAGGCACTGGGGCTTGGTTACGAGGGGCAGGAACACGCTGGGTCGTTTTCTCTTATTCCGTGCGCGTCACCGCAAGACACCGCAGGAACGCTAAACAACCTAAAATTCATGTGGAGTCCAGATGTTGTCGTTGTGGCGATGGACATTCACCAATGGCAGGAAACATTCTTCCCGCCCGCCAAGAAACTAGGAATGAAATATATCTGCATCACCGCGCTGGAAAGTGAACCGCTGTGCATGACGTGGGCGGGATTGCTTCAACAGACGGATAAGGTTTTCTTCATTTCGCAGTTGGGCGCAGACGAGGCAAAGAAGGCTGGCGTTGACGCAGAACACATCCAAATCGGGATTGACACGGAATCCTGGAGACGGAGAACCGAAGAGGAGTATAAAGAAGTTCGCTCTCGGCTTGGATACAACAACGACGACTTTGTTGTTTTGACGGTTGCGGATAACCAGGAACGCAAGAACCTGTCAAGGGGCATGGAAATTATCGCAGAACTCAAGAAAAAGCACGGCGTAAAAGTAAAGCACATTCTTGTCACCCGCGAGAATAGCCAAGTTGGATGGAAGTTGTACGACTTGGCGATGCGGCTTGGGATTTCTTCCGACTTGCGGATTTTCAATGCGGGAATTCAGTTTGCAGACCTTTACGCTCTTTATGCCTGCTCAGACGCGTATCTTAGCGCGAGCAAAGGAGAGGGACTTGGCCTGCCTATTATGGAGGCGATGTCGGCAGGGATTCCGGTGGTCGCCAATGCGGTTGGCGCAATTCCAGAACTCCTTGCAGATGGGCGAGGGTTTCTCGTTGAACCAGACTACGCAATGATTGATCCGTTTGGAAATCAGAACAGGTATTTTATGAGCGTTTCTGCCGCGGTCAATTCGCTCAAATACGTCAACGAAAACAAGAATTTACACAGTGTAACCAGTAAAGCAAGAGAATATGCCGAAGGCAGGGCGTGGGACATTCCCGCAAAACAACTTGAAGCCGCAATCACAAGGATAATTGAGAATGGACAGAATAGTCCCGTTTGACGAAGACGAAACCTGCGACATCTGCGGGGAAGTCGGAGCGTTCGACTTTATGGGCGATTTGCTGTGTGCAGAATGTGTTGTCAAACTAAACAAAAGGAACACGAAAGATGAGCAGAAAGCACCAAAAAACAACCCAAAACGCGCTCGTGGACATCGCGCTCCTGACGGGCGGAACGGTAGACCCGAAGATATTTGAGGACTGTCTACGCTCTATTTGCGTCGAGGCGGCGTCTATTCAAAGCAAGGTCTATGTTTTCAGGAATGGCATCCCCGCAGAAACAAAAGTTGCCTACGACGAAATTCTAAAAAGGTATCCGGTAGCCGTTCTTCAAAATAGAGAGAACAAAGGCTTTTCATTTGGCGCAAATCGGGCAATTCGAGTAGGCTTATCCCCGCTTGTTCTGTTTGTAACCGACGATGTAATTTTACACGACGGAACACTGGATAGGCTTGTTCGCAGGATGGACGACCCCGCAATCGGTATCTGCGGCCTGAAACTAATCTTTCCGCCAGACAGCACCGATAAGGGGCGTCCCGCAGGAAAAGTTCAGCATATTGGTCACGGGATTGACATTCGCGGAGAGATTGTCCATCCCCTGCTCGGATGGAGTCCAGAAAACCCAAAATGTAATGTTTCTCGTGATGTTGCGTCCGTAACGGGAGCCTGTTTCATAGTCCGTCGCAATGTGTTCAATCAGGCGGGCGGATTCTTTGAAGGATACGGAATGGGGTACTACGAGGATGTTGACTTGTGCATGGAAATCCGCAAGTTGGGGTATCGGGTTTTCGTTGACACCGAAGCAACTGCCATTCACCATGTCGGGGCAACGTGGATAAAGAACAAAATCCCAACCCCAATGGCGCAAAACAGGACGCTACTGCGCCAACGCAAGGGAAATATGTTTACGCACGATAGTTGGGGATTTTACTAACGGTAGGGGTATTTGCCTATTGCCGTGTTTTCCTATGCTTTACATTTTACCGAGTTTCGTTGACAATTCTCCGCAATAGCAATTTCGTGCCGTCAAATACATAAACCGCGATAATGGCGATAATGTATATCCATACCCACCTGGGGACGGTCTGATACTTTACATTCTACTACGTTTTGTGCGATAATAGATTAGAGTTCAATTAGACTTGGAGAAACCGTGACCGAGTATCCTTATTACGTTCCTTTGGTACTTAATGACCAAATCTTCCTTTTGTATGGCGGACAGTCTGGAACGTCATCTACCGCACAGCGCCAGGCCGCCTATCTGCTTGCCGAGGAGCAGTTGACCGAGCATCTAAACACATTCCTCGTTCCAACCATCATCACGGGGACATATATGTGGCTCGGCGGCAACCCGTTTGAACTGGACTACGGCCACCTGCTGAGTGTAAACCGCGTCACCGTTGCAGACATCAATTGGCTGAATTCCTGCTCCGTTGACACCGCCACTGGTTGCGCCTCAATTCGCAACGCGCAATATGGCTATATCGACGTTTCGTACATGCTGACTTGTGGCGGATGCGGAAGCGTTGTTGGTTATCCCCCGTATAACATTCAAGTGGTTTACCAAAGCGGATTTGCGTCAGGGACGGTTACGCAACCATCTATTCTTGCCGCGCTCGCTCTTGCCGCGCAGATAAATTTGAATGAATGGGATGTTTCGCTGGCAAACGAAGGATCATCCGACATTGGAATTCAAGGCTTCTCAAATCAATCGTATTCTGAACAGAGGGTAAAACTTGGGCGCAACGCGTTCGGATCGTCTCCCGCCGCACAGCGCATCGCAAGGCTGGTAAATAAATACAGATCGAGACCGGGGTTGTCTCTACACCGATGACCGCGGGCTACGTTCTTTCAGGGAAAATTTGGGAATACACCTTCGCAGATGATGACGAGGTGGGCGGGGCTGTGCCGTCTGGCACGGTGGCATACGAGGGCGTCCAGATGCGCCTGCAAAACTCCCGCAATTCCCTCGACCTGACCATTCAAGGATTTGAGGCATCCAAGTATTTCTCTGCCGTTCTGCAACCCAGGCCAGGAATGAACCTTGTGGAACGAAAGCATTTCTTTCAGCCGACATCGCCCCCGAACAGCAGATACTATCTCAAAATGTTCCGAATTGTGAATATTCAAGAATCTAACTTCCACCCAGCAGACCCGCGCAGATACTTAATTTTGAATTTAGAGCGGGTGGATAACACCCGAATTGAGAGTTTCCAGTGAAATCGCTTCAAGCCACCGACATTGTTCCGCTTGCCGTTCTGTACAAAATAGCGCAGAAAATCAGGAAGGTTGCCGCGGAAATAGGGGTGTCGAAAAACGTGCCGGACATGAGCGCGACCAAGATTGGTATTCCCGCCCCGAAGATAACGCAAAACCAAATTCAAATCAGCCTAACGCTCAACCAACTTCATTCTGCTTATGAGTGGGGTTCTGGTATTCACAGAACTCGCGGAACGCCAGCGAAATATCCGATTGTTCCCGTAAACGCAAAACGTCTTGTTTTTGAAGGAACAAATGCCTACGAAGGAAAAACAATCTTTACAGATTTGGTAATGCACCCTGGCGTAAAAGCAAGGCCGTTTCTTGAACCCGCAAAAAGACAAACTCGGCAGGAAAACCTGCAAACAATTCGAGAAAACGCCACCAAGAATATTCGGCTAATTGTTGTCGGGATGAGCAGAAAAATTTAGATTTGCAAACCTGCCGTGTAATTTGATGGCCGCCTCATCGTAAGCGCGAGCGGCCTCTTCGGGGGTTGAGTATATTCCAAGATAATTCTGTTTGTTGTTTTCCATGATTTGTGCCACCCACTTCTTTCCGTTTGCCGTCACGCCCTTGAAACCGCTGGTGTTGTTGGAATATTTTCCAGAATTCATCTTGTTTTGAGAACGGGTACAAATTCGTAAGTTTTCTTCGCAGTTGAAAAGCGTGTTGTGATTGACGTGATCCGTTTTCATGCCTTTTGGCGTTCCGGCAACAACCGTGTGCATAAAAATAGTTGCTTGTTTATTTGGTTCTATTGCAATATTTCGTCTCGCATAGAACGATTTTGTGTATGGACTCCACCAGGCGTGCCATTTATGTTTGTTCAATTCTTCAAACCGCCAATCGTCCACCAGCGCGACCTGCCCTTGAGTAAGTTTAATTTCCTTTGTCATTTTATTCTCCAACGAAAACCGCCCCGCCTGTGTGGGCAAGCACACAAACGGAGCGGGTCTTACTGATTTTGGTTTGGCTCTTGCCAGCCGATAACTCATTCTACCATAAAAACACATATTTGGGTTAAGATTAAGCCATGATCTCAAATGAACTAATTCAGGCGGCCATTCTTGCTAAAATACAGGCCGTTACATCAGTAACCACCTCTTTGCCAGATGGGGCGAATGGGATAAAAGAATTAAGTTATAAGGGAACGGATTTTTCGTATCCATGCGTCCGCATTGCACTTGAAGGGCAGATAGATATTGCCGGAACAAACACGCATTGCCCGTCGCAAGCCGACTTCTCGTTCTATGTATTCAGCGAGAAGGCATCCAGCAAGGAGGCCAACCAGATCGCCGGGAACGTTGTCTCTGCATTTCGGGGTATGAGTTTCTCGCAAAGTGGCGTAAAATTTGTGAAGATTAGGATATTAGAAAACATCCCCGCCATCGCGCAGGATGAAAGAACCTGGAGAGCGCAAATCCGATGCCAAAGTACCATCCATCTAGCGTAGACGAAAAAGTAGAAGAAGTCATTGCCCCGCCCAGGGAACGGGTTGAATTTGTCAAGTTGACGTTGCTCATTGACGCCAAAGTTCAGGTTCAGGGCAGTGTTTCTGGAAAGACGTATGTGTTTTCTGGAGCAGGTTCTATTGTAGATGTAGACAAACGAGATGTGAATGACTTATTGCAAAAACGTCAAGGTGGCCGTCAGTGCTGTGGCAGTGGGGAAACTACGGGCAATCGCGTTTTTGAATCTTTGGAGAAATAGCCATGACCGAGCCAATTTCCACCGGCGTTCCGGTGGGCAATATCCTCGCCCAAGAGGAACTCTACATCGAGGGTGCGCCGTACCTGTATTTTCAGGACGCGACCGCAACCCCTCTGAATAACCCAGACAGCGACGGGTTTTACTGGAACCTGAGTGGCACGTCCACCTATCCAGTCTACCGCATCGGCTGTATCCAAGATGTGTCATTGACCGAAGGTCTGACCATCAACGCCATTCGATGCGATACCGTTGGCGACAAAGCCTCGGTTCAGCGCAGGGACTACATCGAGTTCGCGTTCAAATTTACATCCCTGCTTCCGCTGACCGCCCTACGCCACATGCTCAATCTCGGCTCTGCTCCCACTGTCGGGACGGGCAAAGAGAAAGTCGGCATCGGCTCAATCAACAACAACCAGTTCTATCACTTCTATGCCCCGAAGGTGTACGATGATGTGGCTGGAGATTTCGTGGCCTTCCATCTGCATCGCGCCCAGTTTATTGACGCCTGGACGATCAACATGAAGGCTGGCGAAGGCTGGGCTGTTGAGGGCGTGAAAATACGCGCTTACGCGGACGAAACCAAGTCCAGTACCACGAAATTTGGCGTGATTCTGCGCGGCGATGCGAGTGCCTTGCCGTAACCAGAACACACCCAACGATGAAGATAACAGAACTTAGCAAAATCACACCGAGCCGCCTGACTCTAAAAAGTTGGGCGGCTCTCGATGATTACGGGAAGCAGATCGCGGACTGCAAGGACACCGATTCCGCCTGCGACCTACTCTTCAAAAGCATCGAACTTGCAATTACAGAACGGCCAAAGTGGGAGGATGTGTTCTGGATGGATGTGTCAGATTTATACACCAGAACATCGCAAGCCAACCAGCCAACTCTGCAATTCCCCATACTGACGACAAAGACTAAAGATGGCGACGATCTGCCGTGGGAATACCCCGGAAGAACATGGCTTTTTTGGCTGAATGTGTTTGCAAAGAGTTACGGTTGGAGCGAAGAGTCAATAGCCGCTCTTGATATTGACACTGCGATTGGGCTGTATCAGGAAATTGTGGTTGACGAGCAGATGCGGGATGAGTGGCAGTGGGGATTGAGCGAGAAGTCTTTGGAGTATGTTCCATCCACCAAGAAAAGCAAGTTTGTTCCCCTTACGCGCCCAGAGTGGATGCAAGTTGTCGCCAAGCCAAAGAAGGTTGTCAAAACCAAAATAAGACGGGATATGATGCCCAGCGGACTTATAGTAAACTTAGATTTGGATGAAAACTAAGTTACTTAACCTGCGAGATGCGCTTCGTCTCGCTTCAATCCTAGATAAATATGTGAATGACGAGATAACCGCCAACGCGGAAGCCATCGATTTAGTTTCGTCCATTGTGGACAAGATTACACCAGATGAATTTTTACACTGCGTAAATCTAACCTCTGGCGAGAGCGAAGAGGTCATCAAGCAACAGATTTCCATTGACATCCTGACCTGCTTTATCGAAGGGCTTCGAGAAAACCAAATACTGTCTCTCGTCTCGTTTTACCGTTCTCTAGGAAAATAAAATGGCCTTAGTTCCATCCACGCCCATTGACGTTATTGCCACTCAAATACTCCTCGACGCGAAGTCGGCACTCGCGTCCCTAAAACTATTTAACACGGAGGTCACAAACACAACCGCGCGCATGGCCGCGTTGAAGAGAATTATCAGCAGTGTGGCATCTCAGTTAGGCGGGGACTTCAAAAAAGCAGAGGCGTCAGTAAAAGCATTCTCCGGTTCTTTGACGGGAATAAAAAGCGCGGATGTAGCACAGGCGGGGCGCGAAGTCCGACAACTTGGAAATAGGTGGGAAGAAACCTCCAAAAAGTCTAAATATTCCATTGACGTAATCCGAACCGCGCTGGGCGTGTTGACGGCCATGCTTGTGAATGTGGTTCTGTCTGCGATTGTCAATTTTGCAAAGCAGTCAGTGAAAGCGTTTATGGATATTGAAGAATCCCTGTGGCGAATTCGCAACGCGGAAATTGCGCTTTCAAAGCAAGGCGTCGAGATTTCGTTCAAGGGAATGACAGAGGGCATCAAAAAGATAAAAGAAGAATTGAAGATATTCTCGGAGGGCGATTTACTCAAGGGAGCGTCCAAACTTTCGATAAGTCTTCAACAATTTGGTTTTACCGAAGAGCAAATTCTTTCGTTTACGAGAGCGGCGGCCATTCTAAACATTGTGTCTACGGAGGACGAAGAATACATTGCAACAGTAGACAAACTAATAACCGCCATGTTGAGCGGAACAACCAAGGGCGTTTCTGGATTAACGGTTGTGATGAGCGACATGGCAATTGCGGCAAAAGCGGTTGACATGCACCTTTTGAAAGCCGGAGAGTCGGCAGACAAATTGGGGCAAAAGGAAAAGGCTCTCGTAAAACTTCAAATTGTTTTGGATGCCGCCGCCGCGTCTGGGCAAACACTCGACGAATATCTGGAAACGAATGCCGCAAAACTAAAGGAAAACTCGGCGTCGTGGGAAGATGTGCAAAAAGCGGCAGGCGGATTCTTTACCCAAATTATCCCAAATCTAAATTGGCTCTATGAATTTCTTATTAATATGATAAGCGCGTTCAAGGGTCTGTTTGCAGAGGTGTACGCTGGACTCCAAACGATTGGAGAAGTTTTCGGGGAGTTTATCGGTGGTCTTATTCAGGGAAAGAGCAAGGCTGAGTCCTTGGCCGACGCCCTAAAGAACGTTGGCAAAGAATACAAAGCCAAGGTTATGGTTTTGATTGATTCGGCGTTTGCGAACGATATGCCAGAATGGTTGAGAAAAGGACTGGAGGGCAGGGGATTTACTCTTCCGCAAATCGAAGAAACCCCAACCGCCCCACAAGCCCCTGCTGGACTTGCTGGCGCTACTCAGGAAGAAACGGAGGCCTTCGACGAACTTGCGAAGAAACTTGCGGAAGTCGCCGCAGAAGCACAAAACGCCTACGACGATCTTGAGCGCCTTACAACGCAAAAGGCGATTGACATTCACGCAGACTTAATTATAGATATTGAAGACATCGACACCGAGTTCGCACAGAAGATGGAGGACGTTGAGCGCGAACTGCAACAGACGCTTGAAGATATAGCGATTGACACACAGAATAAGATTGCCGACCTAAAGGCTCAGGCTCGCGAAGACGAGATGCGGGCT
>Ga0208957_1000302_pt1 | contig 43187 bp, 70 predicted proteins | sample RifOxyA1_FD_184029 | JGI IMG/M metagenome (GOLD analysis project Ga0208957, IMG submission 184029) | Groundwater microbial communities from Rifle, Colorado - Rifle Oxygen_injection A1 (SPAdes) | ecosystem: Environmental > Aquatic > Deep subsurface > Groundwater | place: Rifle, Colorado, United... | reverse complement strand
AACTGTCCCTAAAAGCAACCATTTCCAGAATCTTTTTATTATTCCCAATGTGATAAGTGTTTTTTTCATATTATTCTCTAACCCATATTCTAGTTATAGTCACATAAAGAAAATTTGGTGTACCAGTAACAGTACCAGTTTCGATGTTTGCTCCTCCTAGTGCCGTAAACGTACCATTCGATTGAATAGCGGTAGTGGATGTTGCCGTACCACAGGTTATTTGATTTGAATCATTATTTTGTGCGTCAGTAAGATTCACCACAATAGAAGTCCCTCCCCAAACCGAACAAGTTATTGAGATAGCAGAATATCCGTCAGATTCAGAAGGAAGTCCTATAAGTTTACCAGAAGAAAATCCACTAAAAAAGGGGGCGGAAGTGGAAGATACCCTGAATCGTAATCCGCTTTTTGAAGGAATCACTATCGGGTCGTTGTTTGTCGAGGTTGCAATGAGAAGTTGATTATCTGATAGGTCAAGAGCGACTTGACCCCTTGTACCCATTACTGGCGCATCTCCTTGAGGGATTGTTAAATAACCTGTGGAAGTTATGTGAAGGTTCGTTGTTGTGGCCTCAGACGATGTTGCGAATCGGACAAAGAGTCGGTCAATCGTGGACGAGGATGTAGTAAGAATCCCCACAGCGGTTGAAGTAGGCCGAATTGCAAATTGGGATTCAAATGTCCAATTCGAGCCAGTACCCGCGCCAGAGTCAGCGTCAACACCATCGCATAGTCCCGCGCCTCCGGTGATTACGGCACAATCAGGAGTTAAAACCCCTGCGGTGTTTAGAAGCCCAGAACCCAAAAGGTTTGTGAAATGCTGTGAGTTAATTCTCAAAGCTCCTACATTTTGAGTTCCCGTGGTAGTAGCGTGAGTGGATGTAGAAAGCGTTGAAATAAGATTATTGATTGTTTGTATCCCAGTCCAAGTATTCGGATTCGCCAAATTAAGCCCGATAGTTCTTGCCGTACTTCCGTTGTACGTTCCTGAAAAGGTAAGAGTCCCGTCAGTCGCTGTTAAATCAGCTAGATTTGAACCAAGAGCAATACCTGAAATAGTGGAATTGGTCAGATCTGTGTTAGCAACCGAAGCGCAAATCGCCACCCCTAAAGCCGATAGAGAGCGCGGGAATTGATTAGTACACGAAGTTCCTGTGTATTCAGCTAAAATTCCTCCTGCTCCGGCCTGAACCAAAGCAGAAGTAAGACCGTCAAAATCCACTTGTCCTGACACGTTAAGAGTTGTTGAAGTTGCGTCTGTGGAAGTCGCATTTCTTGCAAACAACCCCTGAAAAGTTGAAGAAGCGGAAGTTACGAGTAGTCCTATGGTCGTTGTGGGGGCTAGAGAGAGGTTCCCCGTGGAGTTTGCGGCGTTCATATCCCACGTCTTCCCGTATCCAAGAGCGTTTTGTTTAGCGTTAAACGTAACCCAATCAGCCGCCGCTAGGCATCCGAACACACCCGAGGTAGCGGTATCACACGCCATATCGTCTCCCGTGAGAGTAAGCCCGACTCCTCCGGTTAAATTCGTATCGGCAGAAATATCTATTCCTGAAATACTTGTTGAATCGTGAAGATGCGAGTTATCAGTAACTGCTATCGCAGAAAGCGTTCCGGTAACGTCTCCGCCTACTGCAAGATCGGCTACGTTTGCATCTGTAATACACGCGGTACAAGTTATGGTTACGCCTCCGGGAAGCGTTGCTGCGCCGGATACGTTAAGAGTATTAAACATCGTATGCCCGGAAACCGAAAGCACGCTTGTAGTGGCTTCTGTCGTGGTGCCATATCTGACAAACAATCTGGCTATGGATGACGAAGCAGTATGTAAGGTTCCCGCGCTAAAGGTTTGTAAGCCAGTCCACGTGTTCGCGTTTCCTAAATTAAGTCCAATGGTACGCGCTGTTTGGCCATCGTAAGCCCCTGAAAAGGTCAAGGTGCCATCTGTTGCCGTGAGATCAGCCAAATCTACGTCTGTTGCCACTACCGTTGCACACGTAGCCGCGCCGAGCGCAGAGAGAGAACGGACATACTGATTCGTACATGAGGTTCCAGCGTATTCGGCGGTTATTCCTGTAGCTCCGGTTTGAACAAGAGCAGAGGTAAGCCCGTCTACATCTAACTGTCCTGTCACATTAAAATTTGTCGTGGTTGCGTTTGTAGTAGTTGCTTCTTTTACAAATAACCCCTGAAAAGTTGAAGAAGCGGAAGTGATAAGAAGTCCCACGGTTGTGGTTGGTGATAATGAGATTTGTCCAAGGGAATTAGCGGCGTTGAGTTCAAAGGTCTTACCGAAATCAGCACCGCCGCCTCCGCCTGCGCCAGTTGCGTCTGTCCCGCAAGAAAAAATACCTGAAGTTGAGGATTTCACGTCACAGTTCGCGGCATTAAGGGCAGATACCGTAAGATTAGTTGTAGAAGCATTTTGAGTATAAATCCGAAGCCACGTTCTTAAAGGAGACGTACTACCAATTTCGTAGGTATTATCAAGAAATGGTAATATATTCTGTTCGTATCTTGTCGAAGGCAAAGCAAAAGTAACAGAAGGTATCAAAAGAAAAACTATAGCAAGAAGTTTTTTCATATTGAGTAGAAAAATCCTAGTTGACTTCCAGAACCGGGAGCATTAACTACTGTTAATGTTAATGTAGTTCTATCGGCACCACTTATAGTAAACCCGTTATTTTCAAATAAAATAGAGGGAAAATCAGAGCCAACAACAAAATGAGCTTTACGATTGTATGGTACTGTAAAAGTCAAAGTAGAACCATCTGTTGAAGTCGAAAGGTCTTTCATATAACTTATATCACCTCCTCCGCCTACATTCTCAAACTGCATACCAACAGGGTTTTTACCTATTTCGTCTACTGCTCTCATTATAGCTTCAAGTCCTTTTATTTGTGAGGGGTCAATCTTTTTTAATGCAGAGTTGATTTTAGCGATAACTTCTTCAGGAGTATCAGGCGAACCATTTTGACCATCTCTACCCGCGGGACCTATAATAGATTTCCCGTCTTCACCATTCTTACCATTCTTTCCCGGTCTCCCTGTTTCACCCTTTAATCCTTGAAGTCCTTGTTCACCTCTAGTTCCTTGTATACCTTGTTCTCCACCTTCTCCTTTTTCTCCTTTTTCACCCTTATCTCCTTTAATAGTTACCAATTCAGCCCCTTTAATTTCAACTTTCATCTCTGTCGGGAACTCTTCTGGTTTTGGTGGTTCTTTTTTACTAATATCCTTTAGGAACTTATTTGTTATAAGTCCGGCACTCTTTATCTCTTCGAGCTTCCGTACTACCATTTCAGGATGATGAATATCGTCTTTTAAACTATCAATAGTTTTTATGGCTTCTTGGAGATTTCTAATAGTTCCTGTAAATCCTAATGTTTCAGTAGATTTATCTCGTGTGGAATTTTGAAGTTCTTGTAATTTAATTCTAAGTTCATCAAGTTTCTGATTTGTTTCAGAAATACGCTGAATAGTCCCATCAGAGTTGATGGCGAGTTTTTCTTCTGGGGATTGGTGAATAAGGTGTTTCATTTTGTTATAGAAATACTAACTTGTCCGGTCTGTAAAAAATGTTTATTTCTCGGACGTCCCCAAGTGTCTGTTTTTTTATGACAATCCTTACAAAGAGTTCTACCATTATTTATATCCCAAAATTCTTGACAATTCATGGCGTCATCTAAGGAACTTATATTATTCTCATAGAAAATTTGAGCAAAAGTTTTAGGATAATGGTCTACATTTAACTCTGCTCCTCTTTGTTTACATTGTTGACAAGTATAGTTATCACGTTCAAAAATAGTTTTCCTCCATTGTTTATATTCAAGTAGTATTCTAATTTGGTCTAATAAAGGAGTTACTCCACCTTTCCAATTTGAACCGTTTCCCCCTCGGTTTGCCAAACTTAAATTCTTACGATGTTCGGTAGTAAAAATCTTATTACGTAATTTCTCTATAGTCTCTAAAGTTGGATGAGTTCCCAAACGTGCAAGTGAGAATTTCTTTCGAGTTTCTTCAGAAAATGTTCTTCCTTTAAGTTTTTCACTCATTTTTTTCTTACTTTCTTCAGTATGTTTTCTACCAGAGAATGATACTTTTCTTCCTATATCTTTTGCGTACGTACTCATTTTCTTTTTTGTCTCTTCAGAAAGTTTTTTTCCGAGCCAATATTTAATTCCACCATTTTTATAGTATTTTTTAATTGTTTCACTAATTTTCCTTCTAGAGGCATCTGAAAACTTGTATCCTGTATGAAGAAGAGATAACTTTTTTCTCGTTTCGAAAGAATGCAAATACCCTAAAGTTTCCTTTCTTTTTAGTCTACTTTCACTCATTTTCTTACGAGTTTCGTCTGTATGATGTCTTCCCGTGAACATATTGACTTTTTTGTATTTATACTATATAATTATAGCATACTTATATGTATTTTATCTACTGGTTATTCATAGTCCTCGTATTCTCCGTGTTTTTACTGGGAGCGATTATGGACTTTTCTCGGTTTCTCTGGAGAAAATTTCAGAAAAAAGTTTAAGAATCGCTGTCTGTTGAGCCGGAGCTAATCCTTCAAGAACAGGGGACACTTTTGTTAAGGCATCTATTGCTTTTGCGGCTGTTATCTTAAATGGTACTGATTCAATAGCTCGTCGTGCAGCTACTCCAGCTATTGCTCCATAAATACTACCACCAAAATAGCCTCCAAGTCCTCCTCCAATAAAATCTCCAAAACTCAATACTTGATTACCGGCTTTTCTTGCTATTCTCTCAAGGAGTCCATCTCTAAAACGGATTTCATTTGAAAGTTCTGTAAATAGTCTACGAGTTCCTTCTGGGGCTTTATTTTTTACTACTTCTCTTAAATTATTTGCAAATTGTTTAAGAATGATTTTATCTGAACTCAATTGTCCTCCCAAAAACGCTCTATCTCCAAGAGTTCTATCTACGAGTTGTCGTAATCTGTTTGCTTCTTCAAGAGTTAATGACGATTTAGATAATAACTGTTTGGTTTGAGGCGCTAACCTCATTACAATTGTCTTTATGTCGTCTCGTTTAAGTAAAGCTCCTTGAGCTTCAGGAATTTTAGCAAGATTATCGAGAAAACTATTAGTTCCGATTGTTATTTTTGCTCCTGATTTTCTTGCCGCTGAAGAAAGAGCAGAATTGATTTTATTGCTTAATACCTCTACCGCAGATGATGATTCGTTAAAATGAGTGTTAGCTGACTTTAACGCTGACTTATTTTGTACTACGTATTTTGCAAAATCATCCACTTTATCTTTTGCAATATCGTTTAATACTTGTGATTTATTTCTACTCAAAGCACTATTAACAAACCGTGCTGGTAATTGCTCAATTTGTTTACCGATAGCTCGTAATCCAGCTCCTGCAATCGGTAAAGCGGCTCCAACGGCTCCACCGACGAGTGTACTTTTTGTTACGTCTTTTATACCTCCTCCTTCTGATATTGCTTTTGTACCACCAAGACCCGCACCAAGTCCTATAGTTTTTAATAAACGACTTGTAAAGTTGCCTGTAGTTCCAACTCCTTTTGTACCAGCTACTGTCAATCCTATATTAGCAACGTCTCCTAATACCTGTTTCGGAGAAGGTGCTGATATATCGTAAAACTGAGAATTATCTTGTTTTCCAAGTAAACCTTTTGTTTTTTCAAACGCTAAACCTCCAAGTGTTCCGATTGCCTGTCCAACTTGTTCTCCAGGGAAAACTTTATTAACAATGTTAGTAGTTTTTTCGAGTACACCTTTTTTAGGTTGTATAACTTCTGGTTGTACTACAGATACAGACTCTCCTGACGTTTGTACCATATCTTGATATTGAGGATATTTTACAAGCATTTTTTGTCCTAATTCAGCATCAGGAATATCACTATACTGTGGGTATTTTTGTTTAATAGTTTGTCCAAATTGTTCTAATGTTTTAGTCATCGGATTCCTAATGGGTCGTTATTTGTAACTGCTTGTCCTCCGCTTAATTGAAGATTTCTAATCACTGTTGCTCTGTTAGAATCTTTTTGTGCAAGAGTTCCCGCAGTATCCCCCGGTTGTGGGAAGTACTGACGTTCTGCATTAGCGAACTCTTGGTCACTAATTACAGCACCTGACTCACGACGTAAAACAGCATTAACAAAATTCCTTTTTGCTTGCTCGAACTGTTGTCTATCTGATGACTGAAGTATATTAGGAAGATATTGGCCACCATACGAACTTACTCCAGTAAATTTATTTCCTATACGGTCAATAATACTGTCTGCTTCTACCATTCGGGTTGCATATCCAAGAGCACTCCTCTCAGAATCAGTTAAGGGTTTTCCAGTAACGGCTGATTTATTCGCCAAATCTTTTTCAAAAGCTAATTTTTGTTGGTCTTGAGCATACTTCAACCCAAATTGCCTTTTATCTTCTTCAAACTTTTTAGTAGCCAAATCTTGTTCAAATTGTGTCTGTTGTCCAGCAGTTGCTATTTTAGATTGAGATAACGCAAATTCGTTAACGTACCGAGCATCTTCTCGCACTTGCTGTTGCATTTTATCTTGTCTTGCTAATTGTTCACGAGATATATCCACTGCGGATTGTCGTTTGGCTTGTAAATTTGCAAGTTGTGTCTGAAGTGGAACTGCTTGAGAACCTAAAGCGCCCATTTTTGCAATTGCTTGTCTTTCAAGCGCTGAAGACTGCCCTGTAATAAACGGAGTCGCTATTTGTTGATCTTGTATATTAGCAATACCTAAATCTTTACTCGCGTTTATGTTTGCTTGTTGTTTTATTAAAGTATCGAGCTGACCCCTTAAAGCTGTCTCCTCGGTAGTAGGAGATAGTGTCCCTAAATAAGTATTAAAAAGTGCATCAGAACCGCCTAAACCACCAGGATACTGACCTTGTAAGCTACCCATACCACCACCGCCAGAAGGTCCAAAACTGCCCGTAGAAGCGCTTTGAGGCGGAGTACCACCTGTTACACCAAAACTTTTGTTTCCGAGGTTGTACGAGGTGTTAAAGGCCGTTTTCTGCTCGGGACTAAAAGAGGAAATATCAAAAGTTTTAGGAGTTGTTTGTCCTTGAAGTGCTTGGGTCTGTCCTGGGAGAGGACTTAGCTTTGGAGCTGTTGCGCCTTGCGTGAATTGTCCGCCTTGAAAAGTACCAGTAGGCGTTTGAGTTGTTTGATATCCTTGAAGTGTTTGAGGTGATACACCAAATTTTGCCGCTTGTTCAACTAAAGAAGGACTTCCTGATAACTGTCCTTGTAGGTTTGAGGAAACAATAGTTCCTTGAGGATTTTGAGGGTTGATTGTTCGAGAAATAGTTTCTCCTGTTCTTGCGCCTTCAGTTAACGCTCGTTGAAATGGCGATACATCTCCAAAAACAGTCTTTCCTTTCGTAAGATAATTCAGTCCTTCAGTAGCAGGGTTGATTTCAGAGAGAGCTTCAAAGTTACCAGTGAATTGAGCTTTAGGAATTTGATAAAGTGTCCCTCCATATCGTACATACGCAGAATCAGCTGTATTTGTTCCTGCTGGTCCTCCACCTCTAAAAATCTGTCCTTCATCAGGAACATCTACATCTATATTTTGATAAGGGATTTGATAGCGAGCCATTATGGTTTTTCTAATTTACTAATTCTTAACTCGTGGTCTTCAACTATTTCAAGTAAAGATTGAATTACTGCCGCAATATCGTTATCGTTCATACCCCTGACAACCTCAAGAATAGTTTTTCCCTTTACATCAACCTTCTCTTTTGTTTTTGTTTCAATGATACCCATAATTATTTTTTATGTGGACATTTGCCATAAAAACCTTTTGCCATATTACAATTATGGCAAAGAATTTGAAATCCATCAGGGAATCCTTCTCTAATAATCCATCTATATAACCCCGACCCTTTCTTTTGTGGGTCAGTGAGTCGTTCTTGCCTACCACCTCCGTTTATATGATCTATACAAAGGAATTCATAGGTAATTTCTCCGCAACAATTACAACTCATTGTTCCATTCGAATAGTATTTGAAAACCGCAAGACGGCATTTTAATCTCCATTTCTTCATTGTTTCGTTTGACTTTATACGAACATAGTCCTTATTTTTGTTTCGCCATTTTTTATGTTCCGTTTTCCTATATTCAATATTTTTTTCTCGCCATAAAGTATCTCTACAAGTTGTTGAACAAAAAATTTGATGAGGATGTCTAAAACTCGTCTTAAATTTTTTAGTACATTTCTTACAATTTTTCACCATGTGTTCGTAATTAAAAGCGAAGTAGCAGATGTTGAAATGCCAGCCTTTCTTGTAACTGTTCCTACACTTGTTGCTATGGCACCAAACGTATTAGAAAGATAGTATTGAGTTCCTACTGTGAGTCCCGTAAACCCAGAGACCTCTGAATCGAGCATTACTATTCCCGTATCTAATCCCGCAACCGCGACCTTCATAAATCCTATAAAAGCATTTGATTCGTCTGTTGTACGAGCGGAGGCATTGTAAATACGTCCTGCGACTGTGGTAGTAAGGAGTTCAAATTCTAAGCGACCACTTGCAGTTTCAGATGACCATCCATTAGTAGAATCCCATCCAACTATACCTCCGCCACTATAACTAACATTATCATCAGAACGAACTCGATAAGCGTTTGTATTGTCTAATGTCCCTGTTCGTTCTAAAACAATAAAGTATTTTGTGTTTGCCGTGATATTTACTTCTGAATCAAGAGTAAAAGTATATTCGACATAACCTGTTGTGATGGACGAACCCGCAAGTGTCGCAGAACCAAGAAACGTCCCATCAGGAGCTCCTGCGGAATTCGACTGAATACCGACTTTAATACTATCTGTAGGCGTTCCAACTTTTTTTAGAAACACTTTTATTTTAGAAGTTCGAAATCCAAAAGTTTCTTGAATCGCCTGTCCTTTTTTCGTTCCTTGTGTTGTTGGAGGTGGTGCTGTAGCGCCAACTGCTTGGTCACCGGGTGCCCCCGTACTATTTACATCACGTTTTGAAAGGTCCGCCGCGGCATCCTCTAAAAATACTGCCGCGTTTATCGCGATTGATTCCCCTGCGGTATACGTTTTTTCCGAAGGCGCACGAATAGCGATATTTGCCTGTGTACCGGAAATAGTAACCTGTTGGAATTTTGCAATGCCCGTCTTTAATACATACGCAGGTGCGTTATCGGGATTTGAAACAAAATTGGCAGGAGTAGACCCCCAAAAAGTATCCCCGTCCGTCTCCACATGAAACGAATTTGCGGTTGTGGTGTCGGGGATGTCAAGAGAATCAACCGATATGGCGAAGTTAAATTCTCCAGTAGTGGGAGTGAGTTTCCAGCCGGTAGAAGCAGAAACATAATTTGCCGATTGTAAGTATCCTTGTTGTATCTGAATAGGTTCAGTAGAATTTCTCATTGTTAATTTAACAATACTAGAAACAACATCCTCAGTAGGAACTTCTGATTCAGGCAAAGTATACAATTTTAGTTCTTTTGATTCTGCCATACTATGTTGATTCGTCCTCCCAAAGTTCAACAGTAAATATAATTGGGAGTGCTACTGGTAAAGGATTTGTGGATGTCCACGCAAGTTCTAACATAAAGTTATTCTGTCCAAGACAATTTTTTAGTTCTGTTCCTTTGTAAATCACTTTTCGTTTTGAAGGATAGTTCGTATTATTGATAACTGTTAAAGCTACATTCGAAGATAAATCATCAAGATAGATTTTCGGTGTTATAATTGTATTTGCGGCAACTGCTCCCGCAAAAGGAATTGAAACTTTAGTAATACTAAATTTCTGCCCGATATTAAAGTTCCAACGCATATATGATACGAGAGTTCCTGTTGTGCTATATTGGTCAATTCCATAGGTAGTTGGCATTTCATTGTGAAACCCACGCCGGAATAAGACGGGGCGCGATATTACTCGCTTGTAAAACATACTTCAAAGCACTTACCGTTGGCGAAGTACCAGTAGATGTTGTTTTCATTACATTATGAAGACCTGCTGGAATCCGAGAATCTTTTGAACCCCATGCCCACACGCAACCTGCAACAGCTGGATTTGTTGTAAATCCTCCCCAGACGATTCTACTTCCTAAAGCGTCTACAGCTCCAGCAAAAGGTGGTAAACCTTCCTCTTGGAACACAATCTCCGAAACCGACTCACCACCGATATATTTCAATAATCGAACTCCATTTTGAGCGTTCCCTGTCCAAACATAAATTGCACCATTTACATTCAAACATGCTGTTGCAAGAGGATCAGTAAAAAATATCGGTCCAAGGTAGAATGAAACTGTATCTGTCGGGTCCCATAAAACGAATGCTGATTTCCCTTGATTAACTGTAGTATCAACAGTATAAATTCCCGTAATAAACAAACTCTTTGAAAAACTTTCGATTGATGTCGGATAGAATCCAAACGGCAAATCAAGTGCATTATAAGCAGATACCACCGTAGTTCCGTTAGTATCACCTTCGTCTGTTACCTTTTTCGTATTGATTCTGTGAACTAACCCTTGACCATTGATAAAATCTAAGAAGTAGAGCGAGTTATCGCCGTGAACATGAGCAACATGATTTGGCATTGAAACCGAACGCAACGTTGGGTATGTGGTGTTAGTAAGAGCTGTTTGAGTACCAAGTGTTGCACCTTTCCACGCGTTATCCACAAGCGTGGGAGAATTATTCAATGGTCCATAACGTGAAACGTCATCAGTTGAAGCACCTGTCCCAAAAATGTAAATATAATTATTGTAGTACTCTGCCCATGTTGCTGTACCTCCAGCAACTGTTCCAATAAGGGTCTCTGACGCTAAAGATGAATTATAAGAAATGAGTCGTCCATTTGATAACACAACGTATGTTAAGGTATTTTTAGGATTATTTAGTATCCGCACCACTTGTGAGGTTACATTTGCTCCAGAAAAGACAGCTGACCCCACAGGTACACAAAATCCTGATGTTCGAGTATCAGTTGAAAGTATGGGCAAATCGGGATCAACGGCAGTTGACGCATTAAAAGTTCCCTCAGTCCCAAAATACTGGCTTGCCGACCACCCTTTGAAAATTTGATTGATAGGAAGTTTCATAACTCTACAAAAAGATTAGGATTTGAAATCTCTTCTTCTTCTCCCGGATCTAACACAGCATTTCCTTTACTTCCGTGGTCTCTTTTCATTTGTTCGTACCCTTCTTTGAACATTTTGTCATATAATTGTGCTTTAGAAGAATTTGGTTCAACTGACGTAAAGTAAATTTTGAGTGCCTCAAACACTGGTAACTGATTATGGGGTTCAGGAATCAATGAAACTTCTCCTATAATGTATGCCGCCGCGGCTCCAGTTGTTAAAGATGTTCCATTATAAGTTCTACGTAAAATAAGAGTTGTTGAGGAAGTTACAGCGTCAATTTCATACCAATATCCATCACCTGATGAAGCCGCAGTATTTGAATGAGTCACTCGTAACCATCGTCCTGCCATAGGAGTTGTCCATGCAGGTGTTCCTGAACCAGTTACTGATGTGGAACTATTTGTGATTATATCTATATTTCCTGTAGTATAATCCGCTATTGACAAATCTCTTGCTATTCGTCGCGCATTGATACTAACCACATTGCTAGTTGATGGCCGTGGCAATATCTCAATCGCGTCATCATAGACAAAATAATGTGTAGGAATGTCTGAAGACCTTTGAACCTCGTTCAATCTATCCCACTGTGTTCGAGACGAAATCTCTTTAGGTACATATCGGTAACTTCCTGCTGTTATGTAGATACTCTGCGGTTTATAAGTATAGACAGGAAGCATGTACCGTTGAGTCAAGACCGTATGCGTTCCTGATTGACTTCCTGAAGTATTAACTGCTGTTCCACCAATTGTGGTTGACACTTGAAATGCATTAGCTGTCAAACCTGCCACAATAACATAATACGTAGTTCCCGCCGTAAGACCTGTTGGAAGAACACCTGTTGTCGAGAAATACACTGCCGTATCAATACTGAATTTATGTGCCGTTAAGGTGAAAACTGCTGGCGAGGCAATTGTTACAGTAACCGTACTTGCTACTGAGGAAAGATTATACTGTTTCCACAAAAACGGCCAATCACGAGATGAGATGATTCGTTTTTCTGAATCGTTCATAAGGGAATCCAACAATGTAAGAGTTGCTGACGCAGAGTTATTGCATAGATTTCCTGCTAAGTTCCTACGGCCAGTATAAGTAAGCATAAACTATTTTTTTCTTGGATTATTCTCTCTGAATAAACTCCAACCCACTTTTTTATGACATTCCTTACACAAAGTACGACCATTGTCTATAGCGAAACGAAGTTCTGGAAACAAAGAAAAAGGTTTTATATGGTCAGCTTCAAGTTTGCTTCCATGTTTTTTACCCCCAAAAATACAATGATAGTTGTCTCTTTCAAAAACTGATTTTCTCCAAAGTTTGTATTCTAACGATTCTCTAATCATACTGTTTCTTGACGTGACTCCTCCTTTCCAAGCCCAATGTTTTTCACCATATATTGAAGATTTTTTTCCTTTATTCCCCGGAATCATCCCTTTATGTACATCACTAAGTTTTTTTCTTATCTCAAAAGAACGTTTTTTTCCTATATTTGCTATTCTAATTTTCTCTATAGTTTCTTTTGATAAAGGTTTTTGTTTCCCTTTCCAAAATCGAGCATGATTTTTTCTGATTTTTGCTTTTATGTACTCTGAAAGTTTTTCTCCTTTTTGTGCCATACTAGAATTATAGACCAATCTGTTTACTCTTCCAACGCTCCTCTAAGTCTAAGACAAATGTTTCTCGCAATTTCAATTTCTTTTCCTTTTCAGTAAGTTCATAGAAGTACTCATCGAGTTTATCTTGTTTTGCTATAAGTCCATAGTATATTTCTTTTTTTTGCTCAATTTGTTTCTCAATACTTACTAGTTCTGTCAACAATCCCGATTTCTTATCGGTTATATCTTTAGAAAACTGTTCAAATTCTTTCAATTTCTTTAACTTTTCTGGGTCATAATTTTCTCGGACATTATTGAGTTTCTGAGTAATTTCTCGCCAAAATCTACGCAATCGAACATTAGTATCTACTAATTCGTCATTCTGCTTTTTCAAACTCGACTCGGCTTCTTTTTGAGAAAGAAGTTTCACTTAATTCGTATTTCGTTTAGGAATTATATCTGCCCAATATGATCCATTTCCTCCAACAACAGAAAAACTAACCCGAACATAGTTTCCTATGCCTTCAGGAAGAATAATCATCTTTGTTGAAGTTCCTACTTTTCCAGGATTCCAACGATGAATAGGAGTTGACGAAGAGTGTTCAACAAATGCACTTGGAACTGTGAACCCAAGAATAGTTGTTGAGGCAATGTCTTCTCCAAAGAAGTCAACATTATCTAACGAATATTCAACAGACCAGTTAAGAGTCGCACCTACAGTTGTAGGAGCAAACTGAAGATACATATAGTTTTTATCAGAACTTCCAACATACTCGGTCTGTGTTGAAGATGCATTTCCTATCCAAATACGCGAATATGATGTAGTAGCGTTATTTGTTACGTTTTGGAAAGGAAGAGTACTAGTAGCTACTCCGGTTGCCTTCCCAGGATCAGTTCCGTCAGTAGTAAAAGCAGTTGTAGCTTGTGCTGTTGGAATATCTCTCGTAGTCGTTACACCAACAAGGATTAAAGCACTAAAGAGCAAACAATATAGTAATTTTTCTAGTCGTGACATACTATTTACTTTTATTTACTTTTTTCTCGACCTTCAAATCTTCAAACTCTTTTTCGACTTTTTTTCCTTTTGTAGTTACTTTAGCTTCAACTGGTAACGAGACAACAGGAACTTCCTCTTCTAGAAAACACTTATTCTCTAACTTAGCGCGTTCTAATCTATTTGAAGTAACTAACCGAGCCAAGTCCATTTCTCTATCTACGAGATGTTTACAGAAGTGATCTGCTTTGTAATCCTCTAGCATAATCGATTCTCCCGCCTTGAAGGTATAGGGAACTCCACCATATCCATGAATGAATTCTCTATCGGTGAAGTTAATAAATTTCTTTGCTTGCATAATGATTATTAGTTGTTAATTTTGACCCCATCTCTGTCTTGTACAAGCAAGACAGAGTGGGGTCACAAAGTTAATCTATTCGAAGGTAAATAAGGGCGTACTCAGTCGTAATACCGGTAGCCATATGTTCACCGCCAATGTTGGTAGCCGCAATTGCTGGCGCCATTGAACCAGACGTGCCGCCGGCTAGTGAACCAACGACTTTACCTGCCACACCCGTTCCCGTAAAGAGAACCGAGCAAGCACCTTTTGTCTGAAGCCATCCAAAACCGTCAGCGGCAATAACTCGGGGTGCAACACCAACAATAACTCCAGTAGGAGTACCCGGTTCAACAACAACTTCGTCGTAAGGATGTTTGACAATAATGAATTTTGAAGCCGTAGTAAGAGCTATAAGCAAAGGGTCTTCAAGTTCAATACTACCTAATGTTGCCGCTACAGTAGCGGTATTGCTTTTAATTCGATAGAGATACCCTTGGCCTGGGGTAACATTCACTGAAAGATATCCTTCAGCGAATTGATTTACCGCCCAAGTTGTAGAGGTTGAGGTTACAACTGTTGTACCTCCAATCGCTACCGCCGTATTAACTCCTAACCCGCCAGTTGGCTGATCATTTGTTGCGTCAAGCGGAGCACTTTGATACACCTGCCCTGCGATAGTGGCAGTACCGCCGTTTTTGAAGTACCGGAACCCTCGTCCGTCTATTGTCTCAGCATACGTTCCCAAAGGAAGTTGCTGAGTTGTAGAGTCCTTTCGCAAATCCTGTCCAGTAACCTGTAGAGGACCCGCTAATTGAGTCTGCATAATTGTATTTAATTAGTTAATAATTTAATCTGTATCAACGTACCAGATATTTGTGCTCGAACCGATATTTACTGCGGAGGGTACTTGGTCTACTCCTGTACCGTTGTACAACCTCATAGTAACGAATCCTGCAGTTGAGGACGCTTTTGCAGATATAATATCCCATCCACTCGCGTTTAGACTAAGCGCCGTAGTTTTAGTTGATGTTGCTAGTTGAGCAAATACTACATCTCCTGACGCAATACCTGTTACCGCACAATCAATCTGGATACTAGAAGTTGCAACCACTGAAACGTCACCTTCTGGTGCACGAAAGTCGCAAGTAGTAGCTTTTAGTTCAGCGTTGTCTGAACCATTTGCACCAATCTGAAAGTTCTTTTCGCTGTAATACCCTCCGTTATACTGAACATAGGGCATATAGTTTTCAGCAAGAAGTCCTCCTGCCGCTCCTAAACTGTCTTTAGGAGGGAATTTTGGAATATCTTGTACAGGACTCGTCAACACGACTACAAGAGCACCTATGGCAATTAGCACTGCACCTACTGAAATGAATATATTTTTCATGTGATTTTGATTAGTTTATAATCACATTAGACAGATGTAATTCCGGTAAGTTTTGCGTGCCTTTTGAAGTTTCGAGAGATAAGTTCTCCGCCAAGATAGATATGACCCACAACCGATGCTGAGTTTGTCGGTTTAATCCATCCTGACCACGAAAATCCGAGACCTTCAAGCGAGGAATAATCGTTACCTTCAATATCTTGAGATCGATATTTAATAGCTTCAGTCATTGCCATTGGAAGACCATACCAATCAATAAAGTCCTCATTGACAAAATACATTACGCCTGATGTAGATTTCTCATCTGCAAGAATAGGAAATCCTTTGAAGAAAAGACCAGTAAATCCAGTACCTCCTACCATTCCTGTTCCTACTTTACCGAGATTGCCTGCCGCCTTCATCATTGAGACATCTTTTGCGATTCGCTCTTGTGGTTGAAGAAGTTGCTCATAAAGCGAGAAAACCGCTTCTGTTGTCAAACCAATAGTAGGTTTCTGTGCGCCTGACGACGCCGCATTATAGAGCGTTGACATCTTTGCAAGAGAAAGAGTCCCTGATGATGCTGTTACAGTTGATTTTAGAGTTGTGTATGTTGACCGAGACAAAGTACCAATAGTTGTTACATTTGTCGCGTCATCAACAATTGCTTCTAATCCGAGAAAATCTTTACTTCCGTTTCCTGTTCCATCTCCATAGAAGAGAGTTCCAATATCGTCAGCCATATCTTGAGCGGTTGACGCCATCTCAAGTTTAGCCAAATCAATAACTTTCTCTTCTGTGGCATTTGCTGAAAGCTCGTCCAATGGGAGAGCTACCGACATTTGATAGAACTTAGGAACAAATTCAAGATTCACTCGATTGTCTGTTGCTGATGTAGAGAAAGTATCAAATCCTGCAAATGAAGTACCAGTTGTATTCTTAGAATACTTGACTGGGAACTTCATTCTCTCACCAACAAATTTTGATGCTCGTGAAAGCATACGAGTCGCAAATACGTTTCCGTTAAGAATAGTATCTACAACTTTTGGTAACAACTTCGATTGTGTCGTAGTTGTTACGCGAGTTCCAAGTGCGCTCATTTTTGAAGTGTTAGTTTATAAATTTCCCCATGACGTTCGTCGTAATTCATTAGTCGTCATGTAATCTTTTGGAGGTTTTTCTCCTCCTGTTGTCTTTGTAGTAGTATCAGCGAGTATTTTACGAGCGTCTGAATGAGAAGTATCAGGTTTTCCTTTTAACATCTCATGAATCTTATATCCTTTCTGAAAATCGAAATTATTGTTTTCGTCAGTAGGACGGTAATCAAGCATTGTTTTTATAAGCTCATTTCGGTCAAACTTTTTTCCTTCGTCTTCAAGTTTCTTAACCTCATTATCTACCCACTTATTCCATTTCGTTGTTTCTTCTAATGCTTGGCGTTGATACTGTTCCTGACGTTCAATAACTTTCTTTTCGATTTCCTCAGTTCGAACTTGCTCATACTCACTGTACTTCTGCCACGCTATCTCGTTTTCTCCATATAATTCCCGAAACCAATCAGGTATATCTGTTGATTCGGTCTTTTTGGAGTAATCTTCTTTGAAAGCGGCGAGTTCTTGAATAATTTTAGTATTCTCCTCGTCTCGCTCTCGTAACCTATCTAGCTCGGTTTCTCTTTCGATCCACCGTGGATGCTTATGAAAAGGCAAATTATCTTCGGGAGTACTCTCGCCCTCCTTTGGCTTGTCCTCTTCTGGTTTGGTTTCGGGTAGCGACTCCGGTGGAGTTTCCTTCTCCATGTCCTTGAAAGGATCTGAACCCTCTGTGGGGACATCCGCTAGAATTTCTTTTAATTCCATATATTTACGCAGGGGTTTTTAATGGGAACTCCGAGCAAACCCTTAATAATAATTATTTAATAGATTTCTTCATAGCTTCCATCATTTTATACTGTGTGTATTCAGAATCCATATTCGTACTTCCTTCACGTTGCATTTCTTTGAATTTTCGTCTTTCTAACACTTTTTCTCGCGCTTTATCATATCGTTCACCTAGTACTTTGTTAAATCGCCGTACGGGAAACGAGACCATATCTGACATAACTTCTGTTACTTTGTTTCGGTTATCTCGCATATCGTTTCAGTGCTTTTTCTTGACCAACCTTATTTGGCAATGCTTTTATTGAAGATGTTTTTGAAGCAAATTCCTTTGCAATTTTAGGATGACGGGCAAACATATAACGTGCTTGAGCTTTACTTTTGAACGGCATTATCGTACAGGCGTGGTTACTTGTTTAACAAGACCTTGTAAAAGAATCTTCTGTTGATCTTGAGTATTTTGTTGTTGCGACCTTTTTTGTTCTCCTTCTTGTTGCTGTTGGACTTGCTGTTGTATCTGTTGTTGTTGTTGAGCTTGTTGAATAGCCATTTGTTGCTGTTGTTGCGCTTGTAAGTCAGGAAATAATGCTATAGGGTCTGCTTTCCATAAGAATAAGTTCTTAGCGGCCTCACGGGGATTTGGAAATTCTAGACGATCAAAGAATGTAATTGGATCAATACCTTGTGCACCCCATAATTCTATTGCTTCATTTCGTTTGTTAAGAGGATCGTGAGGTATCATTGACCCTTCTTTTACTCCGATTGAAAGTTTTAAATCTCCAAATTCGCTGTTTACTAGTTGAATATATTCTTGAGTCCGTTCATTGCCGAGAACTGCGGCAAAATGTGGTTCGTCATAGTACACATACATCAGTTGAACAAACCAATTGAATACTTTATCTGAAAACTGTTCGAGATATGTTGAAACCCCGCCACCAATCCGGTCTGAATCTTGTCCTTTAATAATTAGTTTCCCTCTAACTGTTTGTTCGTTTACTGTTCCTTGAGGAGTAGAACCACGCGTACCAAAGATATTACGTAACTCATTTCGGTAGTCAAGCAACGATTCATACACAAATGAAGGCAAAGGTTCTCCTGAGTCACGTTTGATTGAATCGTTTACGTTACCTGTCGGAACCCATATTGCACCACCCCCTCGTAATGCTTTTGACGCCTTATTAGCTTGTTCTTCAGTAAACGCTTCTCCTGATACTATCAATCCGCCATTTGTATTATCGGCGTTTCTATCAATCTGTAAAAGACGTTTATTGATTAAATCTTGTAAACTAAGGTTTTGTTGGACTAAATTAGTGTCGTCATGCGGATGTTTCCCAAGATTAAAGATTGAAAGAAATACATATGGTTTTTTACGGTTTTTGAAGTGATTTCGCCCAGGCACTGTTTGTGTTTGAGGTTTTCCTGTCTCATCAATAGGCGGTTGACCGGTAAAAGGGTCGGCAGGGAGAGGTTGTTCAGTTTCATAATTCCAATGAGGATTCTTATTTTTTGCGAGAACTTCGTCTTCTAATGTCCAAAACACATAGTCATCAGTTGTCCACATCACATATTGAACTTTGGTTCCCATTTTTTCTTTAACTTTGTCTGTAATGAATGCTGTTTTTTTAGGAAACCGAAGAACTAAGTCTGATGCCATATCTTCTAAAAGCTCACCAATGTAATACCCAGTATATTCACATTCCTCTATAGTTGCTTTTGGGTCTAAAATGAGTTTCTGGGGACGTAAAGGAACAGACGTTATATCGTTTTCTTTCATTGACCACCCTACTTTCATAACACCAAGCAAGTACAATGCCCAATATCGCGCTACTTGCTTAACTTTCAAGTTATATGACATCTCATCAGAAATATACATTAGCATCTTTCGTACTTTATCTGCTAATGCGTTTCCAGGTTCAGTGTTATCTGCTTCTACTAATGGGTCGGCTTTTGGACGAGTAGCAATAGGCAAAAATGTTTCTAGTGCCTCAAAAATTAAGTTATCAACGAGCGGTCGGTCTCCTTTTGTTAAAGAAAATTGCTTTCCCAACCAATAATTCTCGTTATCTAATTGTTTTGGTTCTATTAGTTTTTGATATGGTTCCCATTGTTTTATCCAATCACGTTTAAGTTCAATAAGTTCCTCATCTTTCATTGACAACTCAAGTTCAGGAAGCAACGGAGACACAACACTCTCGTCTTCGCCGGAGGTTTTATTAGTTGGATTCAGTAATGAATAGAAACCTTCAAGTAAATTCATTGATTTCGCCAATCATCTAATTCTTCGACTTTGGGATATACGAATCGTGGTTTCCAAGGCATAGTATCGTCTTGTCGTAATTCTGTTGATACTGGGAATATATTTTGTTCTCCTGTAAAGATTTTACCACCTTCATTTTTGAATCTATCCATTCCTACTCGCCAATATAGCGAAGCATGACACCAATGATCCATTCCATTTGACGACTCCCAGCTAAATTGTGGTACTCCTAAACTATCTAATTCAACTATTTTGTAAAGTGTATCCCAGTGGCTTTGAAATTCTGCCCAATCGTCTTGTGTTCCTTGTAATGGTATTTTCTTATTAGCAAAGTCGTCTATAACCATTTGTAATCCCCGATTTCTATCTACGATAACATTCCCCGCTTCCTCGTTTTTACCCCATCGGATAAGCTGAAATGTCTTTCTATCTCGCGCGTAGTGGCATAAAAATACTCGTCCTGGATACTTTTCTCGTAACCGTCTTGGTTCAGTTAAATCGGGTAAGGCATCAATAACCGCAATACTTCTTTCATACTTTGCCAAAAGCGACTCAATCTCTTTCCAATCATTTGCGATCCCTGCATAGAAGATTCCTTCTTTATTTCCGAGTACGTAATGCTTTTTGAGCCCAGAGTCACAACCAATGACAATACGCTCTTGGGAATTAATATCATTAGTGCAGTTACGATAAATAATATCAGGGGTGACTTGATTTCCTTCACCAACATATGGGAGACCCAAGACGAAATTTGAGAAGTATTCTGCTGATTTAGTTTCATGATATTTGATTATTTCCTCGGCAGTAATCCATGGTGCCATTAGAAATGAAATCCAATAGCCAGAAAATTCTTTATCACGATATTTACGAACCCATCGTCCTACTCGTCGTTCCTCGTTACTTAGTAAATGCTTACAATACTTGCATATAAAACATCGTTTGATACTGTCAATACTTTCAGGCCATGATAAAAACTGTTCTTTGTAGCAACTGTTACAGGTGATAAACCAATGTTTTTGGTCTGATTTCGCCCAGTATCTTGACACTCCATTTCCTTCAACGCTTGGGTTTGAAAAGTGCCATTCCCATTTGTACTGTGAATGTTGGAGTCGTGAAGCGTATTGCTGGATGACATCTTGTTTTGAACGGTCTTCTTCGTCATAAATGTTTAGGTCTGAGGAAACAGCAAGTGCGGCGCGTTCCCCCCATGTTCCTCGATAATAAATAACATTATCTCCGACTTGTTTTTGTTCAACTGCGTCTTTTTCTTTAACATAATCTAGTAAAATAGGATTTTGTGTTATAATTCGATTAACTTTGCCTCCTACAAAATCGTGCATATCAGAAAACGAAGGCATTGTATAGATTATATCAAGTTTCTTGTGTTTGGCGAGAAAGAATGATTTCAATATCGCCATTGTTGAAAATCCAATCTGTGCGGCTTTATAACATACTAGTTTTGGTGAAAAATCTCTATAGATATCATATAAGAATAAATGGTCATAAAAATCTAGTACTTGGCCAAGCTCATTTTTTATCTGATACTTCCGTAGCCATCTGATTATTGATGATTCGTTTTCCATCGAGTAACAACTTTCTTACTTTTTCTTCATATTCTTTATCAAGTTTTGCTAATTCTTTGTTATCTATTTTCATATCTACATTCAAAGTTCTTGATTCTGTTTTTTCAACTGGTTTGAATCCTGCTCTATCCATAATATCTTTAGATGCAACATAACTAACCATTTCTGATTTTGCTTTTTGAGATAGATGGAATATCTTACTTTCTGCTTGTTCTGCGTGGTCTGCGAGATATTCTTGTATCTTTATTCTTCTTAAGTTTTGAGAAGATATTGCTCCTGCAGAATTTTCGCTTGTTGTGTCATAGTTCATCAATACGGCTTTTGTTCCATTTCCTGTATCTAAATAATCTTTGACAAATCCTTGTTCTTTTTTAGTTAATCGTGTGGCCATGAATACTTTTATATGATTTCCATAATACTTCTAATCCGTCATGTTCTCCTGTGAAATCGTTTATATCAATTGCTTGATAGTATTCTTTGTTTCCATTAGTAAAATCTGGTTTTCCCTTCATAATCCATCTGCCATCATACAAAATTGGTTTTTCAAATTCTAAAGAATCTAAAATTTCTTTCTCAACATAATTCTTAGTTACCCCAACACTGTTAGGTTTTACAAGTTTGATTCTATTTCCTTCTTTGACATTTTCCATTCTTTTTCTAATGTTTTAGTTCCGTGAGCTTGAATAAAGTTCTTATTGATTGTTCCGTCTTTTTTCAATGGCTGTAATAGATCTTTAGCAAACAGATTTCGTTCTACGTTAGTTTTTCTTGTCCATCTGCCGGGAATCTCATGCTTTTCTTCTATGTAACAATATCCACATGTACCATAAAATCGTTGTTCAAAAGAAGTTATTTCATTCTTGCATTTTTGGCATTTCATCTTTTAACGAATCAACCCAATTTTCTAATTCTTCTGATTCAGGTTCTAGAATAGCGCCTTTTTGTTTTAACTTTGATTGTATTTGTCTTACTTGGCGTTCGGCTTTTGGAATTGTCCATACACCAATGAGAACGAGTATCAACGCTCCTATTAACCCTGTAACAATTCCTAGTAAGTATTCAATCATTGAATTGTAATTTGACAGTACTCAGAATCATTTGCTGTTTTGTTTGCTTCTAAAGAAATAATATCTTTATCATTTTCAATGATAGACGCTTTTTGTAGCCGGACTTCTGATGATTTTATTCTGTCATTATAGGTCTTTCCTCCTTTCATAACAAACTTGACTTATTTACTCTTTCGTGATTTAGTTTCTACCACCACTTTGACTTACCTACGGGCTTTTTTGCTTCTACTAACTTTTCTAAAAACTTTGAGTATTCGACATTAAGCTGCCGCTGAACCTGTCTAGCGTCTTCCAAAACCTTTACTCTAGTTTCAAAACCTTGTAAATATGGTTCTATGACGGTCTTTTCCAATTCTTTCAACCGTGCTTTTAATTCCTCGATAGAGGTTTCAATGGCTATGATTCGCAGTTGTGCCCGACTTTCGGGATCAAGTTGAGTTGAATCCATAATAACACGAGAATTAGGTATTTTTATAATATATTACTCTATAAAAAAATCAATGTTTAGAGGTGTTGAAATCTTTTTTTATGCTTTCTTTTTCTTTCGTGTAATTTCCGATATTCTTCCTGTCTTTTCAGATTCTTATATCGCTTGCAATTAAAACACGTTGCTTTTCGGGTCTCAATAACCCGTTTGACGATATTCTCGCAGTATTGGCATTTTAATTCATATTCAATCATTTTTTCTTAAATTCTTCTCTAACATAGGGACAAAAATCTGGCGTATGGTCTCTTCTTCGATGACTGTATTTTTTTCTTCCGCTTGGATGTCTTGCATTCCAGCGCTCTCTTTGCTTTCGTTTTGAATTATTTGATTTATGTCCTCCGCCAATTACTCCTTTCATAAAATTATCCTTTTATCCACGCTAAAAATAATCCTATAATTATGCCAGCGATGAAAAATAATAGATTCATAAAAATACGACTAATAAGAAAACCGCGCCAATTACTATCCACATTAAAAATGCCCAAAATAACGTGCCGAGAATGACTTTTGGTTTTTCATCGAATATCTCGTCCCATAGCCAACGAAAGAATTTCATAGTCGGTAACTTTTTCTTTCTTCATATTTTTTCTATCTGTTCTATTTTTTTTTCCTATCAGGGAAAAACGAGCAAGGCAATCAGGACATTGTAAAATCAAAACTTCTGGGTAGTCGCTTTCATCTGTATCTCTAAAAAATGCTATCGGTTCCTTTATTTTGTGCAAACATTTTTTCTTCATCTCTCTTTTAGTGTTCATTCTAAACAATTCGGATGAAATTCTAAATCACAATGGTTCTTTGCCATTCGGAATAAATACACACATCCCATCGGGGGCACAAGAAAACGCACAGGGCAATTCATTGTTTTTACCACAATCGGGCAATTTAATAGTATCGTAATATACAATCGTTTCTTGCGTTGGGGTTGCTATCTCAACTTTGACCTCTGCAGGCGGTATTTCTAACGGAGTTTTATTCCATAGTGCCGCAAGTGCGAGGATTGTTAAGACGATTATCGCTACCATATTGCCCATTTGATTATCTTTTTGTTTCTTTTCTTTCTTCATAATTGGGAAGTTACAAAATAAGTTATTTCGCAGGGGAAAACTTTTACATCAAACTTTTTACAGTTTTCTATTTCTTGTTTTGTCGGTTTTTTCATCTGGACATATGGAGGTTCGGTATCACATAATGACAACCACGCTTTGATTTTCTTTTTTTTCTTCTTTCTTTTATCTGTGTTCATAAGAGGTGGGTTAAGAAAATTCTCTGTCATAAAAATCGTAAGAATCAATTATAATTAAATCTCTATATTTTCCCACTCCGCCATCGGACTTTTCCTTTTGTTTATCTTGCACCATATCCCAAAAATCAAGATGAGATACTTCTTCACCATATTCATTTTCAATCCTTTTATCAGCAAGCCATTTTTGCATTTCTTTGATGTCCTTATAATATCGCCCTTTATTATAATTAAACATAAACCTCCAACCACTGGATGATTTGCCGAGATGTATTTCTTTATCGGCTCTTTTACAAAGAGGACAGATATTTTCTTTTATGTAATAATTTGTTCCCATATTTTTATCCTTTTCTCGAAGCCGTTTTAAGGGGGACGGCTCCGAGAGAAAGGGACGAGATGACTCGTCCTAGTTCGGAGGAAATAATCATTTGAATGATACCTATCACCTCACGACCTAATTTCCTTTTTCAATCGCTTGTCGCTGATAAAAAATAGACATCCGCCGGTTCCATTTCCTCTTGCTCCTTCGCAGTAGTGCACCGAACCTTCAAGGCGTAGAGCCATTTTTTGGCAATCGGAGCAGATATTTCTTCGCAACAATTCCCTTTTTTCTTTGGTGTATTTAGCCATAGGTTTCTTACTTTGAAATATCTTTCATTGGTTTATTTGACATACTCTTGAATAACAATCAATTATTATCCCAGAGAAAGGGGCGAATCCTAGTTCGCCCTAGTTCGGAGGAAACAGCCAGTATGCTCTGTCAAGATATAGCTCCCTGAACATAATTGCCGAGAAAATGAAGAATATCGCGGTAAGGAACAGTAGAACTCGTCTTTCTGTCGAATCGAGGCGTGGCCGGGCACAAACGAAGCCGCGGATAAATTTCTTGGGGGAGATAGACGGTCTCATAACATCGGAAACATTTCCACTGGTCTTCTTTGCCATAGACAGTCGAGCAAGTTCCCAAGAAGGACATTTCCGTCTGGCACTCATGGGCTATACCTCCCTTCGGGGTAAGATATGCCATAGTAACTTTTGGAAGGTCAAAATCCTTCTCTGCACGGCGATAATTTCCTCGGAGTTGTCCTTTGGGGGGATTCTTCTTGTGATTCGAGCGGTAAATTTGCGAATACTCTTTCTTGCAGGGGACACAATATCCTTTCTTCGCTGGACGTTTATTACACCGTGCACAAAGTTTTTCATTCATTTCCTCCTCCTTGGGTACTAGCTTAATTTTATAATTTTCTCATAAAAAATCAATGGTGGATAACTCTCTCTTTTAGTGTTTATGATGTCAAGTTGTCTCATACTTCGGACTTGAAAATTACAATCATACTTGGGAATGGGGCAGAATTTTTGGAGTTGCCAAATTTCAATCTTCCTTTTAGGAATCTTATATTCCCCGCCATACAATAATCGTGAAACCATTTTGTGTCTGTGCGTGCTGGTAAAAGGCATACTACTGCCTTTCCTAGATATTTATTGGACTGCTCAAATGCTTTTTCAACCCACTTTCCTATCTCCCTGCCGTAAGGTGGATTCATCCAAGCATTGCCTCTGATCAGCCAATCTGAATCTTTTGCCAAAGCATCACTTTCTTTTGAATAATACAGCACGCATTTTTTATTTTCCGAACTAGCACAAACATCTAATGTAAACTTATAGGCAGTATTATATTCATCAAACAACCATTGAGGAGTTTCCCATTCGCCTGTCTTGCTTAAAAACATTACATCTCCTATTTTCTCTGTGTTCATAGGGGGGGTTATTGACTTATAATTTTAATTTCAATCAATCGCACATCTTCATACATTTTTTGGGCGTCAATTCTTCTAATATAAATTGCGGGCATTTTTAGACGGTTGCCATAGTATTCTTGCGTTTCTCCTATAAGATTATCGCAAAATCCCGCCCAAAATCTTAACTTTTTTGTTTTCTTTTCTTTCTTCATAGATTCTTTAACCATAAAAGGATTTTTTTATCATCCCGTTTTTGGGGCGTTGCCCATTCCATAGTCAATTCTTTCAGTTTTTTCTCGCCAAGTTTTTTGGTTTTCCATACCACATATTCCAAAGGGTTCATCTCGAAAAAGTTATGGCACGAGAAACAAAGAACATCGCAATTAACTTCTGAAAATCTGACGCTTTCGGCCTTTCTGCCGTAGAAATGAGAAACCTGCATACCACCTTCTTCTCGCCGATAACATCGTTCACACGTCCAGTTTCTTTTCGCTCGGAGATAGCGGGAGAACTCCGAATCAGCTTTTCTTATTTTTATTTTCATTCGGAAGATAATTATCAAGAATTTTACCCATCAGGTTCAAATCGTCTCTATTCCAATTAACTTTTGTATGGATGGTGTCGTGGCACGCCTGCGATCCTGATTTCTGACAGGTGGGGATGTGTTCTACTGGGGTTGTAAGGATTATTTTTTCCATGTTATTGAAGAAATTTAACCGCCTGCGGAAAAGTATATCCTTTTGTTTTCATCACAAAAGCAATCGTATCTCCTTTTTCTCCGCAACCGAAACAATAATAAAAGTTTTTTTTGATATAGAATGAGGGGGTTTTTTCATTATGAAATGGGCACAACGCGAAGAATTTTTTACTTTCTATCAATCTTTCAAGCGGATAATCACGTGCTTTACTGATTTCTAATTGTGAAAGGGTTTTATCATCTTGTGGACGATGAGTAAAAATCTCGTATCGGATTTTTCGATTAAATTTTTCTTTCAATAACCCTTCCATATTTTCGCCTTTTTGTTTTGCTTCGTAAAATCTTCTTGCGGAATCGGAATACTCCTTTTCTAACTTTTGTCTTTGAACTTCATACGACTCCGGAAAAATTTCCAATAACTCTTTATCGGTATATCGAATAAGGGAATTTTTCCATTCATCTTCTAATCCCCCAAAATATCTTTTTTCATCTAGTTCATCTTGAATGAATTCAGCAAGTTCTTCGTCCGTAAATTCAAATGCTGTAATTTTCCCCTTGATTCCAGCCGCCTTGATTCCGTATGCTATTATTTTCATTTCCTCCCTCATGTTGCCAATCTTCTTCAGAGAATTCTCCATTTTTTAATACGACCTTTATTTTTCTTGTTTTCCCATTATGACGATTTTCTATAACCCCTACACGCGCACAATTTTGAAAATATACTTCTTCTGACCCCTTTTTTGTTCTCGCGCGAGTTATCATCATTACAATATCCGCTAGTTGAGCTATCTGTCCCGAATCCCTCAATTCTTCCGAACTTGGCAAGTCATCGGTTTTCCATTCATTTTTGCGAATATGCGTCATCAAAAAGATTAAAACATTCTGTTCAATGGCGGTTCTTTTTATTTTCTGAATTATGCCCCCGATGTATGCCGCAAGGTTGATAGATACGCCCTTCAAAATATCGGGGTCGCGCAAGAAATCCAAATGGTCTATAAAAACTACTTCTGTTTTGAATTTCTGTTTTGATTCTATAATTCTATTTTCTACCCATTCAAGATTTCCGCTTTCAAGATAATTAGGCACATAGAAATCTAAAACATCCATAGGAAACTTCTCAAAAAGTTCTTCATAACCCAATTCATAAGAAAACCATAAACATCTTAATCCTTGTGCAGTAAATCGTTTGGTAAATGTCTGGCAAAGCGCGGTATTATGAGTAACAATAAAATTGCCAAGCACAAATAAACCATCTTTGTCCAATTCAAATCCGTAGTATTCTCCGATTCCGACCGACTTAACTTTTATCGCGTGAGTAAGAATGTTTTTTTTTGTTTTATATCCGCTCTTTTTCCTGTTTACTAAAACAGGTATTGAACTTAATTCGCCGCTAATTCTTATACGATTATATAATCCAATAAATCCGGTTTTTTTTATCCCTTTTTTGCATTTTTTGATAGTTACGCCAAATCCAAGAGAACGGGCCAAAAAAACTATATCTTTAGCGAGTGTATCCGATTTCAAAATAATGTCATACCAAGGCCATTTATTTTTTGTCAAATAGCCATCAGTATCAATAATTCCCGCAAGTACTTTGAGACGCACTTCTCGGCTATTTATTTTATAATTTTCCGGAATGTGCTTATTATTTAAAACTTTTATTTTTCTTAATAATCCTTGCAAAGAAAATGTCTGACTGCCTCCTATCATATTTCCTCTTGAAATAAAATATCGAAATGCTTTTGTTATACCATTTTTCGATATTTTTAATTTAAGGTTCAAAGCCCCCGCATATCCGCGTAAATATGATTCAGTTTCGGGTTCCATATTAGTTATCGCCACCCCGGCTGAATCTCCATCTCCCAACCATAATCCTAAAAAATACGGATCAATTTCTACCGGACTGGGAAGAAAATCTATGCCGACTTTGTATCCTTTGTGATGATGTTTGAAAGTCGTACTTGTTGATAAATAATCTTCTACGCTTATATTTACGATTTTGCCGGCATATTTTTTACGAGGTCTTTTTTCTTTTTTTAAATTATCCGTTCTCCAAAGATGCCCATTATTTCTTTGAAGTGAAAGAATATGAGATTTATTTACTACGTATGATTCATTTCCCTGTTTGATTTTAAACATTTCTTCAATTCCATTTCCTAAAGAAAGTACTGTTCTTGGCTTTGAATCTGGCCCCATTACCAGTTCCCCGGCTTTTATTTTTTCTATTTTCTTTATTTTCCCAGAAAACATTAAAATCTCTGTTCCTTTTTTTAAACATTTCCCGTGTTTTGGCGGGCCAGAAACGATTACGAGTTGCCCCTTTCTGAAACCATCTACGCACTCATCAAGGCCGGGGATGCCGGTTTTTGCCATAAAGGGCGGACGGTTGGCTCTTTCTAAAAGAATTTCAGCTTTTTTCTCTTCAGCCAAAACAATCCGGTCTTTGCCTTGGTAATTTTCAAGTTCTACTTCTTTTTTGATTTTTTTGTCTATATACGTCAATTCATTCATTTTGCTTTTTTTTCAAAGGACTGAACGACCGACATAAAATCAATACCGGTTTTCTCGTAGAATTTATCCAACTCCATTTCTTCCCAGCGAGTAATAATCTCGTTTGGCGGTACTCCTATTTCTTGAAGTATTTTTAAGGCCTTAAATTGTTTTCCGAGATTTGGGAATGCTCGATTATCCCGTTTTTCCTTAACAGCCCAAGATATTAAACTCCACATAGTATTAGCCGTCCCAGGTTTTACGTTCTTTAGTATCTTTTGAACCGGCTTTCCGGTATCTATGTCTATAATTTCTTCCCAAAAGTCGGAATGATGATTTTCGTTATGTGTTTTCATGGGGGGCACGGGAGCGTTAGCTCCCTCTTTCTTTTGTATAGTTTCTTTTGTGGGTAGCCGTGGGGCTAACGATTTGTTAGCCGTGGGGCTAATGATTAGCCGTGGGGCTAATGGCCTCCATAGAGTAAAATCCTTTATAAACCGGTACTTCCATGTTATTCCATTAGCCGTACGGCTAATGATACCCATACTTATTGCCTTATGTATCGCTCTTATTGTACTTGGTTTCTTTAGCCGTGTGGCTAACGCGAATTGTGAAAGTGATATAGAATCTTCCTTCTTCCTAAAGCCATAAGTTTTACGAATTATAAAATCAACAATTCTTCTAACTTCTGCTGGAATTGTAGCTTTACTTCCGATAAAAGCGTCAAGTATCTCATTGGCGATTTTAGTATATCCATTTTCAAGTTGCGGCGAGGCCATATTCAAAATACAAAGGGACATAGCGAGTTCTCTGAAGGAAAACTTTAGTGCTATGCCCCTGTCTATTTTTAATATGTTCCTTCAGAGAAACCATATCCCTATTTTATCATCTTCCCATATCCAGTCAACGAGGTTATGCACAGTTACGGGAAGATACGTCATTTCGTAAGTTCTTTTAATTCTAATTCTTCGATTGAGGGAAATTCAACATGAATCCCAAATTTTTCTCCCAAATGTCTATTCAATATCTCCCAAATCGTATTTATATCTTCGGTGTTTAATTCTGTGGTAGATTTCTTGCTCAAATATATCTCTTGTACTGGCCTCCAAAGATAATCCTTTATCATTTGTTTTGACCACGAGATTTCGATTTCTGGTTTCAAGACCTTTCGCATATCGAGTCCGGCCGAGTTTAATTCGTCCGCTAACATTTGAAACCAGAGATGTATTGCGCGATTTTGCTGAAACGTGCGCTGTCTTTCTTCCTTCCAATCATCAAACGTTGGTCTTTCTTCTTGTTTATCGGTCATAATGAGAAAATTTACTTACGCCAGCAGATAAGTAGAGATTTGGGCGGCCTGGGCTAGTCTCTTACTTCCCCGTCCGCCTAACTTTTTTTTCTGCTGGAGAGAATAAACTTTTTCCCTTGATCAGTCATAAATTTTCAAAACAATCTCCACAAGTATCGCTTAATCCAACGGGTTCTTTTTCTTTGCCGCAAGAATGACACCGCTTGCCCTCAAGCCACGCTTTATTTTCTTCTTTAATCCCTTGCTGGTATCCTTTTCGCCACGATTCGCCTTTCATTTCTTTCTTCATACCTTGGGGGTTAAAAACTCTCTAACTTCATTCCAAAATCCGATTGGGAATACCTTGCCCGAATAAGAAACGCCTATTTTTTCTATCTCATTTTTTACCTCCTCCAAGATAGTGTTGTGGTAAGAGAGGAAAGAAGTTCGAAGAAAATCGGTTGCGTCTTTGATATTAGCTTTTGGATAAGTATTAAAATCGTTGCCGAGATATTTAGCTGTCGGGTTTGCGAATCTTTTTATAAACTCCTCTATTATCTTTTCTATTTCTTTGTTGGTTTCTTTCTTCATTTGTTTCATATCTTTATTTATTAGCTTCCCATAAAACCACTTCTCCTTTTTCTTTTAATTCTTTACTAGAATTATCATTCCATTTGCCAGTTCTACACAATTTTCTATACGCTAATTTGATTCTTTTAGTTGCTCGGACAATTTCTAATTTTTGTTCTTTTACTGAAAGTTGGCGAAGAAGGTTTAATCTCATAGGGAGTTAATCTAAAATTGAACTATGAACGAATAAAGGGCGTTGGAATTTTGCGTTTTAGCCACCTATTTGCCCCGTGGCTGAATTTAAGGTATCTAGCCCTTGATTCTGGGTAAACTCGTTGCTACGAGGCATTTGGTTAGGGAAAACCCCCTCGAATGGGATGACAAGCCGCCTCATCTTTAGATTCTTGCTTTTATGGATTGTGTTGCATCTTCCATCACACGAAATACCCTCGATTTGATAGCCCTTTTGTACGAGTTCAGAGATTCTTTTACGAGCGTCCCTCATAAAATCAATTTCGGTACTGCATTTCCAAGTTCCATCAGAAAGCCAATCAAGTATTCGTATGTGATCTGTCTGCTTCATTTCATTCCTTCTAATGATTAACTAGACGTGGTCTTGAACGGGTCGCCTCCTTCGTAGAGAGCATCAAGGTTTATATTCATCTTTTCATATTGCATTGCTATTCCGGTTTCGACTTCTGAATGGGGGTTTGGGACGGTACTATATTCCGTATCAAACCCACTACCTGAACGAGTTACGGTTATATCATATCCGCTTGGATTTCCCCATTTTGGATTCTTTACGAGTCCTTGGATTGTTTTCATAATTCCCTTTTGGGTTAATTGGAGAATCTGAATTTTTTTAGCTGCGTAATTATAAACCACAAATGCCCAAAAATGATTTATCCGGTAGCTTCCGTCCTTTTCGGTTTTAATATCCTCTGGTATTTCGTCAAATGGTTCTTTGCTTCGGACGGGTTTATTTTGGGTATTCCAGTATTCCCATCCAATTATTGTGGATGAAAGAACCCGAAAGTCATTTTCTCCTTCTTGAAACTTAAAATAATTAGAAGATATTGGTAGTTTATAATCAGAATTAGGAAAGAAATCTACCATGGTTTTTTATTAGTTTGTATTTCTTTAGTTTTTTGTAATTGTATTTGCATAATTCTTAACATTTCTAGTATATTTTCTGGGCTATATTCTAGGTTAGTAAGATATTCTATTTTATGTTTGAAGTCCTCTGGCGTGAGTTCACGGAGCTTGAATAGATTACAGGTGATTCGATATAGCTCTTCCCGTATCACTCTTTCTGATTGTGGTGAAGGAATCCACGTTTTCTTTTCTATTCGTATAGGGATATTTATTTCTCTTGGCGTTATATCAACCACCTTAACTTTTTCCATAATTAGTCCTCGATTTTAACACCCTCGGCTTCTAACTCATTCTGTTTTTCGGAGTCGCCGTTTTCTTCTTCATCTTCGGCTTGCCCTAGCCAATCGTCCAACCACCCTTGTGCTCCTTCCGGAGAAGTGAAGTGCTGAAAAGTAGATGACCCGTCATCGAAAGTAATATCTACGAATACTCGTGTGATTTTTTTATCCATATAGTTTTATTAACACAATAATCAAGAGACCAAGTACAAGAAAAGGAGCTACGAAGTCGTCAACCTTCCGCCAGTTAAAGCTCCAATCTCGACCTTTACGTGGTGAATACACTCGAAGGATTCCGTTTTGGTAAAAAGTGTAATTCATACTATTTTGCATATCTCTTTTTTAGTAGAAATCTAACTGTGTTTATTTTCTCGTCGCAACCATCACAAATTGTCGGTTCAATAAATGAGCAAAACTTCTTTTTGGGATTTCTTTTGGCAAGAAAATGCAACAACTCATCTGCCAACTTTACTTCCTTTGTGGTGTATCCTTTGAGGGTTGATTTGTCTCTCATATTATTTTCCTCCAAAAGGATAAATATCTTTTAATAATATCTGGCGGATATATTCGTTTATAGTTACTTTTGGTTTATGACCTTGCACTGTTTTGCGTAGTTCTTTGGCTTGTTCTTTGTTTAATCGAACACAGAATTCTTCTGTTTTGGCGCGGATTTCGGACAAGGCGAAATTGTAACCCCGCAACATATCATCACAATCCTTATGTCCTTTATTACAAGTTTTCTCCTCAATTGCTTCTCCAAATTTGATTTTCTTTTCTTTCTTCATAATTGGGAGGTTAATAAGGTTCAGGATTATATTTACTTCCTTTTGTTCCATCACATGCAGGACAACCATTGTCATTACATCTTAAACAAACTATTTCCACCGAACCGCTAAAACATCGTTCACAATTAGGACTATTATGGGGTAAACAAATTTTTTCTTTCTTCATATTATGTTATTTGATATTGCATCAAACCTTCCAAGATATGACGAGTATTCTACTGCTAGCTGAATGACCTTTTTTATGGTATCACGCTTATGATTAGTTTCTTGAGTTGTGATACGAGCTTCTCCGTCATTCCATAACTTCGTAATTTCTGCCACAGCTTCTTCCATAGCGCGTGCGGCGGTATTTGTGTTGCCATTTTCCATTTTAATTATAACTTTTTTAATTCTTTAACTAATCGTTCCAAAAGTTTCAATATAAACTTCCTTTCGTCTTTCGCTCCTTGTTCGTAAGTGCGTAATTTCCATACTGTTGTTTTCTTTTTCATATATTTTATTTAGTTGATATTTGAGAGATTCGCTGGGTAGGGGAGACACTCGTCATGACACTGGCCTTTCGGCGGGGCGTAGGCGTCCCCTTTGGAACCCCCTGTCTCCCCATCTCAGCGAACCTCTTATTTGGGAGACGGGGGCCAAGGGCTCCGATCACGGAAATTGATGAGCAGGCCCCTTCTCCGTTGTCTGAATCAATCTTAATTCTTCTTGGAAACCTTGTCAAGTACCTTGACACTTGAGTTATCCACATTCCCCACAAGCATCTGTCGCACTGCTTCGCGGGTTATGCCGAGAGTATCCCCTATCTCTTGTAAAGTAAAGCCATTTTTTCTCATTATATGGGCTTTTTTAAGAGCTTTTTTGCGTATATGTAGCTTTTGTTTTGAGTATTGCATTACCTATAATGTTATCATAAAGATAGGGAATAAGTCAAGGGACTTGTATATTTTTTCAATAGATAGTAGAATAAGGATATGACATTGCCTATAAATCAGATAATACGGGGGGACGCTTTAGAAGTTTTAAGAACTTTAAAGAGCGAGAGTGTGAATTGTTTTTTGACTTCGCCCCCCTACTGGGCGTTACGAGATTACGGAGTAGAAGGACAATTAGGGTTAGAGCCAACCTTCCAAGAATATATAACTAAACTTTGCGATATTTTTGATGAAGTAAAAAGGGTGTTAAGGAAGGATGGGACTTGCTGGGTTAATCTTGGAGATTGTTATTCGTCTGACTCTTCGTATTCTGAAAATGGCAGGCAAGGATTCGGAAACGATAAAATTGGTATGATGAATAAATCTAAGGGTCAATTTTTGAAAGCTACGGATACAGAGAGAATGGGGATGAAAGGTGGCCGTTTAAAGGGCGGGAAAGTTTTTAATAAGAAATCTCTCATAATGATTCCCGAAAGATTTGCTATTGAAATGTGCGACCGGGGATGGATTTTGAGAAATAAAATTATCTGGCACAAAAGAAATGGTATGCCCTCAAGTGTGATAGACCGTTTAGGTAATAAATACGAGATAGTATATTTTTTCTCTAAAAATACAGATTACTATTTTGATTTAGATTCTATTCGTATTCCTTTTGAAACTGACGAAAAAAGACCTGCTGGAATAATTAGAGAAAGAGAGAAAGGGTATAACACAAAGTTTGGAACGAAGACAAGAGAAATGGAAGATACTGCAAGAAAATTTGGTAGCAGACGGCCGCCGTCTGCTAGTAGTGAATATGAAAGAAATCCGAAAGGTAAGAATCCAGGTGATGTTTGGTCTCTTAATTTACAACCCTCCAATGAAAAACACATCGCTATGTTTCCAGAAAAACTTATATCACCAATGATTTTATCTGGATGTCCGAAGGGGGGGGTAGTTTGCGACCCGTTTTTTGGTGCTGGCACTACTGGTGTAGTCGCCAAAAAACTCAGCAGAAATTATATCGGAATAGAACTTAATCCAAAATATATCAAGCTCGCCGAAAGACGATTAGCCCAACAGGTATTACTGTGAATTCCTCCTTCTACCTCAAATGTCCAAAATGTAAAGTCATTCGGAATGTCTCTTTAGCACCCCTTTGCTCCGTATGCCTCAACACTACAAAAACGGGAAGATTACATAATGATCGTGCCAGAGAGCAACGTAATCAGTTTCTTGGAAAACGCAAAAATAAAAAGAGAGTTTTCTAACTTACGAGCTCACTCGTTGAAAACATCTTGCTATGAAAAAACTTTACTACAAAGAAGAAAATGGCGAGTTTTATTGGGTAAAAGAAACACTAAAAACATTTACTATTGAATGGGTAGTAAAATATAATTGTGATAGCGAAAAAACTCCACTTGACCAAAATGTAAAATGGGACAAAACATTAAAAGTTTCAAAAGAGAAAAACCGAAAGCATTGTTTGAATAGTTATGATGATAAACATATTTGTATATATCCATTTCAAGCAGGAATACCATTTTATTTAGAGCCAGCGACAATGACACATATTACAAGTGAAATAGCGAACTGCTTGCAATGAGGAGTTTCAACTGATTATTATGATAATCTGAAACAATTTATTATCAACTAACCCCCGATAAAATGAAAGAAGATTAAAATAAACATATGCTTACTGGCTCACTTCGTTGAAAATAGGGAGTAGTGTGTACAAAACATTGTATTTGAGAAACCTGTTAGTAGACGGTGCGCTTGTAGAACATCGAACGGCTTCCTAATCAAAGCCGTTTAGTGTTAGGATATAGAATGGAAGATATGAAAAAAGAAAAGAAATATCAAATAATATATGCAGACCCGCCGTGGCGTTATGATTTTTCGAAAGATAACACTGATAAAATTGAGAATCATTATCCAACGATGACACTAAAAGAAATCTGTGAATTAAAAGTCCCCAGTGATCTTAATTGTGTTTTGTATCTTTGGGCAACCGCACCAAAACTTTTAGAGGCGATAGAAGTTATGAAAGCATGGGGCTTCACTTACAAAACTCATGGAATCTGGGATAAAGATTGGATTGGTATGGGATATTGGTTCAGAGGACAACATGAGTTATTACTCGTTGGAACAAAAGGTAAGGTTTCGCCGCCAAATCCGAAAGAAAGAGTATCAAGTATCTATAAAGAAAAACGGGGAGAACACAGCAGAAAGCCGCTTTATTTTCGGGGACTTATTACAGATAGTTTCCCTGCTGATTGGAATAAATTAGAAATGTTTGCCCGCCCAGAAAAAAACACTTTTAGGTTTGGAGAATACAACAAATCAGAAAAAAGTCCAAGTTGGGATTATTGGGGCAACGAAGTAAAAAGCGATATAAACCTAACCCCCAAGATATGAAGTATTTAGCAGAAACATTACACGAAATAACAAAAGAGAAGCGGAAAGGTTATGCTCAATATCCCGTCTGTCCTAATTGTGGAAATGCGATGGTTTTCACGTTTAGTTTCCCCTATAAGGAATGGGCTTGTTTGCCCTGTGGCGAAACAGATGAATTTTTCCCTCGCAATAAAGAGATTTGGCGAAACATTAAAGCGATGGATAGTAAAAAAAGAAAATGGCGTGAGGAATTGTCTATTATTGCTCGGCATATAGGTGGAGGAAAATGTGCTGTTGAGGGCTGTGAAAATGGAAGTTGCGAATTATGTAGAAAAGCGACCGATAAAACCTATCAATTCAAGTTTTGGAAGTCTAATCTAACCCCCCAATAACTGGAGGAACAAAAAGCACGGACTCTCCGTGCTTTTTGCTTTAGGATGGAGAAAAGTCCCGGTCATTCGACCACGACTTCCTCTTTTATTGTTACGGAGTGCCTATGCTCCGCAGGAAACCCCCAAAAGGGGCTTCACCGAAGCACAAGAATTTTTGAAACACAATTTTTCCAGTGCCAAATTTCGCCGTCGTCTATAAGACCGTGAGCCGCGGCCGCATTATATTCCGGCCGGAATATATATTTCATCGCTTCTTTTAAGGTCGTACCTTCAGGAAGGATTTTATATCTTAATGCCGCAAGCCAGAATGTTCGGGGTTGAAATTGATACAGACCCCTCGAAGGACTGCCGGTAATCTTGGCATCATTCCAGTTAATAGCGTCTGCCCTATCTTGGCTCTCACACCACATTATTTCTGCTTTCAAATCAACTTGCGCATTCGCATTTCCTATAAAGAACAAAAAGAAAAGAAGACCAATCAAAAGAGTGGATTTCATATTTCTTTTTAGTTTTTAATTATTTCCGCGCTCCGAAAGCGTTTAGGCCGCCCGCCCGCCATCGTCCATATAGAGCCGTAAGCGCAAGGCCTAAATTGATAATGAGGTCAATCGCTGACTCTACCGAACCCTCTCCGGGAATCTCAAACCCAGACCATTTGAAAACATTATAAACCAACCAAACAATAACCGCTTTATAAGTAAGTGATGATAACATAGACCTTTATGATTACTACTGGAAGGACGAGTTCCAGTTTTTAATAATTCGCGATTTTGCATATTACTTAAAGTTCCAACTTCTAATTAATCCAGCGATGAAATTTACGAATCTTACCAATGCGCTTTCGCGTGTTTCTCCAGGTTTCACTTCAAGCAGGGGTGTATAGGGTTTATCGGAAATAGGCCGAAGAATCACCGGAATTAACGGCAATAAACTTTTCACTATCTCCCCGTATCCTTCTTTCCATGTCTTTGTATGAACCCAGTCCTTTGATAAAAGCACCTCTGCGTTCAAGCGATGAAAGAACCCATGCAAAAGTTCGTGCGCTCCGAATAGTGAAACCCATTGAGAATCAGACACATCAAGCACGGGAAGCTGACCAATTACCGAACCCATAAATACTTCTGAAAGTTCCGTAGGAGTATTCCCCATCTCTGACCAATAGCAGTACATCGTAAAATGGTGTCCTTGAATAAAGGGCTTGACGATATTCTTTACCTCTGCGGGGTCTCGTATCCAGATATCAATTATCTTATCAAGATTCTCTCCGGTTGCCCCTTTTGTCATAACGGGATTCGCAATCCCCGTTCCTGACTTATAATCCACTGTTGTATCCACTCCTAGAGCTCCAAAATAGGCCGCTACGGCGTTGAAACCCTCTTTAATGACCGATTCCCTGTCTACGGGGAAATTAGCGAGCAGAACGAGGATTTTGAGGGGTTGCTTTTCTGAATAAATCTCTTTGAGAGTCGAATAGATTGAAAGGTTAAGACGGGTAGCAAGAAAATCAGCATATTTCCAAGGATGGTTACTATCTGATTTGGGCGCGTATGCTTCGCAAAAATTCAAAATGGTACTATCGGGACCAAGTAGTTTTCCAGATGCATCTTTTGCTTTCGTGTTTCCGGTGCATTTCGCCTTTATATCAAAAATCAAAGCGTCCCATCCTTGCTGGTATGTTAAAAAATAGGCGTAACCATCTCGAATTCCTGTTTGATATTTTGACCAGCGTAAATTTCCCGGATTCAAATTTCTATAAGAACGCGAGCCAGCATACCACCCTTCTTTGATTTTTATTGATTCTGCAAACTCAACAAGACGATTCATGTTGTTAATCTGCGAAAAATATCGAATAACCAAAATGACCTTTCGATTTTCTTTCTAATCGAATATCTCATAACTTGCCCGAACGTGAAATCCTCTCTCAAAACCTTCAAAAAGGGCGGGTAGGAGTCAAAAACGTATCTTTTGCCGTCTAGGGCATACATCATCGTCCAGTGGACATCCTGTGCGCCCACAGGCCTATAGTATACCTCTTTCTCCTCCTCCCACGCATATACAGACACGCATAGAGGGGAAATTTTAAGGGCTTCCGACATTTCTTTATCCGTGTTTCCGACCCATTCATAACCTACTTCATAAGTATCTAAAAAGTCCTTTGCTATGCGAGTAAGAGGAAATATAAGGGGATTGGGGGAATAATACTGTTCTATCGTCAAAATTCTATCATCAAAAGGCAAATTAGCTTCAGAAACCATACAGGGTTTATGCCGCATAGTGTCCGCCACTTTTTTTGGAGACGACCCCGGAGGGCGAGTTCCATTCACTATACCTATGGCTCGCTGTGAAAAATCCCATTCACCTCCGAATTTTCTTTTAAGGATTGTTTCGATAGCGTTTGACGAACCTTCCGCAGTGCAATTATATGAATCAATTTTTCTGAACTGGGTTTCGGAAGGAGGCAAAAATTCACTCCAATTTCCTAGGGGTTGTAAAATTTCTCCTTCCAGTTTTCTCCCACCGAAAATATAATCTTCGGGGGCGACTGGCTCATATACGTAACCTTTTGGCGTAATCATATTATTTGAAGACCAAATTCCAACTCCCGACATTTTTCAATAAATTCTTTTTCTTCTCCGTCCCACTGAACTATTATATCAGAAAATTGGTCTTCCTTATCAGCATAATTCATATCAATCGTATTAGCGAAACCCATTTCATCATAGCCATCATGCCGAACTATAAGACAAGTAAATACAGGATAATTTCCATGTTGTTCATTGTCTTCCATATAAGGATTATACCTCGGAGATTCAAGAGGAAATTCAAATGTTATCGTGTCTTTTTTCTTTTCAATTTTCATAACGTATATCTGCATACGCAGGCGGGAAAGATATACTTTTTGCTGTTTAGTCGCGAAGAAGCACCGCACAGGGGCTGTCGCCCCATATCTCTCCCGTCTGATTACGATTTATTGTTAGTTCGCGCCTTGATGTAAATTATATTTTCCGACACCTCATTCAACCTTTGTTCCATCCTGAACATTGCGTTTTTAATTTCCCGCAGGTCTTCGGCGATATGAGTCAAATCATTCCCTTCAAGTTTTTTAAGAAGGTCAATTACCTCTTTTCCGTTTCCATTTTTCTTTCCGAAAAATCCCGCCTTCCAAAGAAAGATAAGAATAGCAAACGACCCCAGCCCTCCGATAGTGGTCATTACTTGCCTGATGAGTTCTATGATTTGTACGTCGGTCATTTTATTTAATCTGATTCAAACCAGATTATTTCGTCAGATACTCCACCACCTGCGGCTGGGGCAAGAGTACAATTAGCCGTAGCGTCATGGACTATTGCTGGCTGGCCTAGTACCCAATCAAATCTAGCTTGAGCGGTATCGTTACAGGTAGTGGTGTTGTCTGCCGTGATAGCGGGTTGACCAAGAGACCAATCAAAGCGGGTATCATCACCTGTGATAGCAAAAGCAAAAAGGGGTAAAAAGATTAGTGGAATAAGGAGGAAGTATTTCATTGGATTACAGGAGTACCATCAACAAAAAATTCGTTCATAACGCTCGCTTCCTTAGTCTTGGAATAAAACGCCCTTAAATAAAGTATCCCCGTCTGTGTCGGCACGCACGTTACAGATAAGGATTGCCAAGCCGTAGAGCCGTTGAAGTCCACTACTCCCGTACTCTTTTTAATCTTTCTAGTAGAAGTGGCGTTGGTCTCGTGCGCCCAGTATTCGCACTCTATCCATAGCTCGGTATTAAGAGGGTCAGTAGTAAAGTTGGCAGTAGAAGTGGACATGAAGTAGACATCGTATTGTTTTGAGGTGGTGTCGGTGTAGATGGGGTAGTCGAATAAAAGAATTTGTGGTGACCCATCTTTTTTATCAAACAAGGGGGCTACTGGTATCCAAATAGAAGCAATGTTAGTGGATGGGATGACTTTGATTGATACGGGGCCTCCACCACTTCTCAAAAGACTCGCCGTTGTTGTACTTATCAGGAGAGGACTGGTTATTGCGCTACTCTTTTGGGAAGTGTATTGATTCTGTCCCAAAACACCATTTAGGTCTTCTTCAGTAACAGAAAACGATGAGTTCGTCCCAGTAACCACACGAACGCCATTTATAAAAACATTACGTAAGAAAACATCCTCTCCGACACGGGGTAATACTATTCCCGTATATCCAAAAAGGCTAGCATTTATCAATATGATATCCACAGAGAAGATTAGCCCCGAACCTGAAGCAAGAGCAGCTTCAGCCCCTCCGCCGGTGCCATCTGCATAAACGTCTTGCAAAAAAACCGTGGTATCAATGTGGCTGTTGTTTTGTGGCGTATAAAGCGCCTCTTTTGACACGCGAATCTTTTTAGCATAAATCGATTGGGTAGAACCACGAGTTGTCAAAGCCCTATCGTTAATATTGTCAGTGTTGCCGGTAAAAATCGTATCAAAGATATTTATGATTGAAGTAATGTTTTCAACATTTCCATTCAAGTCAGTTCCTCTTATATCCATTCCTTTGACAAACCAATAATTATCGGTGTTGAATATCCACTCAAAATTCCCACTCGCCACATTCCACTGCGGATTACTGCCTAATTCAGTTTGAGATAAAACCCTTAAAGTATGCCCCGCTCCCGTTTGGTCGCCTTTGTAGGGTAGATAAAAACTTATAGAAGTGCTGGATACTGCCGATACTTCGTAAGCAAACTCACATTGGTTAAAAGAAGTTGAATTGTAAGTTTCAAAACAATCTCCGTCTACATAGACCCATTCACCAACGATTATTTCTGATTGCGCCGCCGAAGCAGTAAAGGTTGAAGTTGCCACCGCCACAGTATAAGTTTGAGTTGAACTTGCAAAATCATTCCAAAGGTTGTCGTAGTCGGCAGAGATTATTATAGGGTTAGCGATAGTGCCGTCAGAAGTAAAATTGAGGTCAGTTACATTTGTGGTAGAAGCCACACCCCTTCTTACGAAAGCGATGTCTCCCGCACTTCTGGCGACTTCGGTAAAACTGTCAAGGTTGTTGAATGGAGTAGTAGTAGCAAGACCATTACCATTGACTATATCTCGAGTGAAATCTACATAATAAACTGCCGCGTCTACCTTAACCAAAGGCACTAAAACCAGAAACGCAAAAAGTATAAGTAGTTTTTTCATCGTAGTTTTTCTAATTCCACCCTTTCCTTTTCAGTAGAGGGTTTAGCTTTTAATATATTCTCTCGCCTATTTACCTTTCCCGCTTTTCTCAATCTCATTTCGTTATCCATTCTCTCGACACTTTGTTTTAATTTCTCCACTTCCCAAGTAGCTTGATTGACTTGGTTTTGATACTCGTTGTTTACATCCGCTACAGACCAGTCGGGATTGGCTTGTCGTAGCTTAAATTTGATACATTCCATACATTCTAAAGTTTCTCGGTTGCCCTCAATGACTCTTACCAATTTGGCTTTATGAACATCTATCATTTCTTGTAAAATAGCGTCAGTGCGGTGCTCAAATCCTTCCTTCTTTACATCTTCTGCCCATTCTGCGTCTGTGGTGGGTTTTTGCCAAACAATCATTTGTGGATTATCCAAAATTATTTTCGGTTCTTCGGGTAAAATAGCTCCAATAGTTGCGGCAGAAGCAACAGAAACAACTGTCCCTAAAAGCAACCATTTCCAGAATCTTTTTATTATTCCCAATGTGATAAGTGTTTTTTTCATATTATTCTCTAACCCATATTCTAGTTATAGTCACATAAAGAAAATTTGGCGTACCTGTAACAGTACCGGTTTCGATGTTTGCGCCTTCTAGTGCCGTAAATGTACCATTCGATTGAATAGCGATAGTGGATGTTGCCGTACCACAGGTTATTTGATTTGAATCATTATCTTGCGCGTCTGTAAGATTCACCACAATCGAAGTTCCTCCCCAGACAGAACAAGTTATAGAGATTGCGGAGTATCCATCAGGTTCGGAAGGGAGTCCTATAAGTTTCGCCGAAGAAAATCCGTTAAAGAAAGGAGCTGATGTCGAAGAAACCCTAAATCTTAATCCGCTTTTTGAAGGAATCACTATCGGGTCGTTGTTTGTTGAGGTTGCAATGAGAAACTGATTATCTGATAGGTCAAGAGCGACTTGACCCCTTGTACCCATTATTGGCGCATCTCCTTGAGGAATTGTTAAATATCCTGTGGAAGTTATGTGAAGGTTCGTTGTTGTGGCCTCTGTGGTAGTAGCGAATCGGACAAAGAGTCGGTCAATCGTGGATGAGGACGTAGTAAGAATCCCCACGGCGGTTGAAGTAGGACGAATTGCAAATTGACTTTCAAAACTCCAGTTAGAGCCAGTGCCTGCTCCAGAATCAGCGTCAACCCCATCGCAAAGTCCCGCGCCTCCAGTGATTGTAGCACAATCAGGAGTCAGAACGCCTGCGGTATTTATCAATCCCGTACCCAAAAGATTTGTGAAATGTTGAGAGTTAATTCTCAAAGCTCCTACATTTTGAGTTCCCGTGGTAGTAGCGTGAGTGGATGTAGAAAGCGTTGAAATAAGAT
>Ga0208957_1000301_pt1 | contig 43206 bp, 29 predicted proteins | sample RifOxyA1_FD_184029 | JGI IMG/M metagenome (GOLD analysis project Ga0208957, IMG submission 184029) | Groundwater microbial communities from Rifle, Colorado - Rifle Oxygen_injection A1 (SPAdes) | ecosystem: Environmental > Aquatic > Deep subsurface > Groundwater | place: Rifle, Colorado, United... | reverse complement strand
CAAAGCCGAAAAACTTACTCTCCAATACCGCCTAATAGAATTAACCTTGATCAAAGAAAAATATTTAAAAGAGTCTCAAAAAGCCTTGGATGAATGTCATAAACAAGGTGGCATGGAACTGGCTCCTAGTACGATGAAAGAAGCTAAAAATTATTACGATGAAGTGTATACGCTGATAGAGCGAGATCGATATAATGACAAAGTCATTGAACCTAAATCTAAAGAAGTACTTTTTATGATTCAAAGAGCACTAAATGTTATTCTTGATGTTAAGAAAATGAATAGTGAAAGCCAAGAGGAAACTGTTTTAAGGTATGAGAAATATTTTGAAAATATATCCAAAACTTTGGAGATAGCCGATATTCGCAATAAAAGCTTTTTTGAACAGCAAGAAGAGATTAACGAGTATATTAATTCTCTTTTCAAGGCCGGTAGAAGTATTAACGTAGAGAAAACTCAAATGAATGAGCAGCTTAATAGTTTAAAGGAAGCGGTGGGTGAGTTAAGCAAAAAAGAAAAATTAAGAAATATAATAACTGATGTACAACAGGAACTGACGCTTGGAGAAGCTGAGGTTTATCAGCAAGAAGAACGGTTAATAATTCGATTAATTGGACTTAAATTTATTCCTGGGCAAGCTGAATTAAATGAACAACATCAAATTTTTCTCTCTAAAGTAGGAGAAGTTATTAAAAAACTTGGAAAAAGTGTGGTGATTATTGAGGGACATACCGATGCTCTGGGAAATAAAACGGTCAATCAAGAGCTTTCTACAAAGCGGGCCAATGTAGTTAGAGATTATTTGATAAGCAGAACATATTTAAAAGATGAATTATCATCTTCCACGGGATTTGGGGATACCAGACCCATTACTAATAATAAAACTGCACTTGATCGATTACAAAACCGCCGAATTGATTTAGTGATTACTATATTAGATCTGTAATAATTGACAGATGTTGTCCGGTATTTGGATAAAGTTTGGAAAATAAAACCCCTGTATTTTTCGTGTCCTATTTTTTAAATTCTTGCTATTATTTTATGAGTGTGTTTTTTATGAAAAACAGGAGCATATAGCATGAATTTTGATATGAAGGTGATGGTTATCGATGATATGCCTACCATGGTAAAAATAATCAGTAGAATGCTTCAAAATATTGGGTTTAAAAATATAAAAACAGCTAAAGATGGGAAAGAGGCTTGGCAAATGCTTCAAGAAGCGACAGAAAGAAAAGATCCCTATGAATTTATAGTATCGGATTGGAATATGCCAAATATGACGGGACTAGAGTTGTTAAAACTGGTGCGGGCGAGTACCGATTATGCCAAAACCCCGTTCTTAATGATTACTGCAGAGAGCGAGAAAGAACAAGTCGTGGTGGCCATATCGGCAGGAGTTACTAATTATATTGCCAAACCTTTTACTCCTCCCACTTTGGAAGAAAAAATTAAAAAGATCTTTAAGTTTTAATAACTTTTAAAAAAGGGTTAATGAAAACTTTTAAAATTATTGTATATCTTTTCGTTTTTCTCATTTTCTCAATTAGTACGTTTAAGGAGATTGAACAGTCTGGTTTTCGGTTTTTAGCTTCCGAAAACTCCTCGTATACTTGTCCTGAATTGGTTAAGTTCTTAGTACAAGAGAAGCTAACTTTAGAACAAAGAAGAGAGCTTCTTAGCAGTCCCAAAGTTTTAAGATTTTTGGAAAATGTGGATTTAGAATTTAAAGAGACATTTAAAGATAGTAATAATACTTTTTATGTTACACGTTATATTTATGGTGATGATCCTGTTATAAGTAAAAACGAGTATTATTTGGAATTTGAAAATTCAATCATGAAAACTATGAATGATAAATTCTTTCTAGATAAAAACATTTCTTTTTCTATCAATAAATATTTTAGAACTTTGTTATGGAATAATATTCAAAAAGCCATGAGTGAAAATCAAATGGGCGCCAATAATTATTTAAAATTAGTGGATACTTATTTGGATTGGAAATCGCTTCGCTTAGTTGTGAATACCACTGATGATGAGGCCATGCACCAGATAATAAATTATGCTTATCAAGCCACCATTAGGGAGTTTAAGTCAAAAATGCTTGCACTGGATTTTCATAAATTGGCCAAGGGTTTTGGTGAAGACTTGGAAGATCCAGCTTTTTGGTTCTTATCAGGCATGGGGACGAGCCCTTGGAAGGCATATCTGTCAGCTAGAAGGGCCCGCAAGATTTTTAAAAAACAAAGATTCAATCTTCCTTTGATAGTTAGATATTCGGCTGCTGGTGAAGGATATGAAGAAACGGTTGAATTCATTTCTAAGGAAGTTGCTAATATAGATAAATTACAAACCGACGTTGGTAATTATTCTAATTTGGTTGAGAAGGGCATTATTAAACTATATAAGTCAACTGATCGCTTTGTTTTTTCAGTTGAAACTATGGATATTTTCCGAAAAGCTCAAGGACAATTTGATGAAATCAATGTTGGAATTGCTAATTTATTTCAGTATAGGTTAACCGATGAAGAATACAAAATATTAATGCGCTATTTTGAAAAGATTGAATTTTTTGCACCACCGGTTTTTGTAGAAAAACAAATCGATGATTGGCATTTTGAAAATATCAAAGATGTTGGTGCGGTAAGCTTTGACTTCCGACAGATTGGGGCCAGGGTGTTGGTAGATTTACAAAATGATTTTATTCGGTTGGTACTTGATGCTCCCGATAAAACCGGCGAGGAATTGTCGGAGGAAATGCTAGCTTTGATTAAAGATCGAGGTCTTAATGCCTCTAAAATGGTAGACGAGTTAAATACGGCCTTTTCTGAAAATCAAAAAGAAATCTTTGGGAGCGGAAAAATGGGAGTAGAAGATGTTATTTCTTCAGGAGATGAAGGCATTTTTTATCCAAGTGTAGCACTTACTCACACTAAACAACAAGAATTTGTGTCGATGCTGGCACGGCAAAAACCTGGAAAATATCGCTTTGTTTTTTTACCGCCAACTTTTGTAAATGGTGCTAGAATCCCTGATAATTTAGTAGCTTCTCTCATTTCTGATGGAGAGAGTTTAGAAAAAGAAATTAGAAAAAAAGTAATGGGATTTCTTACAGGGAAAATCCATCCCAATAAGTTTAATCAAATCACCATTGCGGTTAGAATAAATCCTGCTAAGTTCGCTGACGGGATATTTGCGACTACCTATGATTTACTTATTCACGGAAGTAAAAATGTTTTAACTCCAAAAGAGATTGAACTGATTACCAAAGCTTATCAACTGATCATTGAAAGAGATTGGTTAAAAAAGGGTGCTAAACATGGCAAAATCATTATTCTAAATGCGCAAAATACTTTATATTTTCAGCATTTGTGCCAATCCTTAGCGCCTTTGCAAGCTGCTTGAAAGACAGAGTGTTATTTACAATTTGATTAACAAACCCAAATAATTAATCTAGTATTTGGCCTTGATAAAAAGTGTTTAAACTCAAGGTAATATGATTACAACTATAGATGATGTTGAGCAAAAGCGGAAAATGAAATTTTCTACTTTTAAAAAAATTGCTCCTTTTTTTAAAGGACATCAACTCTCTGTTAGTTTGTCTATCCTGGGGGTATTGATTTCTACTGGACTTGGGGCCTTGTTACCGCTCATATTCAGGGAACTGGTAGATAAGGCAATTCCCGCTAAAAATAATGATTTAATTTTGCAAATTGCCTTGGTTTATTTAAGTATACTTTTTCTAAGTGTGGCCGTGGAATTTTTTCAACAACTCATTGTTGGATTTATGGGAATAGAGATTGTTTCCAGCATAAAAAAGAAAATGTTAGGTCATATTTTTACACTTGGGATTCCATTTTTTGATAAATACAACACCGGTAAACTTATTAGTCGAATTGAATCAGACTGTGAGCAATTATTTATGCTATTTTCCTCTATAGGACTTCAAGTCTTATGGGCGGTTTTAAATATCTTAATCTCCTTTATAGTAATGTTTTCGATTAATGCTAAATTTGCTTGGCTTACTACGGCCATTATTCCAGTTTTTACCCTAGGGTCATTACTCATATTTAAAAAAATGCGACCGATGTTTAGAAAGGAAAGGGATATTTATGCAGAGATAACCGGTTTTTTAAGCGAATACATAAAAGGCATCCCCACCCTTAGGGGTCTTTGTAATATTAATTGGGGAATAGATAAATTTAAAAAAATTAATGAACAAAGGTGGAAATATTCCTTAAAAATTCATGCAATTAGGAGCGCGGTTTGGTTTTTTTTAATGTTAACCCCTAATCTGATTATTGCTTTTATACTTTACAAAAGTGTTGGTTGGGTAAAACAAGAAGCAATCACGATAGGTACGGTGTGGCTTTTTATTCAATATATTAGTAATTCTATACAACCCTTAGTCATGATCTCTGAACAAATTGGTGAAATTCAAAGATCTTTTGGAGCAGCTGATAAGATTTTTGACATTTTAGATACCCAAAGTGAAGAGGGTAACATTACTGAGTGTGAGACTCTTTCTTCATTTAGTAATAACATTGAATTTCAAAATGTGAGCTTCCATTACAAGGAAGGTGAAAGCGTTTTAAAAAACGTATCTTTTGAAATTAAAAAAGGCGAAACCGTTGCTTTAGTTGGACCTACCGGATGTGGTAAGACAACTTTGTTATCCCTGATAACCAGGTTTTATGATCCTATAGAAGGTAGAATTCTGATAGATGGCAAGGACATAAAACATTTAAGAAAAGAAAATTTGCGATCTTTTATGGGATTGGTATTGCAAGATATCTATTTATTTCCAGGGAATGCGCTCGATAATATAAGAGTTTTCCGGGAAGATATTGGTACTGATAAAGTTATTCAAGCTGCCAAGGATGTTATGGCCTATGATTTTATTTCCAAAATGCCCCAACAATTTTATTCGGACCTAGCTGAAGATGGAGGTAACTTGTCATTTGGCGAAAGACAACTGCTCTCGTTTGCGAGGGCTTTGTGTTTTTCTCCTGAACTACTTATTTTAGATGAAGCCACTAGTTCTATAGATCCCTATACGGAAATGCTTATTCAAAAAAGTTTGGAAGAATTAAGGAAGAATCGCACCTGTATTATGGTGGCCCATCGTTTATCGACTATATCCAAAGCCGATAAAATTATAGTTTTAAAGGATGGGGCCATTACGGAAATGGGTACGCATCAAGAATTATTAAATGCGCAAGGGGTTTATAGTGGATTCTATTATAAACAACTGGGTGAACCACATAATTTGTCTTTTAAAACGGAAGGTGAATTATGTTAAAATATTTTAAGTGGTTTTGGACGTATTGGAAACGTACTAAGCTCACCCTGTTATTTATCACGCTTTTTACAGTGGTAACTATTATGGCCAAAATTAGTTACCCACTTTTTTTAAAATTTGTGATTGATGAATTATCCAAAGACTATCAAGTGGATCACGCTTATAAATTAGTCTTCTTCTTTTTGCTGTTATCCCTCTTTCGGGAGATATTGTGGGAAGCTTTGCCCTTTTCCAGGGCCACCATGAATGGTCTTTATACGGCCTGGATGCGAAATGATTACTTTCAAAAATTGACGAAAAAGGCCAATAGCTTTTTTATTAAATTTAAAACAGGTGATCTTATCACGCGACTGACAGATGATTTGGACGGGAGTTGGGTGAGAATTTGCTGGTATTCTTGTTCGGGGATATTTAGACCGTTGGAAGCTATTTTAATTTTATCATTTTCTTTAAGTGTTATGTTTTCTTACTCGGTCAAATTGACTTTTTTTACATTTTTACCGCTACCCATTCTGGTTTATATAATGCATAAATTGGATGAAAGAATTCTTCGTTATACTGAAGAGAAACAAAAAAGTATTTCCAGATGTAATAATATCTTAGAGGCCTGTTTTTCTGGAATCAAGGTCGTCAAAACTACCTTGAGTGAACAGTATCAATACAATCAGTATCAAAATGCAATTGCCGATCGGATAAGCAAGGAAAAGAAATTTCTTAAAGTTAACCAATTGGTACATTTTTTTACCATGATGGTGAACCATTTTGGTACGGTGGTGGTTATTTTGGTGGGAAGTTTCTATGTTGGCAAGGGGGAAATCACCCTAGGGACTCTTTTAATGTTTCTAATGTATTTAAAAAATCTCATTGAACCCATTTATACTCTTAGCTTTTTTTGGGCATCTTCCAAACAAATTTTTCAATATGTCGAAAGGATGATGGCCATAGATGAAACTAAATGTAACTTATCTGATGGAGAGATTGGGGAAAAAATGGATGAGTTTATAGATTTAGAATTTAAAAATATTTCTTTTAAATATGCAGATATTAATGAAAGCATATTAAAAGATATAAATTTTAAAATTAAAAAAGGAGAAAAAATCGCTATTATGGGGGCGGTGGGCAGCGGGAAAACTACGCTTCTTGAATTAATATCAAGAAATTTAGAGCCAACTGGTGGTGAAATTATGGTCAACGGTAAAAAGTTGGAAAATATTTCTAGAAATTCTTTTTTAAAACATATAGGTCATGTCAGACAGGAAAATATTTTATTTTCAGAATCAGTAAGAAGAAATATTGTGCTCGGAGATGATTTTGTTGAAGAATCTGTACATGATGCCATAAAAAATTCCTTGCTGGAAAAAGAAATCAAATCATTTCACAAAGGAATTGAAACCATGGTAGGTTCTAAAGGTTCGCTGCTTTCAGGGGGGCAAAAACAAAGATTGGCCATAGCCCGTACGATAATCAGGAAACCTCAGCTACTTTTAATGGATGATTGTACGGCCAGTATGGATGCCCAAACTGAAAATGATTTTTGGAAAAAGTTCAACGAAAATCATCAAACTTGTAGCTCCATAATCGTCACTCATCGTATGAGTACGGCCAAAGAGGCGGATAAAATTTTGATGATTAGTGATGGCATGATAAGCGAAATTAGTTCTCATAATCTGGAGCATGTTTGGCGTGATCTTAATTTAAAGGAATCTCAGGTATAAAAAAGGCCTTTTGTTAAAGGCCTTTTGGTTATAAGAAAAAACTGATTAAGTATTTATAAATCGCTGTCAGAAATACCAACAACTTTATATTGTTTAAGATTTTCGGTTTGGTTCATTAGACCGCCAATGGTTTGGTATATTTGATGTTTTGCTTTTAGTGATTTATCAATTTTTCTTAACTTGAGATTTTCAACCTTAATAAAATCAAGAGAAGCGAAGACAATAGAGATAGAACAAAGTAGTGCAATGGTTGAAATTATCAGAAGGTCCTTTTTCATATAGTCTCCTTTTTGTGACTATCAGCTCATGCTTAACATATGAGCAAATTGAATGCCAAAAATATAGATGGATTTATAGCATGTTACGCGGTGTCATAAAATTTGCTAGGTTCTAACGCGCACCGCCTGAAAAGATTAATTTATTTAAAATCAAATAGATAGACTATTTTTTGGTGGGTGGGACTAGCCAAAAATGAAAATCGCTTTTTGCCGAACCTTGCATTAGAGCCTTTTGGAGGTCATCTTGTCGATATTTTTCTAAAATCTCAAACATTTCAATTGGTGTGAGCACGGTTCGTTTTTCTTTTTCAGTGTTCTCAATTTTCTTTTGTAAGATAGCACCTACTTTATCTAGCGCCCGAAATGCCGCAATTTGTTTTGAATTCATATTTTTGGGAAAGTGTTTTTTAAAAAATTTTTCGATTAAAGGAGTTCTTCTACCAATAAAAAAAGTGTCACTGGTTAGGTGAGTTAAGATATCTGGTTTGAAGGTATATTTCTTGTTTTTGATCCAATCAAAGATTTTGGTAAGGACCACATCTTTAACCCTCGACTCTTTAAGTTTATCAAAATTTTTCCACTCGGCTACCAAATCAAAACGAGTATCAAACTCTATGTCCCCGGGAGCAAATGCTTGGAAGGTATTTATATTCTCTTTGTTGACTTTAATTCCCACTTGCTGCAAAAATGGTACAAGTGCCAGTTCAAAAGACGAAGTATATTTGGGAATAAAAGTGTTGGGATCGGCCAATTTAAAACCTAGGTGGGCAACCTCACTACAAAAAAGATCTTTAGGGTCAGTTAGATCCATGGTGAAGTCGTATCGAATATTATCTTCTATTAAATTTCTTTCATAGATTCGGTTATACATTATTTTAGCTGCTCTTTTAGCAATTTCTGGATTATTGAAGCGGTAAACCACTGTGCGTGAATTTTCTTCCTTTATATGATTAGAAAATGGAGCAGCTACATTACCTATTTCAATATGGGCCTCACTAGTAAAGAGGTTACCAGTATCGTCGAGGTTACCAGTATCGTCTTTGTAAACCAGTGAAAGGTGACTAAATTGGGTTTCAACTGCGGTAAATCTAGCAATCGCAGCACTGGTGAAGGCGTTACCCCGGGAAACGATAAGGTCTCCTGACTCTAAATCTCGCCAAGATTTGAACTTACCATTATAAGCAGGATTGATAAAAAAATGCGGACCGTTATCATCCTCAAGTGTAATATATCCATTTATAGGTTTTTGATAGGTGGGGGTTTCTAGCATTTTGGTGGCAACATAATCCTGGGCATATCTTAAGGCCCTGGCAAAATTTCTAAGTTCGGTAAGACAGGATTTGCTAACTAGTTGGCTTTCATTTTTTTCTTCTAGTTCTTTTAATATTTCCCGAATTCTAAGTTGTGATTTAAATCCCTTTTCCATTAACCAAAACATTTCGTCATCTAAGAGGTCTAGTGTGATATCACTGCTTCTGACTTTAGAAAGGCGAAGATAGAGTTGATTAAAAATTGTAGTACATTCTAGTTCATTTTTAATTGCATCAGAAAAGAGGATTGATTCAATATTTTTAACTTCGTTAAAAAAATTTGAGCGTAAGTTACTTTCATCTATGGAAGCAATAGATCTATAATTGGTTATAGTGGAAAAATAACGTTGCAATACAATCATGCCTATTAGAAGTGTTAAACAAAATCCAATACTAGACCAAAAATATTTTTTGAGTTTCATTATCTGTCGTCCTTAACACAGGTTTTAGCATTTAAATCCCGAAACTTTTTCGGTTTATTAAAAAAAAATTTAATGAATTAGATGACAAATTTAAGGGAGATTGGAGCCAAAAAGAGTCTTAAAAAATATTTTATAAATATCATGATTTTGCATATTTACAGGCAAAAACTTGGCGTTAAAGCCATGGGCCTTGGAGATAACCGAGCCCAGATTGTCGTAAGTGCTTGCCCAGGCAATACCAAAAGGAAATACCGTACCAAAACGATCAGGCTTGCTTAAAAATGGTAGGGTTTGGGTGCCTTCAACTCCGTCTAGAGGAGCACCGTTAAGGGTGGTCGCCGGAAGTGGTTCAGTTTGAGACATCAGGGTGGTAGAGACATACGTAGTGGGATGTCCTGCATCGCTATCAGCTGCTAGTAATATTAAGGTTCGGGGATCTTTTTTAAGAAAACTTAAGGCCACGCCAATAGTGTCATCTGCTCTTTTCATGGCTTCGAGCATACAGTTAGCATTATTTTTATTACTGAAATTATCTGTGCCTTCTTCTTCAGAGACTAAAAAAAATTGCTTTTGGTTAAAAGATAATATTTCCAGCGCTTTTTTGGTCATCTCTGCAACAGTTGGGGAGGAAGAAGTATAGCAGGTCAGATTTTCCTTTTTAAGTTCTTCTTCAGTTTTATCGATAAAAGTATCCTTTGCTGAAAAAATACCTAGCACCTTAGGAGTATTTGCGGGAAGCTCTAAAAGTTGATTTTTGGTGTAAATAATTTTGTAACCAAGATTGGTAGCTAATTCAATCATATCTTTTCCGTCTTGTCTGACTCCTGGTTGTCCGTGGAAACCAACTTTGGTAGGTGGTAAAAAAAGTTCTTCGCCTCCTCCAAAAATAACTTTGGCATTTTGTTTAATCAAGTTTTCGATAATGGGATCGGTTAATTTGCGATCAGGGGCAGTGGTTAAAAAAACTGCCGTTCCAGGTTCTGCTAGGTGGCCGGAATTGATTATACCAATATTGATACCCGCATTTTGGGCCTCGATCATTACACCATAGGGTTTATTGGATAAGGATTTAATGGGAGTAGTGCCATCCATGCCAAAGGAATCATACTTAACTTTTATTCCGTAAGCGTGAGTAGTGGCCCCAGCTTGAGAAGAGGTGGTTAAGATATCGGTTTGATGAGATCTATAGGTTGCCAGATTTGATAATTTGTCGAAGTTAAGATCATTGTCCGGGCCTACCAGATAAGTTCTGGCAGCATTCCAATGGCCAAGTCCTGTGCCATCAGGATGGATAAAGATGACATTTCCGGTAGGAAGATGGTTTTTAGTGCAGCTTAATATTAATAATAAAATAATTAAATGGCATAGGTGTTTTAATTTCATAGGGAAGTAACATAATCTTAAAGTGACTTTTTGAATAGTAAAATTATGGTGTGAATAAAATTATTTAACTCTCTTTTGCTGAGGATAGTAGCTTGCAGGAAATAGTGTTGTATAAATTAAAAATGAGGTAATGTAGATTAGATTTACAATATCAATGGCCCAGAAAGTCAAAATATAATAGGTGAAATTTTTCAAGGTTATAGAGTTATGGAAGGGGTAAGCGTGAATGAGCTTATTTACTTTAATAACTTTAATCGCTAAATGCAAAGTTAAGATTAGCAGGGGAATTAAGAAATTTATGAATAGGTGGGGGAGTGGTAGGAAACTAAAAAATAGAAATAACAATATTTTTAGCAACGCTTTCTTGGTAGTTTGTAAAAGCAAATAGTGCTTGTACTGATATTTTTTATATCTAATTATGTAGAAATATTTTTTTAAAAAACTATAAGACATGAGATGATCAGTAATTTTATAATTTTTAAGCACTGGTGGATGGTTGACTTGTAAATCATCTATAAATTCAAAATCAATTCCCTTTAATTTACTTCTTTCGGCTATTTCATAGTCTTCTGCCCAGTTGTTTAAAAATTCATCAAATCCACCAATTTGCTCAAACCATAGTTTGGAAAAAGCAGCATTAGCAGTTATAAATACTTTGTTGGATATAAAAAAGGCATGGATGAAAGGCGGTAAAGGAGGGATTTTAGAATAAATATTGCCTGCAATAATTTGCTTACGGGATTCAATTATTTCTCGTTTGATCACTTCCAACCAGTTAGTATCAGGAATACAGTCGTCGTCAGTAAAAGCGATAGCATTATAGCTTGCGTGTTTTACTCCAAAGTTGCGACCTACTCCTGGCCCACTGTTTTGATTTAAAGATATTATTTTAATTGGATAATGATAGTGCGAACAGAGCGAATCAATGTGCTTTTTATTTTCTCCAAATGGGCCATTATCAACTAAAATCAATTCAAAATTTTTATAAGTCTGATGATTTAAACTTTCCAGAAGTTTAGCCAAAGAGGGCCTTAAATTATAAGTGCATACGACTACAGAAATAGATTGCTCAGGTTGGTTAATCATTTTTTTTAGCAGGTATGGTTTTCTCTAGGCAAGTAGTGTTATTGTAGCAGGTTTTACAGGGAGTATCGAGATCATCTGTCCCCATTAGAAATTTCTTTCTTAGTTTTTGAAAATGTTGGTTATTAAAAACATTTTTATCCAGGTATGTTCCTTGATCTTTGGTATTAAGCAATTGTCTTTCACAAACCCCGATATTGCCTGCACCATCAATGCTCATAGATATCAAACTATCGCGACATAACCGATTATTGGTGTTCCCATCTAAAATTCTGGGGAAAGTGACTTCGACTTGGTAGCGATCAAGAGCAAGCTCTTCAATGAGATAGAGTGCCTCAGTATCACTTATATAAAGACAGCGCTCTTTGGCCTGGTTGATATCGGTGGGGGAAGGCATAAAGTGGCTTAGATGAACATGATCAACCCCAATACTTTCCGCAAATTTAATCATTTCTGGCATAGTTTCATAGTTTTGCTTGTCGACTATAATAGAACAAAATATTTTCAGGGGGCTTTTTTGTTTGATCTTTTCCTGGCAAAGCTTTTTTAAATTTTCCAAACATTTCAAAAAGACTGAAGGATTATGTCCGGTAAATCTTTGATATTCATCACTATTGATAGCGTTAATGCTGACATTGATACTATTGACTTTGTGCTCAAGCAACTGATCTATGTATTGGTCCAAAATTAGGCCATTAGAAAAGATGGTAACATTTTTTTTCTTTTTTTTAGCGTAGTGAATAATTTTAAAGATATCCTTGTTTAAAAGCGGTTCACCGTTTCCGATAATTGAGACATGTAAGGCTGCAGGAAACTTTTTTAAAATATCTTGAAAAGTTGCAAGGTCCATATCTTTGGAGCCTTGGTATTTAAAAGGATTATTAGGTATCAAAGGGGAGTGAGTGAGACACATGGAACACGCCAAATTACATTTTCCAGTGACAAAGATACCAAGGCGTAAGGGATGGTAATTAACGACAACTTTTTCTTTTGCAAGATTAAATAAAATGAAATTTAGGCCCTGCAAAAATGTTACTTTTCCAGTAAGGAGGGCGAAAATTCTTTTAAGAAGAAGTATGATTAAATTTTTCATGAGTTATTCTAATATGGTATAATTAATTAAGTAAATTGATAAGATGAATATTGAAAATAAAGATGTTTTTATAGAGACCTATTTAGTAATTTGAATCTCAAAACCGGCCTTTTCAAATTTATGATAGCTAGCGGATAATTGGCTGCCAAAGATGTTCATCCACTCCATCATGGCTTCCTGTTCTTTTTTTCGATTGCCATCATCTAGAAATACGCAGCTAGCAGGTGAGAGCAATTCAAAGATTTGGTAGAAAGTACCACGTCGTCCCGGGTGATTTTTTTTAAAACCGGGAGGCCCATCAATAAAAATAAAGTCATAACTTTTTGCAGGGATTTTGCTTTTTTCATAACAGATAAAATCTTTAACATTTGGATAGGTGGATTTGACCAGGGGAGCATGAATAACGTTTGGTTTTAAATAATTTGCTTTTCTGCATATTTCCAGAGTGTATTCGATATATTCTTTTTCATGTTCAATGGAGATGAGTTCTCCACCATATTTTTGTACCTCGAGTCCAAGCATTGCAGTAGAAACTCCCGATCCCATTTCCAGAATTATTCTGGGTTTCTTCTTTCTTATGTAGGTTACCAGAAAATGAGCAGTGTCTGCTAAGATGCTTCCTGGCGGATTGAGTTTAATACTTGGAAATTCTTGTTCAAACCATTTGTTATAATCCATGTACTATCCTTGTATAATACGGTTAAAAATCGCGGAGAGATTCTGGGTCAAATTCTTCCTAGTATATTTCTCAATAAGTTCTACGTCTGGCTTATATGAAAATTTTTTAAGAAGGAGGTCTTTAAGTTTTTTAGCAATATCATCTGGGTCGTTTGGTGTTGCTATTAATCCGGTTTGAGTTATCAATATGGTTTCTGATTCAAATCCAGGCGTTGGAACAATTGCAAGTATAGGGACTCCGGAAGCAAAGTATTCAAAAATTTTTCCGGGGATGATACCGCTATATTTTTTGCTTTGAGTATATCCAAGCTTATTTTCGATTAGTAAAACTAAGGCATCGGATTTGATTTGATATTGATTGACCTCATGATGAGGTAGATACCCAGTAAAGATCACGTTATCATTAATTCCGAGTGTTGCTGGTAGCTGTTTATATTTTAAATCCACATCGCCAATGATTTGAAGGATAATTTTTTTCTTGATAGCCGGATCATTACGAAGAATTTTGATAGCTTTAAACAAGGAAATGGGTGAATGATGTCCGGCCTGTTCCCACATGACTCCAGTGTAAGTGATAGTATAATGGATCGGATCGTGAATAGGTGTGATGACGAAAGAGAAATCTTCTTCATCATAGCCGTTGGTTATCAAAGATATTTTGTTTTTTACGCTAGGGCACAGTGTTTGTAATTCAGGAATCATTTTTGGTTTTACCACCACAATATGATCAGCACTTTTTAAAATTCGCTTTTCCCATAATCTTGAAAAATATTTTTGAATGGGACTACTTGACCAATCATATTCCGAAAATGACCAGGAATCGCGGTAATCAATTACTATTGGAATTTTTGTGTGGATTTTTAAAATCCAAGCAATAAAAAAACTTCCGAAAGGATTACCTGTGGCCCATATAAGGTCTATTTTTTCTTCTTTAATGATTTTTTGGGCTGCCAAAACTCCAGGTATTATCCAGTCCCAATTTGATACGATTAAATTTTGAACGATTCTAAACATAAAATTTGTAAATTTAAGAATTAGATTTGAAGTTTTATTGATTTTAAAAAGGGATGGTATATGAACAATCTTGACATGTTTAATTTCATTAAAGAGTTGTTCATCTTTCAGTCGATTAATTCCTGAAGTAGTGGTTAAAACAACGGGTTGCCATCCATGTAGTGGAAGGTATTTAGCAAACTTGGCAGGTCGTTGAACGCCGCCTCCACCAGAAGGAGGAAAACTGTAAGCGATCATCAATACCTTAGCTTGTTGATTGATGGTCATCTTTTATTCCTATGTCCTAGATGGGAATTAAAACAGGTAAGACATCTTTTTTCAATATGCTGAACTTCTCCTTTGATAAAACCTTCTCTGTGCTTTAAAAAATAATTATTATTCCAACAATCGATACTCGCAGCTTGTCCGTTATTTTTGAGTTCAAGAAGTTTTCTTCCGCATCCTCCAATATCTCCATCTCCATCAATCCTAAGCATGGTAAAAAAAGAATCGCAAAAGCAGTCATTATTTATTTCTTTAAGCGGTACTGGTAGCACTACCGTCATTAATCTATTATCATCCATCATAGGAACAACTAATTCATTAATAATATGTCGGTATGATTCATTATCATACAAGCAGCGTTCTTGGGCCCTATAACCTACGCAATCTGAATCAAGAAAATTATTAAGGACACATAAATTGGCGCCAAGTTCTTTGGATAGATCCAACATATTTTGCATATGTTTATAATTGACCTGGTCACAAATAAAACTGCATCCTATAAAGATGTTTAAATGGTGGGATTTCGCAAGCGAAGTAAAGGTTTTGATATTTTTTTTAATGATTTGAAAGGTTTCAGTTTTTTCACCAGTAAGTCTCGCATAATCTTTTTCATCATACCCATTGATGCTGATATAGATTGAATGAGGTTTGGCATGAATTAAATTCATGGCATGTTTTTCAAGGAGTGTTCCATTGGTGACTAGCAAAGTATCAAATTTTCTTTGGTTGGAAAGGCTAATCATATTAAACAATTCAGGATGCAGCAGAGGCTCACCATTACCTATAAAAGTAATCATTTCAGCGCAGCTATATTTATTAATGATGTCATGAAACAATTTCATGCTCATATCCTTAGGAACGCTGAAATTATTGGTAACTGACTCTGAATGAGTCATACACATACTGCAGTGGAGGTTGCATTTTTGAGTGAGCACTAAGGAAAGTACCTTAGGTCCAAAATTTAAATTAGCTTTTGGGCCCAATAGATTGAGCCGATGTTTGAAAGAATTAAAGAGTTGCTCAAAGCGTTTTTCGCCGCTTACTAATTTGAATATGAGACTCAGAATATATTTGGTGTGTAGGACAAAACTTATAAGTCCCATTTTTTTGAAGAAGAATTTAAGAACTTTTTTAAAAATATTTTGTTTCATCTTATGTATTTTATAACATTCAAATCATTAAGCGTGATAAATTTTAATTTCAAAAGAGTGCCCAAGTAAAAAAATAGGTAAATTGGCAGGGTAATCATTATCAGATAGAGTCCTGATATGCGGGAGTTGAATTGTTGATGGATTGGGTAAATTATTATTCCACAAGCAAGCGCGGTCATAAAAATTTTAAACAGGTTTTGGTAGGGAAGTGTTTGAAAAAGAGAAATTCCAAGAAGTTTTGCATTACGCATAAGGATCATGATGATTAATATAAGGGTAACAATCACAGTGGCGTATGCCGGGCCATTTAATCCTAGGTATTTTAGCAGAACCAAATTTCCAATAAAATTAAAAATGAGATAAAGGAAGGAGGTTACTAGATAAAATTTCAAATCCTGAAAAACCAATAAAATGGAGGAATAGTGAATATTTCTAAACAGGAATAAAATGAGATAAATTTGAAAAATAGGGGTGCTTCCAACATATTTATCGCTAAAAAAGACAACCATGATTTCTCTACCCATAATAAAAGAAAAAATAAAAATGGGGTAGATAAAGAGTGATGATTTAAAAGCTGCCTCATTCCAATAATTAAGAAGTTCTGGAATTTTATTATTTTTTTTAAGCTCAACCATTTTGGGGAAAAGCACTGTCATGATTGAACCAGTAACAATTGCAACAAAAGGAATTTGTAGTGAGCCATTGGAATAAAGTGCAAATTCAACGGGGGAATAATAATACGAGATGACATATTTATCTATTAAAATGGCAAAAATCTGGACTAGATAGCCAATTCCAACTGTAAGTGAAAGTTTACTAAATTCGCTAATCTCAGATTTATTTGGGATAAATGGTTGATGAAATTTATAAACTATGAACAAGATTGCATAAAATATAAATTGAACAATAGCGCTTACGACTATCCAGTGAAAAGTTTCATTTAAATTTTTTTCAAAAAGAGTTGGAATAATGGAGGCTGATAATAAAAGTATGGTTGATATAAGTGTGGATAATGAAGCGAGATAGGGGCGTTGTTTACTGATGAAATATGCGTCTTTAAAAGAAATAGATAAGGTCAAGAAAGGATAAAGAGCAAATATTTTAAGCAGCGATGTTAAATCGTCATTATTGAAATAATGCCCGATATGATGGGCATTAAAGTATAAAAGGATTCCGGATAAGATTGAACCAGATCCAACAAAAATAGTCGCTAAAAATAAAACTGTTTTTTCCCTTGATTCATGCCATTTTCTTACAAAAAATGGAACACTGGTTTGTGTTCCAAGAATAATGATTGGTGCAAGGGTATTAAAAATAAGCCAGACTTGTTTATAAGTCCCATAATCTTTCACCAAGAGTTGTCTTGATAAGATTATTGAACTGAGTATTCCTGAAAAACTGATGACGAAACTAAAAAAAGCAACAATGATTGCTTGGCCTGATAATCTCATGAAATCCTTTTTATGAAAAAATCTAGTGTCAGTATAACATAAGAAAGATCGAAAATCAGAGAGACACTAAAAAAGAGTGGGGTATTTTTTTGGATTAAATCACATGTATTCGTACCCCCTATAATAACTGTTATAGGGGGTACGTGTATAGATAACTGTCTAAAATCATATAAAGGGCTTACTAATACGCAATATGATGAATTTTATATTTTAACTTACCTAAATTGAGTTCATGGGCATATTCAAAAATAAGCTCACCAAACTGACAACGATTACCAATAAGATCATTAGAAGCCTTGTCAATTGCCAGCGGATCTTTAGAAATTAAAATGCCTTTAAAACCATCGATTTTGGTTTGATTCAAGTCCAGATCTTCTGGTTCCATCAAAAAATTAATATAGAGCTGTTTATTGGTATTGATCATTGAAGTTGCAGCCACTGCATTTTCTACCAATTGGGTTTGGAAATGTTCTGGATCAGCATTCCAATCGTATGTGATGCTACCAAATTTGGATACATCGACACACTTTCCACAATTTATGCATTTAGTTTTATCAATGAATGCATGCCGGGAAATCTCATCAACGGTAATGGCGTTTACCGGACAGCGATGCAAGCATTTTCTACAATACGAGCATTTTGATTCATTGACTCGCGGAGGTGTTTTGGAAAAAAGTTTAGTTTTGCCCATTTTACCAGCAAGACCCATTCCCAGACTCATGATAGCACCAGAGCAACCGGCCATGTTATGACACTTTAGTTTGGAAAAAACAATCATGCCATCTAGGTTTTGCAACCCACCGGCCAAATGTGTAATTGATTTTTTAAATTTTGAACCAGGGACTTCCCGGGCAATTTCGTAAAGCCCGTTAATGCCGTCAAGTGTGTTGAAGGGAGTTTCTGCTTTAGGTCCCCCAAGATTGCAATTAATGGCATTTTGATAGAAACTGATGAAATTATTTTTTCTGTCCTTATATCGATTAGTAGTGTCACAAAAAAATGGGTAGGTATTTTTCTCTTTCAAATAATCGGTAATAACTTTAAAAAAACCATCATTTAGATACGACTTAACCGGATCGTTCAGCAGATCAACCTTTATCCCGACGATATCTTCATTATCAAATATTTTAAGTAGCCTGAAATGAATATGAGTTAAGGCGTTTTTAAATGATTCAAGTACTTTTTCTCTAGAATGAATGGTGTCTAGCGAAATTGCATAGATGTTGGATACTTCGTCTTTTTCACTCATGGTCGCCTTCCCTATCAAGATTTAAGAAATAATACTAACATCTTAAATAAATTTAAGAAATCTTTACCAGATTTGTAGATATTAAAGTGTTAGACTAAAATTCAGCCCATAAAGCAGGGCCTACTATGTTAATCAATTTTCTTCATCACCATAACTACAGTAGGCCCTTTTTTTTTATTAATTCTCGAAGTTTTTGTTGATTAGTTATAGTTTCATCTTTCAGATGCAGGTGAGCTAAATCAAAATCAGACAATTCTACATTGCCTATGGAGACGTTATTAAAAATCACATCAGTCCATTTTATGTTTTTTAAAATAACATTTTCAAATACAACAGAATCCAAAACAACTCCGGTTAATTCTAGCTTTTCAAAACTAGAGTTATTGATCAGGGTATCCGACCAGACACTTAAATTGATGTTTGAATCAATAATGCTAGCATGGTTTTGTAGAGTGACGTTTTTAAAGCTGATTCCCGTTAACTTTGAATTATCTATGGAGCTGGAAGCCTTCAGGGAGCAATTGGTCAGCTTAGTTGCATTTAATTCTGAACTATTTATTTCGCCGTCTTCAAGACTTAAATTATTGATGGCACTACCTTGAATTTTGCAGTTGCTTAAATCACTATTTTGTAAGGAAAGGTTTTTTAAGTGGGCAGCACTTAAAGTATTGTTTATGAAATTTGAATTTATTAATTCTAGGCCAGACAAGGATGACAATTGAAAGGAATTATTTTCAAACACAAAATTGTCACCACTAGGATTTTCCACACTGGAAATTTTTATATCATTATCCCGGTCTTTTAACTCCATAGTCCCAGCTAAAAAATCATTGCGTAGTTTTTGGCCAAGTTTTTGTAGATTATCAGTAATTTCTCCAAAATTTTCTTGAATTTTTTCGATTTCTTTTTTCATATATTCCTCGTAAATAATTAAATACTATCTACCCTGTTGTCTTATGGTAGGCCATAAAGGCCTGGCTTGGTGATAATTTTTATAGGTTGGTAGATTTATTTTAGTCACCAATGACGCGCCGAGCTTGATGTAGAGTATTTTTTTTGCTAATAGCAACATACGAAACCCAGGGTAAATATGATAAAAAAATTTGTTTTCATGTTTTTTATAGGCTTAATCAACTTGGCTTCTTTCGATCTTTTGGCGTTTGAGTATCAACAATTAATATATTCAACTATTCAACGAAGTTTTATCAACTTTGATTCTATGATTAGCGATTTAAATAATTATGATGTGGTCTATCTCGGCGAACAGCATGATGATTTGACTCATCATCAAAGTCAAAAAAACATTATGGAAGCAGTCAGTTCAAACGTTGGCCCCGTAGCGGTGGGTCTTGAGTTTATTCATTGGACCGATCAAGAGATTTTGAATCAATATGTTAATGGACAGATTTCGAAAACTGAATTTTTAAAAATGATTAGTTGGGGAGACAATAATTTTTCCTTTGATTTCTATGATCCCTTGATCAGTGTTGCTCATAAATCAGGTGGGCATATTTTTGGCATCAATGCCCCTCAATGGTTAACCAAGAAAATTGCTCATAACGGAATAAATTCATTAACCTCATACGACTTCACTTTTATGCCAATGCATTTCCAGATGGGAAGTGAACTTTATTTAAGAATGTTTAAGGAAACTATGGATGAAATGGAACACCCTATCCCACCAAGTGCTTTGAATAATCTTTTTGAAGTTCAGTCAGTATGGGATGAAACCATGAGTTTCTATGCGGTATTAAATCTCAAACACAGCTTCACTCCTTTTTTTATAATTGTGGGAAATTTTCATATAGCCTATAAGCTGGGCTCACCTAACAGCATCAGATCAAGGCTCCTACCATCTCAAACTTTGGCGACAGTCTATCACGTAAACGCTAAGGGAATGTCGGAAAGTATCATCCAGGCCATGATTACCAAACATGATGTTTACGGAGATTTGGCGGATTATATAGTTTTTACTTACTAATGATTAAGGCCTGAAGAAATTTCAAATATATTTTCTTCTGATGTAACTGGTGATTGAGTCTAAAATGCCGATAGTTAAAATAATAATAATCATCATCGTAGCTACTTCCCGATAAAGATAACCATTAATTTTATCAAACATTAAAAAACCAATCCCCCCTGCCCCACAAAAACCCAAAATGGTGGCACTACGGACATTGGTTTCAAATCGAAGGAGGGCGTAACTGATAAAATCAGGCAATACTTGTGGGATAATGGCAAAGGATAGTATTTGGAATTTATTAGCACCACAGGACTCTACACCCTCAATAGTCCCTGGGTGACAGGTTTCAATATTTTCGCTAAATACCTTGCCAAGGATGCCAAAAGTATGAATCCATAATGCTAAAACTCCCGCAAATGGTCCCAGCCCTATGACTGCTACAAAGATAAGTGCCATGACAAATTCATTAAAGCCTCTACAGATGTCGAGTAATCTTCGCACTAAAAAATAAAGAGTATTTCTGAAATATTTTATTAAGAGGTGATCCCCTGGAATGATGATCCTAATAGTGTTTTGAGCTGCTAAAAAGGCAATTAAAATGGCGGTGATAAAGGCGAGCAAACTGCCCCATATAGCAATATAGATGGTTTCTAGTAAGGCCCATAAATAGTCTTTAATTTTATTGAGATTTGTTTCAGGGGGAAAATATCCACCTTTTTTGTCTTCTAAAATACTCTTATACTCGCTCTCCACCCACTCCTGCCATTCTTTTTGACTTTTTTGATTATAGATTTGGGTAGAGATTTGGGTGATTTCTTTTTGTAGTTCATCAGGTTTGGGTAGAGATTGGGGTTGGTATTTTTCTCGGATTAATCTTTTGGCTTCTTCCTGGCTCATTAATTGGGGATACATCGAGGCTTGTCTTTTGGCATCTTGATAATCTTCGGGAGTTAATTTTTTTCCAAAGAGGTAGCTATAGGCATTTTGTCTTTTTTCAAAAAGTTTGAAAAAATTTATTTCTGTTTTTTTAAACGATATGATCAAAATGGTGATAAAAAAAATAAGTAAAACTGTTTTACCTATTTTTTTAAAAAGAGATAAGGGAAAAGGGTTCGAAGTCATGGCTTACTTTCCAATCTTTTTTTTACAGACATCAAATATCTAATAATATTATATTCTTTATCATTGGTCTTTTCAAAGCCACCATTGGCCAGGATAGCTGTAATCGAGGGGGGCAGATGAGTTATAATTTTTTCTAGCATTTTAAATTCCTGGTCATTAGATTTATATTTTGTGGCAATTACCGCTCCTGGTATTAAATCTGATTCCCAGATAATTTTATAATCAGATTTTTGAATTTTTCCGTTGCTTAACATGTTTCGCAAATCAATATTGTTGGTAGCCGCCAGGTCGATGGTTTTATTTTTAATAGACAAAATACTGGCCATGTGCGATCCGGAAAATTTAACTTCTTTAAAGAAGGTATGAGGTGAGATGGGTGGAATTGATTTTAAAAAACTTATGCTTGGGACTAGGTGTCCGGAGGTGGAATTAGGTCCGGTAAACGCAAATGTGAGATTTTTTCCTTCCTGGATGGAAGTGATTGGTAGATCACTTCTGGCAATAATTAACCCAGTATATCCCGAAAAACCTTGGGCATTGATTTCTTTTGCCATCAAAGTAACATTGCATTTATTTTTAGCTTCTACATAACTTTTGGGGCCTAGATAAGCAAAATCAATATTCCCATTACACAAGGCCGTAATCACTCCTGCATAATCAGAAGCGGGATAAAAATGAATTTTATGTTTTATTTCACTTGATAGATACTCCATAAAGGGAGTGAACTTATCTTTGATATTACTGCCACCTCCTTCTGAAGGAACAATACCAAATTTAAACTCGTTGGCGTTTATAATGAGCGGAAAGCATAACATGAGCAACCATAGTATTTTCATGCTTTGTTTCCTTGATAAATGGAAACTAATTGAACATTAGTTAATTCATTTAAAGTTCCATCAAAGACAATTTCCCCGCAGTTCATCCCTATAATCCGATGGGCATATTTTTTGGCCAGATCCGCTTGATGGAGATTAATAATAATGGGGATATGTTTGGTTTCATGGATTTTTTTCAAATAATCGAGCACTATTGAGGTATTGAGGGGGTCTAAACTGGCCACTGGTTCATCGGCTAATATAATACGGGGGTTTTGCATCAGGGTACGAGCAATGGCGACACGCTGCTTTTGTCCACCAGATAATGTATCTACTCGTTGATTAGCACAATCCATAAGCCCTAAGAGATTAAGACAATCTAGGGCCTGATTTTTTTCAAGCTTACTAAAGGTGTGAAATACACAACTGCGCAGTTTATTAAAGGTGGGTTGAGTATAAAGGCTGCCTATTAAGACATTAGTTAGCACATCCAATCTCTCGATCAGATTATATTGTTGAAAAATCATACCAATATTTTTTCTGATCAAGGACAGTTTTTTGCCATGAACTGACGTAATATCTTGATCGTTTAAAAATATTTTGCCGCTGGTGGGAGTAACAAAACGGTTAATTGAACGAAGCAGAGTGCTTTTGCCTGCACCGGAAGGGCCTAAAATAACTAGAAAGGTATTACTATCAATTTGAAAGGAAACATTTTTCAAAGCGCAAGTATTACGGGGAAAAATTTTAGTTAAATTTTGTACACTAACAACACTCATAAAGACTTTAATTATACCCTTTTTTAAAAAAAATGGATATATAATAACCTACAGGATTTTTATGAGTTTAAATTTATTAGAAACTAGATCGACGACACTTTTAAACCTGGTGGATTGGCAGGAGGTAATCGGCGTTCTAGGTCAAAAAATGTATTTTTTAAATTCTAAAAAAAATATTGAAAACTGCCCGTTTTTTTGTTCTAAAGATGAGTTACTGGCCAATTTTGAGTCTATGGATTCATATCTTGAAAATAAGAATGAATATGACCAAATTATTAACGAAGAACTAGGTCATATTAAAAGCGACACTGATTTTTCTGTACTTTTAAAGAAACTGACTAGGGGTCACATCCTGGATTTAGGTGAATTAAATGTTTTGGCCAACATTTTTTTTAGTTATAAAAAATTAAATAAAAGCATTCGAATTTTTGGCAAAGACCATGATAATCCAGTGGATTACCCGATTCTTTCAATAATCGAAACTAAGTTTATTCGCCCTATCCGTACATTTGTGGAAAGAAATGGGGAAATTCATTTTGACCAACATCCGCTGTTTTTTGAAATTTATAAAAAGATTTTACAAATTGAAACGCAAATCAGGGAAGAATTGTCCAATCTGGTTAAACAAAATCCTTACAAAGATGCTATCCAATACAGCGAATACGACATTGTTAACGATCGTTATGTAATTGCGGTAAGAAGTGACAGTTATAAATCCCCTCTTGGTCAAATTATGGCCCGTAGTAATAGCGGGATGACTTTGTTTGTAGAACCAATTTCTTTGCGAGAAAAAAGTCAGCTGAGGATTCAGTATCTTGCTGAGTTGGATGAAATTAAAAATAAAATATGCCAAGAATTTTCACTTTTTTTACACGGATACGATAAAGAGTTTGTAACATTTAAAGACTACCTAATTATTATGGATTCACTGAAAGCAAAGTGTAGTTATAGTTATGAATATGATCTGGTAAGACCAACGCTTTGTGATGATTTTCAAATTAATATAAAAAATTTTTGGCATCCCTTGCTTAAAAATCCAGTGAAAAATTCTATCCATTTACTACCTGAGCAAAAAGGATTAATTATTTCAGGCCCCAATACGGGGGGGAAAACGGTGGCCCTTAAATCTATTGCCATTTCTTATATGTTTTTATATTCAGGACTTTTTTTACCCGCTCATGAGGCAATGATTTATCCTATTTCTGAATTGTATTATTTAGGAAGTGATGGTCAGGATTTATCTGATGGGCTTAGTTCCTTTTCAGCGGAGGCGAAAAATTATTTATTGTTGCTTAAAAATATTAAAAGCGATAGTTTGATTTTAATCGACGAAATCTTTAATTCTACTTCTAGTGAAGAAGCTAGTGCTTTGGCCATATCGCTACTTTATAAGTTACAAGAAAATGTAAACACCAAAGTGATTATTTCTACTCACCATCAGTTACTTAAAACCTATATGCACGACAATCAGGATTATTTGTCAGCACATGTAGAATATGATCATGAAAAAAATCAACCGACTTATAAACTAATGGTTGGTCAACCTGGAAGTTCATTGGCCTTTAAAATTTTTAGTCAAATTGCTCAAAGTTGTGAAATCGACGAAGATATTACGGTCAAAGCTTTTGAAGTATATGATAAAAAACAACACTTATACGAAAAATTGTTAGATGAATTGTCACATAAGAAGTCAGCTTATCAAAAATTATTATTAGAACAAACTGGGCTAAATCATGAACTGAAAAATCAGAAACAATCGATGGAAGGGCTTCTGTTTATTGAGCGCAAGACCATGCTGGAGAGTTATCAAAAGAAATTGGAGAAATTATTAAATGAAGCAAGAGATTTAATTAAGAATATTAAAGAAGATAAAGCAAAAGACCAAAAAAAGATTTTTGAAACTATTTCCCACCTTAGGTCCAATTTAAATCAGGAAAAGGAACAAGTTATTAGTTATTCTTCAGAGGAACAAAAATACATAGATAAACCTTTGCAGATTAAAGATATTGTATTAAACGCTCAATATTTTTCAACGAGTTTGCATAAAACGGTGACTGTCGTTTATATCAACGAAAGAAAAAATGAAGTTTGTGGAATGGTTTTAAAAGTGAGTGTAATCTTGAAAGTTGAGGATTTAAGACTTTTGAAAAATCAACCCCACCTTAATAAAAGTAAAAATCAGATTGAAATTATCATTCAAAATGATGACGACAAACCAATGGAAATTGATTGTCGAGGCATGCGACTTAGCGAATTTGAAACCATAGTTGAGCAAAGTTTAAGTGGGCTTTATCAGGGAGATATTCCTTTCGTAAATATTATACATGGTCATGGAGATGGAATACTTAAAAATTGGCTTAGGCAGCGAGTTGAGAGTGATCGAGCTTTAATGTGGGAAACTAGCGAAGGAAATGATGGGCATACTGAAATTAAATTGAGGTAAAAAACAGAAATTTAATGTTCAATATGGACAAACTCCATACCATCAACATTTATCTCATTAATCCGGACTCCCCAGTGGAGATGAGGCCCCGATACTCTGCCAGTCATGCCTGAGCTACCAATAATAGCATTTTGGGGGACATACTCCCCTACCTGCGCAAAAATTTTATTTAAGTGAGCATACATCGTAAATATCCCCATACCATGATCAATCAGCACGGTCTTTCCAGAAAAGAATAAGTCCATGGCCAGCACTATTTTTCCGCTGTTAGAGGCAGGAACGGGAGTGTCGATCGCGGCCCTGAAATCTACTCCACCATGTTGATTTTCTTTTTGATTATTGTAGATTCTTTTTCTTCCATATGAACTTGTCAACGTTGATTTAAGTGGGGCGATAAAAGGTCCTTGAAAAAGTGGTGACGGATTGGGGGTGGCATAGGCCTTACTAATGATCTTCTTTTCTTTGAAATATCTATCCAGATCTTTTTTACTTAGATCAATCGTTTTTTGAGGTACATTTAAAGTTTCACTTTCAAATTTTTTATCCAATATTTGCACTGTGGCAACCAAGTTTTTTAATTCTTTGCCATTTTTTAAATAAGTCAAAGTACAGTCGAAGGAAGGGAGGTTTATTTGCAGGGGAACTGCAACATAGGCCTTTAAAATATTATTAATTTGTTGAAAGATAACTTCGTTTTGGTGGCAAACTAACTTAAGTGGTTTGGTATCTTCTACGGTAGAAATTTTTAATAACTTGGCTTCTCCCAGTTTTATAGCAAGGTTAATTTTTTGATATGCAGAAAATTCATTGGCAAATAGATTGCTAAAATTTTTATGCGAACAAGACCATAAAACGCATATAAGAAAAAAAGATAGGTATTTTTTATGCACGCAAAATCCCTTTAACATGTAAAAATATTTCTTTTATACTAAGAATTATTGAATCAGCAGTCAAGGCCTTAAGCGATTAAAAATTAAAATACCCCATGAACTATGATCTTTTGGGCTTCCTTATTTCTAAGTGCAATGGAAAGACCTTTGACAATAATGTTGATAGGATCCCCAAGTGGTGCGATTTCCTTAACAATGACTTCGCTTCCTGGGATTATACCCATCGCGCGTATTCTACGATTAAACGCCCCGTGGTCTTCAATTCCTGAGATAATACCCTTTTCGCCCTTTAGTAACTTATCTAATCTTTTAGTCATATTAAAATATTATAAACCCATTAGTTTTGTAAGTCAAACAAAGATATTATAGCTAAAACAATTATTGTGCTAATATAATTTGATGGCTAAATTTGGCCATAAAAATAGGCATAGGAAAGCTAACTAAATGAATTAAATGTTCTATTAACTCAAGGTTCAACCGCTTGATATTTTTGGTAATAGGTGAATTATTAGGTAATGATCAAAAGTACTATTAAGCCAAAGTGCATATAGGCCGATAATAATACTGAGGTATTAATGAAGCTTGTTTTTATTTCCGTACTTTTATTTTTAAGTTTTTCAAATCTTTTGTATACAGCGGAAAAAGAGCGGGCGACTTATGCCAATCCTGTTACAAACACGGTTGATAAGAAAGAAGATTTGCTCAATTCGTTTTTGGAGTACCCCGCAGTAAAACCAATCTATGAGTCGTGTTTGAAAAAACAAAAAGAAAAGAGCCTCAAAACATCTTTGGCAGAATGTGTTTGGCATGATGTTGATGACCAAACTAAAAAAGAATTAAAAAATGCGATTAGTTCAACGGAATATAAAAAAGATACCACTCGAAACCCTGCTAATGAAGACGCTTCTACATCAAAAAAACCACCCAAAGAGCAAATCCAAGAAAACGACAAAACTTCGCTAACAGAAAATCAGAGTCGTAATTATGAGGGAGTCGATCTGGGAACGGTAACTCCTTACAAAGGTGATAAAGCGCTTTTAAAAGTGGAGGAATTTTTAGTTAAAAGGTTGGAGAATTCATTAATCGGGGTTGACCCCAAAGCGACGAAGATTGTTGACCATCAGCAGTTTCATGCCCTTTATCAATCACAAGTTGGTAAAAATATTCTTCACGCTCTATCCGGTTATTGTGCTGAATCTAAAATGTTTGAAAATCCGGATACGGGATTTATGGCCTCGAACTTTCTTATTGAGGAGAGTAAAATTGCAGAAAATCGCACAACCAATATATCGCTTTTGACCAACTTCGACGAGAAAGGTGAAAATGAAGTTTATAATGTGTGGCAAAGTTGTGTTAGGAATATAAAAAATATTTGTTATAGGGAAAAAGGATTAAATGGAGTGGATTATGGTGACCCGAAGATTTTAGTGGAAAATAGCTACTCCCATAATCGGGCCTGCTTGGTGACCCATTATATTCGCGAACACCGTCAGAATTTGCTTGTTACCGAATCTATTCAAGCAAAAATGAATGAATTCACACAATCCAAACCTAATGTTGCGTTTGCGACGGATGTAAAATATTATGATTATGGCAAGGGTGAAAAAGAGGAAGATTTAAATCAATTAACTACATTATCTTCTAGAGAATTTTATGATGCTTATAAGGGAAAGGCCCAGGAGGTATCCGAGGAATTTGATAAAAAATGTATAGAAGAAAAGAATCAGGAAGAATGTAAAAAATATTTAATCGTGGGAAAAGATAAAGAGGACAAGGTCAAAGAGTTGGCGGAATTTGAACTTAAAAGAAAAGTTATGGATGAGAAAATTAAAAGTATAAGATCTCCGGCCGAAATAAAACAATATTTAAAAGAAGAGGGATATGAAAATGACGAAATAGATTTCATGATTGGAGATTCCACAGATGAATTAGTGATAAGGGACGCTATCGAGCGACATTATGAAAAGGAAAGAAACAGTCTAATCGCTGCGGTTAATCAACAACTAGAAAAAAGTTCTTCTAAAAATGATGAGATTACTTTTGAAGCGAATAATACCAATGTTAGCGATATGGAAGTTTTAGCGAGAATCTCCAAAGAATTAAAAAGTAATGGTATAAGGTATCAAGAGATGATGCATTTTAGTAATATCATCTCCAGTTTTTTGTCCATCACTATAGAGACGGAAGAAAAAACCGAAGAAAATCGCAATACCGCTGCTTTGTTTCGTGAACTTGAACATGAGAAAAACGCACAGAAAGACCGAGCTCCGGCGGATGATACTTTTATGAGTGGTAGTGACCGGTTAGTCGATGTGATTGAGATGGAAAACAAGGCCAAGGAGGCCGGAGTAGAGGAAACCAAGGAGGAGGAAGATCCCGCAAAGCGAAGTAATGCAAGTACTTTGGATGTTGATGATGTGATTAACAAAAATTTTCTTGATTACGGGCCTAATGTCAAAGTGCTACCTAAAGAAAAACCTACAAAATAATCTTAACAGAGGCCATGTTTTATAATAGAAGAATATGTGAATAATTCAGATAAAAAATATTTTAGCACCAAGTTTTCAACCTACGAAATTGTAAGTACTAATGATGGTCACCCTACCCTATTTTCCAAGCACTTTGATGAATTATGCCATTCCAATATTGGTTCCTATGAAGAAACCCTGTTTAATTATGTAGATGCATTAGAAATAATTAAACTTTTCAAATGTCAGAAGGAAACCACAGTCTTTGAAATGGGGTTTGGGGCAGGTATTGGGTTGCTAGTCACTCTGGATGAATACTTCAAACATAAGGTTGATAGCCGCTTATTTTATCATTCTTTGGAGATAGATGAGGGGCTTTTTTACTGGTCTTTAGAAAATGTCTTTAAGGATCGGTCTAAGTATGAATGGATGAAAAATTACCAAATTGATGAAGAAAACGGATTCAAAGTATTTAAGATTGATTATCAACAAATTCAAATTAATATCCATATTGGTGATGCCAGAAAGGTAACCCATCACTTGTTAAAAAAGATGATGGGAAGAGTGGATGCCTTTTATCAAGATCCTTTTTCTCCCTCTAAAAACCCTTTACTATGGACGGTCGAATGGTTTAAAGACCTTTATAACCTTGGTGTAGGAAGTGCCGTACTCTCAACGTATAGCGCCTCAACGCTTATTAGAAAATCGCTACTGTTAGCGGGTTGGCAGTTTGGCAATTATCTAGGGTACGGCACTAAACGTGGTATGACCCGAGCATGGAAAAATGGTAACAGTATGGATGAAGCGCTTAAGGATAAAGTTAACCGTTCTCCCCTTGTACCTTTGCGAGATCAAAATTTGCTACTTCCCTACTAAAACCTATCTATCTTTCATCAATGGATTTCTTCTTTTTCATTAATATTGGGTAGCCAATTTTTTGATAAGTTTTAGTTATTTTTGACCACAGCGTATCTTCTTCTTTTACATCGTAATCTTTGGCCTTTTTGGATTTTTCATATTGTTCAACATCCAGATATTCCTTACTTTGGACATCCGTTAGAGCACCGTCTTGTCCAGTTCCGTTCTTGTCTCCTGATTCATTAGCATTTCCCAGGCTAGAATCCATGCTACTTGATGGTGGAAATGAAGTGCTAGAAGGCATGGTATCAACGTTATTCATATTAGCTGCGTAGTCAGTATTTTTTTCGTCATCCTCAGTTTTAATCTTAGGGTCGCCTTTTAATTGACTTAAAAGATCTTGTAGTCCGGCACCTGATCCAGCAATGGCTGTGGTACTTTCTAGAACTTTGATTCTTTTAGCGTTTTGTTCCTTATCAAATTTAGCTTGATCAAAAGTTTGTTCCTTAATGGGGGTTAGTCCAAGTTTTATTCTATTTTCATCTCTTTGTTTGCGATAGGAATCTCCGAGCGCATTTAATTTACCGGCCAGTTTGCGCAAGTAATCCCCGCCCTTCATAGATTTAGTTTTTGCTCCTTTTTCGCTGGTTCGCATGGCACTTAGTTTGGAATTGCCTTTTAAATTAAAACTTCCAGAGCTAGACATTCCACTTATTTTGCTGGCTTGAGAGATGTTGGCGCTATCATTATCTTGAATGTTTTTTTGTTCATCAATTGCCAGATCTTCTTTGGAACCAACATCTTTTTTACTACCAAAAATTTTCATATCTTCGGTGAGATTGCCCGTTTTGCTTTGGCTTTCTTTTAGATTGGGATTAGTTATAGTATCACTTTCATCTGCTCCCTGACTGGCGAGACTTACGATTCCTGATAAGTAGGATACTCGGCTTTCTGGTTCACCAAAACTGCCACTCATATCTGCAGCTTCTGATTTTTTGGTTTGCACAAAAAGATTGTAAATATCTGATCCAGTTTTAAGTCCTAGTGCACTCGTTATTTTCTTGCCTTCAGCATAGGCACTATCAATAAGAGAGAGTTTATTTAATAAATTATCAAATTTTTGAATCATAGATGCAGATGCTATAATTTCATTTTCCAATATTTTTAAATCAGCTTCGCTCACATAGAGATTGGCTCCAGCAGCTTTACAAGCTAACTTGGTATGTTTTGCAGATTCTCCGCCGCCGCCTCCGCCACCGCCGCCGCCGGCCCTGTCATTAACATCTTGAAGAGCATCGTCAGCCTGTGTTTTAGCGTCGTCGGACTTTTTAATAAAGCCCCACAAAAGTCCTGCAAGTCCGAGTCCCATGGCCCAATATTTGGCATTTTTGGGGCACATCGATACACAAGGAGAAGAGCCACAACACATGCCCATCCCTGCTCCAGCGACCATTAGTACCATTCCTATCCAATCTTTCGACGCTTTCGAGAAATCAGCTTTTTTCTCGGCTGCATCATCTAACGCTTGAGCTGCACCATCGCCACTTCCACCTTGGGCCTGTTCAGCTTCCGCTCGAGCTTCCTTTTGGCGTACTTCTAGTTGGGCAACTTGTAATACCCTGGCCCACATTTTTTCCAAGACGCTCTTAGCTGCTTTGATTTTATCCCCAAAATCTACACTTTCTGTGCGTACATTTTCGGCTATCATTATGTGTTCTGTTTGTGCATCAAACTTATCTTCTTCGTTGGGTTTGGAATTCATTATGTCATTTTGGTTTTCATTGTAAGCACTAATCAGTCTTACTTTGGTTGAAAGATAAACTGCACTGGCTGCCTTAAATAAATGGTAGGAGACGGAAAATGCATCTCCTAGGTTACTACAATCGAGATCGAGACAAGCAGCAGTAGAGACTCCCAGTATGTCAGTATTGGTTAACATGTCAATTTCAAATTCACGATCGACAGCATCGCCCGTCAATTCGAAGCTGTCGTTAACACTTTTTTTCAAAAGATTAATAGCTTCCGCTTTAGTAGCTTGTGCCAGTTGAATGGCCTTGTTATAGGAGGCGTTGTCAACTTCGACCATTTTGTCAACGGCATCCCACAATTGGTTGCTAGTATTAAAAAGCTGGTTAGCTTTCACATCGTTTTCGTCAGATTCACTATTGGCTTTAGGCGCGGTGGAAAGCCAAGCTACGCCACCTACTATAGCACCAACTGGTGGAATAAGCGGAATGCTAGTGGCACCTTTAAAATTGTCTATCGCTGGTTCCAGTTCATTTTGGGTGTGGTTTTTTAGATCTGTCGTTTCGGTTTTAAGTTTGCTAGTGAGCAATTCGATATTCGCGGCGGCTTCTCCCATAGCGTCTATACCAAGAGCTGAGAGGGCACTATAAAATTTGTTAATAAGGGCCTCATTATCACTAAGAATGGCAGCATTAAGGGCCGCTTGTTTTTCGAGTCTTTTAATTTCTGAAGGAGGTAGTGAATAGTTTTGTTTTCGTTCGTTAGCAGCTACCACCCATTCTTTGGTGGTGGTATTGATTCCCTCTATAGTTTTGCATTTAACTGTTTCCGATTCGTCTACTTTACCGTCTTGATTAAGGTCGCATCCCCTTTCATTTACGCCTGGGGTGACAGTCTCAGCATAACTGACATTGCTAATATTAAACAACATTACACCCATATTAAATTGCATTTGCAAAAGTCCTACGATGACTATATGAGTGATCAGTTTTTTAAAGTTTTTTATATTCAACATACAAGACTCCTAAAATGCACATTTTTATTAATTCCATCCTGAATTTTAATAGTTTAATTAACTCTATTATCTTATGGATTCTAAAAAAAATCACAAGAATTGCAATTCAAGTATGAGAACTCAGTGATATTACAACTCTTTGCGTTAACGAAAGGTAATTGGTTAGACTTGAAATGTAGCAAGAAATGTTGGCGCTTTTAGAAATAAGCCAACAATTCTCATAGTCTTTTCTATTTGGTTTGCAAAAATAGTCAGCATTAGTAAATAAAATATGTTTATTTATAAAATTTAAAATGTTCGTTTTTTTATTGAAAAAATTCCTTGGATTTAGCATGATCTTTTTTGGCATTTTTGCAAGTTCATCGGTCCTATTTTTTTAGTTAAATATATAAAATAAATATATAATATTTAAAAATTATCATATAATATTAATTATACGTATTTAAAACAATAAAAAATATATGAATATTGATCAAATTTTACGAGAAAATAACAAAGAGATCATCGGTCTATTTCTGAAAAATATGAAGGAAAAGAACCGTTCATTACAAACAATTAAAAATTATCAAGCTGATTTGGTTAAATTTATGGTGTGGTTTGAATCCCATTACCATTGCCATTTATGGCATATCACTCCTGATGTAATGGGATGTTATCTATCGTTTTTGATGAATGGTGGACATTATTTTCATCAAGATAAGTCGCATCCACTTTTTAATCTGGTATTTAAAAAAAGGTATAACAGTAGACCTCAAATACTAATTGAACAAATTCCTATTACCAGTAATTCACGAAAAAGACATTTAAGTTCGATTAATAATTTTTTTGTCTTCTTAAAAGAATACCACGAAGGAACATCTTCTAAGTTTAAAATCAATCCCGTAAAAAGAAAACTGCACGCGATAAGAGTTAAGGATGTTGATATTGCCCATACTCAAATTTTAGATCCTCGAAGTTTTGAACTGATTTTAAATACCCCCATGAAATTGCTTGATAAAATTCTTATCAATCTTCTTTATTATGGAGGACTTCGTCTTAATGAGCTGAATCAATTAAAATATGAAGATTTTGATATGATAAATCAAACCATTTTTTTGAAAAGAAAAGGCGGAAATACCCAAAAGTTAAAAATTATTCATCCTGAGCTCATTTTTCCGTTGGTAGAAAAGATGATGAGTATCCGATTTTCTTCGGAGTATTTGTGTGTTTCGAAAAAAAATAAAAAATTAACATCTCGGGCGTTATACAATCGCATCAAAGTTATTATTGAAAAAGCTACAAACAAGAAAAACTTGGCACCACATAGTTTCAGAAAAGCTTGTGCCACCAATTTGTATCAAAATACCAAGGACCTTTTGTGGGTGAGAGATTATTTAGGTCATAGCGATGCTAAAGTCACTCAGACTTATATTGACACCACCTATATCCAATAATTGTGAGTGCACAATTTACGGGAAGATAAGTAAAGGTGAATCTTCAATCCGGTTTGGATAGATGTTGAGGGTCCCTTTGTCACTAAAATCCAAAGCACCAAGTTGTCCCGAAGAATTTTGACCCCAACACTTGACAGATTTGGTACCCAACAAAACGCAGTTATGATAATAACCCGCTTCTATATCTAAAACAGTACCAGATAGTCCAATGGTGGCAGCTGCAGTGGATGATAAGTTATGATCAGCGGTTGAATTTTGTCCAAGTTGTCCAAAACTATTATCACCAAAGCAATATGGTGTGCGTCCCGATAAAATACAGGTGTGATAGATACCCGTAACTATTTTACTGGCCAATCCCGTGCCAGGGATAACAACGTTTGGAAGTAAGGCCATTTCGCCAGCACTATCTCCCCTATGATTATTGTCTCCGAGTCCCAGTTCACCATTACTGTTAAAACCAAAACATTTAATAAAATTGTTAGAAAAATAAATACAATTAAAAAAACCAGTGCTATTTATTTGTTCAATCGTTCCTAGCGTAGGCGGAGTCCATGTAATGGAAGTACTGGCGGTGGTAACTATTGGAAGATTATTATCATCCCCGAGTTGCCCATAAAAACCATTACCCCAACACGTAGTTTGGTTATTACTTAATACCGCGCAGGTATGAAAAGCTCCGGCAGTAATATCAAGCGCAGTGGTTGGGAGAGTAACCGGAGTGCTTGAGACTGCTTCATCATCACCTATATTATCAATAGAACCATTACCAAGTTGACCTGAATTATTCGCACCAAAGCAGTAGACCAGTCCGTCTGTACTTAAAGCACAGGTGTGTCTTTCTCCAAGGGCGAGTTTTACGGCCGTAAGTTTAGCTCCATTATCCATATAAACGTAGGGTAAATCATCTCCCATAGCTATGTTGGTAGATGGTCCCCACTCAGGATCAGGGAAACCTAGTTGCCCAAATCGATTGTCGCCCCAGCATTTAATTTCACTGTTGGGGTTGAGCACACAATTATGATTTCCTCCAGCTACCAGGGTGGTGGCGATAAAATCAGTACCGAGATCTAGGTAATCAAAGAGGGCCGTTATAGTAGTGGTGACAGATTCACTAGGATTATCACCATAATTTGTACCAAAACCTTTGGAAATAGTATCAAAACCCAGTTGTCCATATAGATTACTACCCCAGCATTTTATTTTTCCATTTATTAAGACACAACTATGATCAGCTCCTAAGGCCATTGTTGTCGTATCATTATCTGTAATAGTTACTGTCAATGGATTGGGCGTGCCAAGTGTTGCATTCGTTGGATTAACCGCAGTAAAAACGATGGTTTCATCACCTTCTGTGATATAGTCTTCTAATATATTAAAACTATATTGTCCTGTAATATTACCTGGCGGAATAATTATTATACCATTTACGGCTTCGTGATCGGATGAATTCGTGGAACCAGAAATGACAAAGTTAGAGGAAACTGTTTTGGAACTTAGTCGATCAAGCATAAATGTTATAAAAACTTCGCCCGCAGATTCAGGAAAAGATAGAAGCGCTGAGGAAAACGCGATATTAGGTAACGGATCATCATCGACAATAGTAGTGGTCACTGTATTGGTTACCCCATTAGTTCCGTTTACTATATTATAAGATGAAATAGAAAGCGTTTCATTATCTTCGTCTACGGTATCATTGACAATGCTGATGTTAAGAGTGTCAGTACGTGTACCTGCCGTAATACTGAATGTAGTAGCTGATAGAGCATAGTCTGTGACATTGGTGGCACTTCCGCCAGCTTGAAAACTACCCGTGACCGTCTTTCCACTAGTAGCATTTAATGTGACAGTTACGTTATATGAACCTATATTTTCACTTACCGGACTTGGAGCAGAAAGGTTAACGATAGGTAGTGCATCATCGTCAATAATTGTAGTGGTATATCCAGTTCCCGGGGTGGCATAATTTAAATTGATAGCATTAATAATAATAGTTTCATTATCCTCGTCTAAAGAATCATTAATAACTTGGAAAGTAGATGTGCCGGTTAAGCTTCCTGGAGCGATTAAGATATTTTTGGTGCCGAAGGTATAATCACTATTTTCCGTAGCAGATCCGGTCAATGCAAAAGATCCTGTTACCGTGTAAGCCGTGGTAGAACTGAGTGTTAAAGATACCGTAAAAATAGTGTTTATAGGTTCGATAACTGAACTGATTTGAGTGATGCTAGTGGTGGGAGGAAGGTCGTCGTCTTCAATGGTGGTATATGTAGTTCCGGTAAATGTAGCATTTGCTAAATTAGTTAAATAAAAATTAACACTTTCGGATGTTTCGTCAGTAGAATCGTTTATAATTGTGATACTCAAAGTGGCCGTGTTATTCCCTGGAGCAATTGATACCGCTGTAGCATTTAAGGTATAGTCCTCATTGACAATCGCAGTTCCTGTTGCATTAAGTGTGGCAGTCATTGTTTGGTAACTTAATACATTCGATTGCACGATAAGCTCATAGGTTCCACCGCTTTCACTAAAGGATGCCGTAGTGGTAGTTATAGATAGTGCAGGTATTGTATCATCATCAAGAATACTGGTGGTAGTGTTTGTGGTTCCTTCGGTAGCGTTTTGAATATTGATAGCACTTAAAAAAATGGTTTCACTGGCTTCATAATTTGCATCGTTTTCAATATATACGGTGACGACTTGCGAGGTGCTTCCTGCAGTAATAGAGACAGCCGGAATGGCAGGAGAAAAATAATAATCAAGCGGATGATTTGCACTACCAACATAATTAATATCAGCTGTGACATTTAATTGAGTGGACGCTGAGAGAGTAATTAGTAAATCAAAATAAGTATCATTCTCATTGATGGTAGCTGGCGAAGAAACAGAGATGGTCGGAGCACCATCATTTTCTATAATAGTAAGCGAATGAGTTGCACCGTTGGTGGCGTAAATGGCCCCTGAAATAGTTAGAAGAATACTTTCATTACCTTCATAAATAGTATCTTCTAAAATTGTCAAATCTGTAGTGGCTGTCGTGGTGCCAGAGATCATAGTAAAAGAAGTGGTTGCGATGGTAAAATCTACGGTATCTGTAGCTGTGCCAGAAAGAGTGATATTCAAATTGGTATCTAAATAACTAGTTGACGATAGTGTTACGGTTATAAGATGAGGACCTGCATCGTCTTCTAGGACCTGGTCGGTTGCTGAAATGGTTAATACTGGCACGGGATCGTCATTTATTATGGTGAAGGTTTGGGTGGTACCTAGAGTTGCATTGATAAGATCAGTAGCAGATATAACAATGGTTTCATTCAACTCAAAACCGTCATCATTTGTTAAAGTAAAAGTGACGGTCTGGGTAGTTGCGCCGGAAGTGAAGATTAAATCAGTGGTAGAAAAATCAAAATCCGATCCAAGTGTTGCTAAACTTCCGGTAAAATCTAAGCTGGCAGAAATGGTCACTTCACTGGCAGGTGAGATAATAATGGTGGCGATATAAGTATCTGTAGAATTTTCATAACTAGCGGTTTCGCTTATAGAAAAGCTCATCGTAGGCATAATCTCATCGTTAACAAGAGTAATGGAGTGACTAGCATTGGTTCCTAGCGTAGCGTTGGTGGGAACCCCTAGGGCAAGAATGATGGTTTCATCCAACTCATATAAGGAATCATCGTTTATTGCAAAGGTTATAGTTTTTGTTACTTCACCTGCTAAAAATTCTAAACTGGTGTTAGTAAATAAGTGATCTTCACTTGCACCATACGTTGCCGTACTGGCAGCAGCTAGAGTCACAGGTACTGTAACTGTTTGTCCACTAACGGCATTGAGGGAAATTATAACGCTGAGAATGCCATCCGTTTCATTTGCAACTTGGGATGTAGAAGTAAATGCTACCAAAGGAGCCACATCATCATCAACGATAGAGGTGGTTGCACTGAATATGCTTCCGCCAGCATCAGTGAGCGGATGATAATTGGTCAATGTAAAAACAATATTTTCATCTATTTCGTTGATGGCATCATCAACAATACTAAAAGAGATAGTGGTCGTGACATTTCCTGCGGTAATCAAAACATCTTGTGACGAGATCAGAAAATCGTTGGTGAGTGTTGCTTCAGACCAAGTGAGGGAAATGCTAGCACTTATATCCAGCGGAAACGGGGTATCGAGGGTGATGGTTACTAAATATTCAGTAGCATCGCTTTCATCAATAACATCAGTGGCGGAAATGGTCAAAGCGGGTCTTGGTTGATTGTCAATAATGGTGATGGTTTTAGTGGCGTTATTTCCCAGCGTAATGTTGGCCGTGGAATTTAAACTTATAATAATATTTTCATCAGTTTCAGTGAGGAAGTCGTTTAATATATCAATAGTAAAAGTCTGAGAGGTTTCTCCTGCTGGGAAGAAAAGTTCGGTGATGGTGGAGAGATAGTCACCTCCCCCATCAGTAGCACTACCGGAAAAGTTAAGGGTGATTGAGGTATCAATTCCACTAGCACTATCGAGAGTGACCGTGGCAGTTAAGGTAGTAGCTGCTTCAATTACTGAAACGATTGGTTCTGTAAAATTTGCTTCTGGAATGTATAGAGCGTCATTCGTGTTGATGGTGATATTTTGAATAGATGGAGATCCAAACAATACACCGGAAACATACGTTATAGAGAAATTAAAAGATTCGTCAAGTTCATATAGATTATCATCCAACATGGGAATTGCCACAGTGTAAAACGAATAGCCTGCGGGAATAGTAATTGTTCCTACGGTGGGGATATAATCTTCCCACGCAACCGCAGTGACATCAGACGTAGTGTAACCAATGGTAATGGGTACCGAGGCTGCTGGACTAATATTGATTGTGACGTAAATATTGGTATTGATTTCAGATGTGATGATTTGTGAACTTGAGGCGAGAGAAACAGTTGATTGATAAACAGGATTTGATTCTTTCTCGGCGGGTTTATAAAACGGAGTTGGCTCTACACAACTGATGAGTGTAATCAGTGCCATAATGGTAAGTTGGTTGATCAATTTAATTATATGTCTCACCTATGTCCTTATCCTAATCTTATCTAGAGCTATTAGCTTTATCGTCCTTAATGACTATTTTATTGAGGATAAAACAGCGTAATATTAGAGAGTTGCTTGATAGATTGATGAAATAAAATCCAAAATGATAAAAAGGGTTGTTTTATGGGAGTAACTAATTAATTATTAAGGCACATAAGATTTATTAGAACAAAATAGTTCAGTAATATAAACTGGTGTTGAGGAAGATTTAAGTAAATAAATAAAGTTTTTTCAAGGAGTCCGGTCCATGCTTTTGTTGATAAGGGTAGTTATTTTAATAATAGTTTTTTTCCTATTATCAATGCCCTTTTTTATGATTTTTTTAATATTTCCAAGAAATGAGGTTATCCTCTACTATGCCGCAAAAATATTTTCTAGTACCGGGTTTAAAATTTTAGGCATTAAGATTGAGAAAAGAAATCTAGAGTTAGTGGAAAAAGTCAGACCTTCAATTATTATTTCAAATCACCAATCATTTTTGGATGTATTGGTAGGGTCAGCTTATATACCTAGATATACGGTCAGTTTGGGCAAGAGATCCATTGCTTTAATCCCCTTTTTTGGATGGCTTTACTGGATATCAGGTAATATTTTAATAAATAGAAAAAAGAAAGTGAATGCTTATAAAACACTAGAAAGTGTCGGAGAAGAAATCCACAAAAGAAAAGTTTTTGTCTGGATTATGGCCGAAGGCACTAGAAATAAAACCAAACAAATACTACTTCCATTTAAAAAAGGGCCCTTTCATGTGGCCATATCTTCAAGGTGTTTTATTTCACCTGTTGCTATAAGCCGTTTTGATAAACTCAATTTGAACAATTGGTATTCTGGCAAAATAATTGTAGAAGCTCTTTTGCCGGTTGCCACAGAGAATAAAACCAAAGAGGATATTCCTCATATGGTTGAGCAAGTGCGTAACCAAATGGAAGAAAAAATTATTAGCATATCTAGTGAGCTTTAAGATACACGTCATAGCGAACGCTCTTTCCCTTGAAACTACAACTGGGTTTTTCCTCAAGATAAAATGGATGGCCTAGTGGTCTTTTGATAATTAGTTTTGAAAAATGAGTTTTGTTAAATTTTGGAAATAAATTTAATTCATGATTAAATTTAGATGTAACTTCCTGGAATATGCGCATTTCCTTTTTTTGTAAACTTTTTCTTTTTCCCAAATGTTCAAACATCGGATCAAAATACATAATATCTCCCGTTGTGGGAAAGCTGCCCTCATGGTCTAATAAATAATCACCATAATAAAGCCTTAATGTTTCCAATTCACACAATCCTGCCCGCTTCCAAGCATCATAAAGCAATAAGAAAACATACGGATCTCTTTCAAAGGCGTAAATCCCCTTTACGCCAAACGATAACATTAAGGCCAAATCGTTCCCCATTCCACAAGTAAGATCATACACAATACTTTTCCGCAGTTCCCCGCGCCCAAGTGCTTTTGCGAAAAGTTCCTTGTTAATTGAGTAATTTTTTTTGTGATGATATTTTAATAATTTTTCCAAATCTATAAAAAGTGGTTTTTCCTTACGTTCGACCATTGTTTTGGTTATCATACTTAAAATTCCATTATCTTCAAAAAGATACTGATCACTGAAGCTATCCACATTAACAATTGTCATATCGTTCTTATCAATAATATTTTTGATATGGGGTGGCAATTTTCCATTTATTTTTACTTTATTCATAGATCGATTATACTGGATAAATTTAGTCCTTTCATGCTAAATTTTTTTCCAAAATAATAATTACCAAGGTGAACAAAATGTCTGAACATGTAAGAAATCTTCCATATGATCCAACTAAATTTAAAAGAGAAACGCTTCCCTACTATATCAGTATGACTGACAGTGAGATTGCTGAAATATTGAAAATCTTAGGTCTACATTCCTTGGACGAACTCTTTAATCATTTGCCAAATAATATTAAATTTCAAAATGATTTTAATTTGGGCAAAGCACTTTCATATAACGACCTTATTGAATATGTTACCAATATTGCCAATAAAAATAAAATCATGACTTCCTACATAGGCGATGGATTAAAAAACTATAAAGTAGAAAAAATTGTTGACGACGTGTGCTCAATTCGAGGATTAACCACTGCCTATACCCCCTATCAACCAGAAAGAGGTCAAGGTACGCTTTGGAGTCTCTACCTTTTTTCCAACGCCATCCACTCTTTAACTGGTTTTGAAGCGGTTAATGCTTCAATGTACGATCGTTCTACCTGTTTGTTTGAGGCCCTAAATGCATCAACCAAACTTTCTAAAAATAAAAATACCGTCTTGCTTTTAGAATCTAATTATCCTGGTGATATTGAAGTTGTCCAAACATTGCGCCAACATACCTCGTTAAATGTCATTCTGGTGCCTTTCAATAAATCCACCGGTCTTACTGACCTCTCCGTTGTAAAAGACTATGTGGAAAAATATCAAGCAGATTTGGCATCTATTGCTTTTCCGCAAGTCAATTCTGTGGGAAATATTGAAAACTTTTCTGGACTGACTGAAATTTGTGAGGAACACAAACTGATTTCCATTGCCGTCATTGATCCCATGCTTATCTCAACCGAAGGCCTGTTACCCCCATCGCAGTATGGAAAAAAAGGTACCAATTTTTTTGTGGCCGAAGGTCAGCATTTAGCATTAGCACCCAATTTCGGAGGACCAGGCCTTGGTATCTTTGGTACAAGATATAACGAAACAGAAAAATTAAGTATTCGCGCTACCCCCGGTCGCTACATTGGAAAAACCATTGATCATGATGGAAATGATGCCGTAACCATGATTTTATCCACACGTGAACAGCACATTAGAAGAGATAAAGCTTCCTCAAATATTTGTTCCAATCAGGCTTTCGTTGCAACCCTAGCTGGAGCCGCCCTTTTATCACGTGGTAGTCACGGAATTACCACTTCTTTCAAAATAGCTCGTAAAAATGCTGAAAATCTGTACAATCTCATTACTTCTTTTGAAGGTTTTAAACCTCAATTTCCTAATACTCCTTTTGTTAATGAATTTTGTGTCTCGCTACCAATTAACGCCGCAGACTTCTTAAAAATGGCCAGTAAAGATCAACTGGAATTGGGAATTGATGTATCTGAACGCCTGAAAGCAAAAAATAAAAATATCCTACTCCTTTCATGCTCAGATATCCAAACCGATGAAGATTATCGCAAAGTTGAATCCTTTCTATTGAAAAAATTTAAAAAAACGTCCACTTCCCTAATTGCTCCCAAAATTCCCGAAAAATATCTCCGTCTTGATCAAGTAGCATTACCCACGTTCAAGCGAGAAGAACTTTTTGATTTTTACCAAAAATTAGGTGAACAAAATGTAAGTCCCGACGATAATATCTATCCACTAGGTTCTTGCACAATGAAGTATAATCCTCTAGTAAACGATTATCTTGCAGGTCTTCCCGGCATTACGAACCTTCACCCACAGTCTAATGAGTTAAACGCCCAAGGCTCCTTACAAATTCTCTACGAAATTGCACACATGTTTAAACAAATCACAGGACTTGCAGGCGTGGCCCTTCAACCTGTCGCTGGTGCTCAAGGAGAACTCGTGGGCATAAAAATGTTTCAAGCCTATCATGCAGATCATAGCAAAGGACAGTCTCGTAATATTATTCTTATCCCCAAATCTGCTCATGGAACCAATCCAGCAACTTCGACAATGGCCGGTTTTATAACTAAAGAAATTAATGGATCCACTCAAGGAATTATTGAAATCTGCGCTAACCAGCAGGGACAAATTGACATGAATCAGCTGAAAGAAGTGGTTTCCAAATATCACCAACAAATTGCAGGCATTATGGTTACCAATCCAAACACCTCAGGCATTTTTGAAACTAATTTTAAAGAAATGGCTGATTTAATCCACAGCATAGGTGGTCTAGTTTATATGGATGGCGCTAATATGAATGCCATTGCCGGAATTGTTAATCTGGACAAACTGGGAGTCGATGCCGTTCATAATAACCTCCATAAAACCTGGTCAATACCTCATGGCGGCGGTGGACCTGGGGATGCCATTGTAGCAGTTAGTAAAAAACTGGTAGATTATATTCCAGGTACCCAAGTAAAACTAAGCAATGGTGTTTATGAAATTTTTCATGCTCCAAAATCCATTGGTAGCTTTCATCGCCACCATGGAAACTTTGCCCACAAAGTAAGAGGCTATAGTTATTTATTAGCGCTAG
>Ga0208957_1000299_pt1 | contig 43249 bp, 60 predicted proteins | sample RifOxyA1_FD_184029 | JGI IMG/M metagenome (GOLD analysis project Ga0208957, IMG submission 184029) | Groundwater microbial communities from Rifle, Colorado - Rifle Oxygen_injection A1 (SPAdes) | ecosystem: Environmental > Aquatic > Deep subsurface > Groundwater | place: Rifle, Colorado, United... | reverse complement strand
TCAAAGTTATATCTTCTAAATACTTCTTTTTTATTGATAGTATGTAATCAATGCGATTAATCATTAAGTAACGCTTAAATCTTTCAAGCATCAGATTCTTCCCCCTCCTCAAAATCCTCTCCATCCTCATTATCATTTTTAGATAGTCTATCAGGGGTATTACGACCTTGTTCTATTAATGCAACACCTTCTTTTATTGGGTTTTCCCTATCTTCTTTCTGTAATATCCCCCTCATAGACTCTCCTTCCTCTTTAGTTATCAGCCCCACTTTAACGAGCATTCCTATACCAGCAGTTACCCTATTCCTCACTTTTTTCTCCTTTAATCCTCCTTCTTCTGCCTGTTCTAACAATCTTTTATAAATCCCACTTTCTTTAGATTTCATAACTACTAAATCATTAATCCTGTCTTTTGCTTTTTCAAGTTCTTCTTTTCTTACATATCCTGCTTCAACTCCCAGTATAATTTCCTGTATTATTTCTCTTTCAGTAAAATCTATTTCCTTGTAAATTCCAACAATATCCTGTAATAAATCAATAGTTTTTTCTGCTGCCCTCACAATATCCAGTTTATCAACTTCGTACAAAGTTTTTTCATAATTAAACCTGTCAAAAGCTCCTAATTTATCCAGAGGGATTTCTTCATTCTCTTTTATTTTTATATCTGTTTCTAATTGCTTCTGCTTGTTAATGATGCTTTCATTCATAAATTTAAATATAGACTCCTTATTAGCAACGTGCTTGTACAAAACAGAATTTTTTATAATATTAATTTCCCTGATATTCCCTTCTTTTGCTTTGGTTAGTTTGAAACCAGATATTTTTTCCTCAGGCATGGGCAAACTCCTGCATTGGTTTCTCTTGCTCTTGTTTGTATCCAGTTGCATCCCTCACAGTTTTTATTACTTCTGCTGCATGCTCAACAGAAGATTTTGTTCCAGCCCTTTCTCTTTCCAACTCCTGCAGCAATCCTGCAATCTTTACCCTTAATGACTGTATTTTTCTCTCACTCAATTTTATGGTGTAGTCCCTTTCTTTATTTCTTTGCAAGATTGCTGTATCCTCGCTTCCATCAATGCCGCATGCAATAAACATCCTGTTAGTATCTGGGTTTAGATTTGAAAAGAAAACATGCTGGGCAAGATAGTCCCTTGTTAATGTTATTCCAGACTCCTTGTCTAAGACAGCAATTCCTGTGGTAGCGGTATATATTTTTAACTGTACCACTATAGAATCTTCTGGCTTAAATTGAAGCCTATACCATCTTCTTCCCAATTCATCTTCCCATGGCTGCGGGCTTATCCTCCATAAATCTCCATAATATCCATCACCGAAAGTAATTAAAGTCCTTACAGGTACTGGTTCAACTTCTCTTTTAATAAAACCCTCTGACATAGATTATTCCTAGATTGGAGGCTTTGCTCCATGACTTTCGAGATTGAAAAAATCCTCCTGCACCTTTTTACTTTTATCAACCATTTTTTTGCCTTGGTCAACTAGATTCTTTATAATGCCCTCTGGTAATACAGGTCTTGGATTTACATTAGCATCAGGAAAGTGCTGTTCTGGTCCTTTTGGTCTTCTGGATACACTTCTTACATAGAAGAAAAGCCATACTAGTGCTGCTGCTCCAACTCCAAAATACCATCTTTGAGTGCTAAAAGCATCCCTTTCAGTAGCACAGGTTGTAGACTCAGCCTGGTAAGTGCTTCTAAGAGAATTGCATGTAAGCAAATCAGAACTTTTATTTGAGAGGTCAGAAGATGTTAAAGAATATAATCCTTTATAGTAAGTAAGGTTATCTTCGCAATCAACTTTCCTAATTTGTATATCAGCCATTGTTGCTTGCTGTACGCCTCTGCCGAATTCAGACTCGCTTAGATTGTTCATACAGGCATCCAAAACTTCCCTTACATCAGTTCCATTTAAGATGCTTGTCCTTGCAGTAAGGTCTATATCCATAGTATTAAAACTGTTTGTTGTGTTTGTTATAGAACCTATTGTCAAGGAAGAACTTGCTGTTGTGATTAGAACAGTTCCATTGCTTATGCTTACATTTACTGTGCTGTGCACTGGCACTATTATCTCTTCTGCTAGAGCAACATTAGTTGCTATCAGCAGCATCAATCCTATTAACAAAATTTGTAATTTCATTTATATCACCTTCATAGATACGGCTTCTTATACCATGGGAGCAGTAAGTGTAAACAGTTTTATTAGTTATTGGGCAAGTGCATTGGTTTATCTGCGTATTAAATTTATTTGGCACTGGTTTGCAGTTTTCTAATAAGCAATTTTTACTATCTCCAAAATCCCTCGCTGCGTCTACTGAACTGCAAGACCACTCTTCTTTCCAGTTCTTGTTCTCAAAATAATTATTAAGTTGGGCATAAACAAAAATTAAAATAAGCAGTCCTATTAGTACATAAAATACTTTATTGGATTTAGACTTGTTTTCTTCCATCATTCCTCAAAAGTTAACGATTTTAATAAGGTAGCTTTCTTCTTATTAATTCCTGAATAAATATTTTTAAGCCTTGTTACAGTGTCTTTTATATCTTCTGCCATATCATCCAGTTCTTCCAAAATGGTCTCTGTCTTTTTGTATACATCTCTTATCTCTTCTTCAATCTCAATATATCTTTCATCTATTTGGCTTTCTTTTTCTTTTAGTTTCTTAATCTCCTCGAAATGTGGGAGTTCAAATACAGCCTCGTCCTCTTCTTTTAATACATGAGTGATTGGAGATGAGCTTGGTTTAGGAGCTTCTAATTCCTTTATCACATCATCCTTCTTTTCTTTTTTCTTTCCCAATTTAATCTTCCTCCTTATTATTGATATGCCCAGGACTATTATAATAATCCCTATGACTATATATAGGAAATAATCTAGAACAAGAGTAATCCAATCAATCATTTTGACCATCCATCAAAGAAATTATAATTTTAATTCTTAATCTTTCTCCCTTTTTTAATTTTCTTAATCTTTCATCTATACCAAGCGTATCCCTGATTTGTTTAGGTATTGTAATAGAATAAGGTCCTTCTTCCGCATGCCTAATAAGCAATGGATAGAATATCTGTTCTTTTATATACAAATTTTTTCCCTCTTTATTTTTTAATAAGCTTTCTGCTTCCCTGTGATATACTTTAGAGTCACACGTCTACACGCCTCGCATACATAAGATATATAAAGTAAAACATCTTTGCAGCAATTTGTAAATAGTTTTTGGTCGTATTACGTAGTCAGGTGTAGTCATACGGACTATTTCCGACTATATAATACTTACTAAATATTTGGCTTTGCACAAAAAGTCGTTTTCTGCACAAAAAGTCTGCTAGTTTTTGTGCAAAGCCTAAATATTTGGGGTTTGTAGTAGTAAAAATAGTCTGATATAGTCAGAAATACGATTATATAGTATTTTATACTATTTTTTTAATTAACTTTAAATATAACTTCTTCTACTACTTCTTTAAATTGAGAAGCTTGGTAGGGGTAATAAATTTAGGATTGGCGATTTAGCCAGTTAGTAAACTACTGTTTGGTTAGAGATGTGTTGGTTTCTTGGGTTTAATTTGGTTGGATGGTTGGAGTTCTTTGTGTGGTTATCCTAAAAAATATTATTTCAAAAAAAACTGGGTTTCTGTGAGATTTACTATTTAAAAAAATTTCGTCAAAAGGCGAAACTAAAGGAGGAAAAAAATATGATGAATAAAAGGGGAGAACTAAATATTTGGATGATTGCGGGTGCTATCTTAGCGATAGTATTAGTCACTAATCCAGGTTTAATAGGCTTCCAAAAAGCAGGAGCAGCAGAAGTACCAGTTGTTCCAGTAGATACTCAGCAAACAGCAGACGCTGTTGAATTCTGTAGTGATAGTTCGATTACAATGACGGTTGGACCAACAAAACAAAAATGGTCTCCAGCTACAAGTACAGCAACTGTACAACATAGATGGCTAAAGAATGGAGTTGACCAAGGTTTAGTAACTGAAGCTAATACAAAATCGGTAGCATGGAAAGACAGAATAGAAGTTATCTATGCAGCAAACAGCACAGCTTATTATGCATCTAAACCAGCAACAATAACAGCACCATGTGCAGCATTCTCAACATCAGAACACGATGGTAACTTTAATGAGTTGTATGCAAATGGTACATTAGCAACATGGAACGTCTTTAACACAGATGCTACAGTAAACTCGCAGACAAGCAACGAAACAATAAATTCTGGAGAGTCAAAGACATTCAAGGTATCTATCTTTGGAGATTCAGAAAAAGGAGTTTCTCCATACGGTAAGTTACACCTTGTATTGGAAGAAAATGTAACTGCTTTCGATGAGGGACAAGCTATTATGACTGGTTCATCATCTGGAACAAACCCTTCAGGAACACTCTATAAGTTAGCAAATGTTGCAAGTTCATTAAAGACATTTGACTTCGATGGTGGTCCAAAAGGAGATGTAAGGCAGTACAACTTAGAAACTTTCCTAACAGTTAAGGCAAAGTCTGGTGTAAATCCAAACGCAGCAGCAACTGGAGCAGAAACCTTGTTATTAACAGCATTAGCTGATGACTGGTGTCAAAGCAGTGATGACGCTAATTTAGTAAGATTAGCTGTTGAAGATGAGGATGGAAATGGCAGAGTTGGCGGAACTGTTGCAGGAGATACCTGTGGAGCAAACCATCTAAGACAAGTTAAGACAATATACTACAATTAAAGGTAGTATCTTTTTTTCTTTTTTTTCTTTTTAAAAAGATAAGAGGTAAACAAAAAACATGGCTTCAGCAGATGTAATGAAGATGAGGACGTTCATACTCCTATTACTTACTTTAATCACTTTTACTATAACCAATGTAGACCCAACATTAGGTCTTGCATACGCAGTTTTTATTATATCTTATTGGGTTGGATTATTTTCTGATAGATTAGTCAGCTTTCCATTCCAAAGACCAGGGCAGGATTTCTTTAAGGATTTTCTTCTTTTCGGATTAATCGGTTTTGGTGCATTCTATATTAGTGTAGTAGTTATCGGCGGAATACTTCAGCTTACAGCAGGGGGATTAACGCCAGCAAGTGTAACAAGCTTGTTTGCAAATATAGAACCTTTCTTATCTGGAGTAGCAATCGTAACATTCTTTGTATTCACATTCCTAGTCACCCTAGCAGAAACAAATTTCTTCTTCGGAGTAATCTTTGAATTGCTGCTTGATGTATTCAATATAAATAAAAGCATAAGAGAGCCAAAAGCACATTTGATTGCAGTAACTATTGCAGCAATGTTTGCAGCATTCCATATCACAGCATTAGGTCTTGCTATTGGAGGAGGATTATTAGGAAATCTTCCATTAATCGCAGCAGTGATTTTTGGATATATTTCATGTTTAATGGTATTATATTTCAGGGCAACAATACAGGCATCTGGAACACATGCTATTAATAATGGTATAGTAGTAGCAAATAAGTTTGGCTGGTTGCCGAATTTATTCGGAGGATAAATGATTAAATTAAAAAATAAGGAGGAAAATATAAAATGAAAAAGAACATATTGATATTTAGTCTTGTCGCACTTTTAGCATTAGCTGTAATACCTATGGTAAGTGCAATACAAGGAGTAACATGGGCTGCACCTTCATTAAACAGCTCAACTTTAAGGGGGACAACCACCTTGAATGTAACAACAAGTGAATCTGCTGATGAAGTCACGTTTTCTTTTAGAGAAGGCGGCGGATTATGGACAGTTATTGGAAATAATGCTACTGGTGGAAATAAAACAACATTCATTATGACTTGGATAACAACCCAGTCACATGATAATGGTACAGCATATCAGTTAAGAGCTAATGTTTCTAACTTTACTGCAAGCAAGTCAGCAAATTTAACATCAATAACACTTGATAATACAAATGTAAGCATAACTGATTTAAGCCCAGCAGATAATGTACAGCAAACTTCAAAAGGATTTACACTTTCTGGAACAGTCCAAAATGCAACTTCGTGTACCGTATCTGTTTCTAGAGGAGGAAGCACTGAATTATATGATAGTAAGACAGGAACATTATCTGGAGACGTTTGTTCATTTATATTCCCAGACAGCGAGCCTGCTGATGGAGCAACTCAATGGTTCGTCAGTGGTACAGATGGAACTAGGGAACTTTCAAGCAGTATAATATCCTTTGATATGGATACTAGTGGAGGATTCTCAGTACAAGGAGCTCTAGCAGCACAGAAAGCATCTGAAGCAAAAAAAGCTCAAGAAGCTGGTGGAGTAGCAACAGGTCCAATGGGATTATCCTGGTTAGTATGGGGAATAATTGCAGTTGCTGCTGTTGCATTGTTTGGCGGGTTTGGAGGCAAGAAGAGATAAGATGAAGCTTACTCTAGCACAATTAATAAGACCAACTGCACAAAGAAATTTTTTCCTGCTTTTTGTAGTCTTGATAACAGTAGCAAGATTTTGGTCGGCTCTAGACAGTATCTTGTCTACTAACATCTTAGGCACAGGAATAAGCATGGGAGGAATATTAATAGTGTTGACTTTGTTCCTAGCATTTAGGGCATTCAACAGACACTTTTGAAGATGGCAACATTAGGAAAAACATCAGGCAGGGACTGGGGAATAATAATCTTTTGGCTAATTATATTATTAGTGCTTGGATTCACTTTGTATGAATTCTTTATAGGAGCTGCTAAATTAAATGTCTTAGTCTTCCTAGGGATGATTATTTTAGTCTTCTTCACTGTGTTTAAATTAGTGACAGGAAGAACTCCAAACGATTTCCTTTCCATATTTATAGCCATTGGAATTGTGGCAGGAGCAATTTTCCTATTCATTAAAGTTCCAGGATTGCTTCCATTTTCAATACAGCAAGGACCATTGCTAGAATTAAAAAGCTTTGTGGGGTTGCCGTAAATGGTATTTGACTTTACATCATTAATAGCAGGGTTAAAAGCTTCTGCTGGGACAGGAGGAATAAATGTAGTTGCTGGGATGCTATCATTAAGCCCCCTAATCATAGCAATAGGATTAGCAGCATTATTAGGATGGTGGTTTAACAGAGGAAGATTCGTTGGAACAACAGCAGGATTTTTCATAAAGTCCATAATTATATTCACACTTCTTTGGTTTATGTAAAAGAAGATTATAATAAAAAACTGAAAAGGAGGAAAAAAGCATGATAGATTTGAAAAAAGGATTCCAATATGGATTAGCAATAGGTGTAGGAACTTGGTTGATTGCCTGGCTTTTAAGTCTTGCAAAGATAGGCACTATAGGAATAACACTTGCTGCTATTGATATAAACGTAAGACAACAGATTATTGCAGGATTAGACACAACCTTTGTTGGAAAACTAATAGGTAGCTTGACAGGAGCATTGCCCTTTACTATCACATCAATACTACTAGCAATCTTAACTGGTATATTAATTTCAGTAGTGGGATTGTTTATAGTTGACTTAAGCAAGCAATGGTACTCGCCTAAAACACAACTTGGTAAGTTAGCCTATATGTTAACTTTAGGCACACTTGCTGTTGGATTAGTAGCTGGAACAGTCCTTCCTAAAGCAGACCTATCAACTATCGGAGTAGTATTGACATTGTTCATATACTATTTGGGAGTTGGCGTAGTCGTAATGTGGATTGGAAATGCTTTCCCAAAGCTAAGGTTTTTAAAAATTCCCTCAATGTAGGGATTTCTAAAACACCTTCCCCCAGGCATAGATATGCGTCCTGTGTCCTGGGGTTAATCCCCATGATAATTTGCAAAGGAAAGGATAAATGAAAAAAATAATAGTTATAGCTTTATTATTTTTGTTTTTAATAGGCAGTGGTGTAGTCAATGCTGAAGAACAAATAAAATTAGATTTATCTAATCCCCAGCCTATAGAAAATAATCCTAGATTCCAGATAATTGAACTCACACCATTCCAGAAATTTTTACAGGATTTAGGGCTTTTTACAGTCGTTGTTGTACAACCGACACCTAGTAGTCCAGCTAAAATAGGTGATAAGATAGATATAGCTGCAGATGAAATAGCAGATTCATCATGTTCAAAAGCAGAATTAAGAGTTCAGATTAAGAATGGAAATGGCGTTATAATAGATTATGTGACCCTTTTAACTAAGGATAATGTAATCCCTGGACAAACCTTACAAAGAGCTGTTTCTGATATATATACTATTCCAGCAGGGGAACCAGTTGGAACATGGGCAGCAAAAAGCTTTATAGTATGTCCTTCAAAAGGAACAATCATTAGTTCTTCAAGTGTATTTAGTTTTCCAGTAGTTGCTGGTGGATTTATATGTACAACTAAACTAGTCGGAGACCCTTTCTGTAGTAGTGAGAGAGACGCCTTATACCAATATGAACAACAGAATTTAGGGAATAATGTATGTGTACAAGCTATTCAAGTGATAGATGATTGTAAGGCTTCAGGGAAAATATGTTCTGTAACTGAGAAAAAATGTGTTGTGGGTAATCTCTGTGGCAATAAAGCAGTAGACTTTGGAGAAACATGTGAGAATTGTGTACAAGATTATCCTATCTCATCTTGTGATACAACACCTACAGGAGGATGTACTTCAACTCAAGAAAAATGTTCAGACAATGTTTGCAGGACAAAAGGAACCTGCCCACTTCCTCCACCACCAGAAACACCACTAGTAGAAGAAGGAGATATAGTAGCATCTGATGTCCATCAAACGTCTGTAAAAAAAGATTCTATCACTGTTCAATTTACTATAGAAAATAAGAAAAATATTGCTTACAAAGGTATTGTAGAATTGCAACTCTTAGAAACAACGAAAGAAGCAACTTTAGTACTACAAGCAGTTAAAACTCCACTTGAAAAAGTATGTAATGCAGATTCCCCTCAACATACGCATATAGATGTTCAAGTAGGAGCTAATAGTAAACAAGCTTATGAGATAACGTCTCCACAAACTAAAATAATTACTCCAAATGAATTAAAAGGAAACAAATTAATTAGACTGGTTTCTTATGATAAATGTCAGGGGACGCCTCAACAGCCATTTATGGGTGACGGAGATGGAGATGCACCAACAGGAGGAGTAATAGGAATATTTAGATTTACTGGAGACGGTCCTTTATGTACTACTGATTACGACTGTATCTTAATGGGAACTGGTTCTAAATGTTCAAATCCAGGAGATAAAGAAAAAGCACAGTGTTCTGGTGGAGTAGGAGAAGGGAAGATACTTTCTCTTACTTTTGATGAATGGAAAGATACTACAGCAAAACAAAGACTAAACACAGTATGTACTGAGGTAGACCAGTGTGCTGCTTATGAAGATTTAGAAAACCCAGATAAGAAATATAAAGTAGCATGTAAAGGTAATGCCCAGGTAGTAGCTCAATTAGAAGAAGATTCTAAAAAAGTATGTAATGCAGAAGGTTTATTGCCAAATCTATGGCATCTATTCAGGTGGACAGTGGGTGTACCATGTAAGGATACTGTGCTTGAAGATGGGGCAGGAGCATGTATCGCAACAACAGACAAGTTTGATTTAGCTTCATTACCACATTTCAACTTAACTGGAGATGATACAACAGATGTAATAATAGAGTACATAGGAGGGATAGTCCTATTATTATTCATATTCAATATGACAAAGAAATCATAAAATGGTAAACCAAGTAACGAACTTCATCAATAAGAACATACAAGGAATCTCTTTAGGCGGATTAGCTGGATTAATACTGATTTTTTTAGCAAGGATAACAGTTCCTGGTGCACAAGCCACATTGATTCTGTTAGGCATTATTTTAGGAATAATCCTGCAAAATTTATCCAATACCCAGAACTTATCTTTCTTAAAAAACAGACTGCTGTTCATAATAGCAGTAGGAGCTTTAATCTTCATAGCTGTTAATATTTTTATACCAGGAACAATATTTGGTTTAGGCGGGTGGATGGTCGGGCTAACGGGAAGTTTACTTACTGGTGGCGTTGGTTCAATATTATCCAAGTCTTTATTTATCCCGATTATTTTAATTGGCATAGGAGCAGCAATTACTGTAGCAACTGGAGGACCTGGAGGCATCTTAGGCATTCCAATGATTATTATTGGATTAATACTTCTAGGAGCAGAAGCAATTGCAATAGGTTCGATAATATGGACTGTCTTAACGAATTTTAAATTAATATTAATCCTGGCTGGGATAGTCATAGCTTTATGGATAATAATGAAAGGGAGAAGGTCAAGATGAAGAAAATAATAATATCAATCATGTTGGGAATAATATTTTTAGTGCCAGTAGCATTTGCACAATCAGCGACAGAAATGGTTGCAGGAACCACGCCCGATGATGCCTTTTATGGTATAGATAAGTGGTGGGACAACATGAGAATTAGTTTTTCTTCTGGATTAAATAAAGAAAAGATAAAATTAGATGTTGCTGAGGAAAGATTAGCAGAATATAAAGTTATGATAGATGAAAAGAAATCTGATAAAGCTGTTGTTGCAGAAGTTGAAAGGAATAAAATGATAAGTTCTGTTGATACTTCTTTATTAAATGATGATGAAAAATTAGAAATACAGGAGCAATTATTAAAACACAAATTAACATTGGAGAAAGTGCGAAATTTAGTTCCAGAACAGGCAAGAAAAGGTATTGATAATGCAATAGAACAATCCTCAAAAGTATTTGAAAAAGTTAAATCAGAAATACCTCAAGAAAAAAGAATTTCTGATGATAAAATAAAAGAGAACATAGAAATTAAAGAAGAAATAATAAAATCTTCCGCTCCAAGATGTGTAGGAGAAGGATGTATTGTAATAAGCCCAGAAGAACAAGATAAATTTAGACAAATATGTTTAAGTGAAGGAGGGACAATAAAACAGGATTACCCCGATTTTGAATGTAGTTGTCCTGCATCAACTATAGCAAATTCAGAATTAAGATTTGGCGGTGACCCTCTAAAATGCAATATAATTTGTAATAGAGGATATAAGTTAGAAAATAATCAATGTGTTAAAATTCCAGATAAAACATTATGCGAAAGTTCAGATGGGATATTTACAAGTAATCTTGGAAATATTATAGAAAAAACATTTTCAGATAAGTTAACATCATCTAATTATGAAAATTATATAAAGAATAAAGTAATTGGAGCAGAAACAACTTTTAGAGAATGTAATGATGTAGAAAATATTATCCCAAAAATATGTAGCATAAATAACGGATATGAAGTATGTAAAAGAGAAGAGCAAAGAATAATGGTTGTTGAATGCACTTTAAAAATGAAGATTCCACCACAATCACAGGATAGTTGTATATGTCCTATTGAAAGTATTGGATTTACAGAAGGATTTGGATGTGATTATCAAAATATTATTCTTACCAAATTCTCTCTATTTTCAATATTTGGATGATAATCCTTAAATCAAGGATAAAATCATCGTGAGGTTAAAATGGCTCGAAAAAAAGAAGAAAAAAAGAGAAGAGATAATAGAAAGAGCTAAAGCTAAAAGGAGTTTAGTAGAATAGATGGCAATAATAATCGTAAGAAAAAAAGGTTTCATTAGAGAACCGTTCATTAGGAGAAGGAGGATTAGATAATGGCAAAAGTAACTCGTATTTTAGATATTAACAAGGACGGAAGAGCAGATGTTCGTATAACTGGAATAGCCCCAAGCAATCAAAATAGGACAAGGATTATTAGAGGACCTGGTGGTTTATTCAAAGGAAGAATGGTAGCCAAAAATGGAGGAGACCCAACTAGAACACTTTTAGTAAAAAGTGCAACAAAACTTCCTGGAGCTAATTACATAAAAAAAAGAGAAGACAAGAAAACCTTAAATGAGTTTTTAGGAAAAAGAGTAAATCTGATTGGAGGCAGGGTCGGTGTAAAGAAGCATCCCCGTTCTGGAATAATGGTCAGAAGACATAGCAGGATGGTTAGAAGACGCTGATGGAAATCATAAACGTGAATCACGGAATAGGGAATTGTTTCGTGGATGGAAAAATAAAGTGGATTGAGATAAATAGGAATCTTAGAGATTATCCTGGATTATACAAATCTGTGCTAAAACATGAAAAGAAGCATTACAATTTTAAAAAAGAATCCCAGCATTTCCTTCATGATTTGAAAGAGATATTTAACCTAAAGAATTCATGGTTAACCTTGAAGTTTCTTGTAAGACATCCAAAATCGTTTTATCAGATGTCTCCAATTTACAAAAGTTATAAAGGAAAGTGGAGCTTGGATAATTCCAATTTACTTATGTGGGTAAGCGTAACTTCACTAGTATTAGTTGGAGGAGTAATATGGTAATGATAGAACCTAATTTAGCAATAGCCTTAATCGGATTAGCCCTAATTTTTGCACCATTCTTTGCGTACAAAATATTTACCAAATCAAGCCAGGAAAAAGCTGCTTTTTATGTGTTCTGGGTTGGAACATCAAATATAGTCTTGATTTATCTTTTAAAAGTGACTGGGTTAATCAGTATTTTATCTAAAGTAAACTTGATATTGCTGCTAACTGCATTATTCATCCCCCACTTTTTATCAGCGATGTACATACCTTCCTTAAAAACTGAGAAAGCTTTAATCCTTGCTATAACCTCAACTTTAAGCATAATCATTGCAATGTTTTTAATAGCAGGTTCAATAAACATAAGCTCGGTGATGGGTTAAATGGCGAATAATAAAATAGGACTGCCTATCATTTTGATAGGGGGAATAATCTTAATACTTGCAGCTGGAAATACAAATCTCTTTGCAACCTTCAACCAACCAGACATTCCTAAAAAAGAAATATCGTTGGAAGAGGCTAACTTGGATAAAGTTATTGGGGCTATAGTAACTTATAAGCCAGTATCATGTAGTGGAGAAACTGCCCTAGTGTCTCTTGATATTGGGGGAAAGAACTTTAATCTAGAAACTATAAGCTGTGAACAAGCATCATTCCAGGAAAGCATAAGAGAATTAGAATTTGATGGCAGTTTAATAACATCAAGAAGCGTATCTATATCAAATGCTAAAATAATCGATTTTAGTTTATTAGAGAGAGTAGAATGTGTTGAAGACAGGCATTGTGCTAAAAACCCTAAAGGAAATATATTATTACAGCAGGGAGTATGTAATCTTGAAACCAATACGTGTATGTATGAAGTAAAAAGAGATGTAGTTGCTGATAATATTACTGACGGACTCATTTGCCCTTTAGATGTATTTGAGTGTCCAGATGGTGGTTTTGTCCCTAGAAAAGCTCCAGACTGTAGTTTCGATGCATGCCCTATTGAAGATGATAAAAAAGGAAGCAGTCTAGGATGGATTATAGGAGGAATAATCTTAGCAGGATTAATATTCTTCGCTGTTAGGAAAAAATAATAGTGAATTTATTCAAAGACAGGTTTGTAAGAGAAGCTTTGTTAATCATAGTTATAGTCTTTGCTGCTTTCTTTATCTTCGGTTTAAGTGATTTAGGAAGGTTGTTTGCCTTTGTCCAGTTTGAATCAGAGCCTATTCCGAGAGAAACTATTGGATGCTGTGGAGCTGGACAGCATGATGTTATTCAAACAGGACCCTTAGGATATAGCGGTAGAGCAGAACAAGGAGGAAGTTTCGGTGAGTTATATGCTGTACAATTATGGGACCCAAATGGAAGACAAGTTTTTTCAAGTTCTGCTGGACCAATTGCTAGTGGTTATATAGATGTAAATGGTCAGCGAACTACAGATACTAGTAATGCTTTATTTTATCTCCAAACAAGAAGTAGTGGTGATTTTGCACAAATTAATTTAATGAATAATTATTTTTCTTCAGTAGTTAATACAAATATAATAACAAGCTTTTACTTTGAGGATTCTATAAACGATGTCAAAGTTAATGTATTTGTGCCAGAAGGAATATATAAGTCAGGAACAACATTAGTATCAGCAAGGATAAATTTTTGGCTTACTACGACCACTGGAGTGACAGGGGGCGATAAAGTGATTTTTGTATGGAAAGACCCTGATAACGTAGTAGGAAAGGCTGTTAATCTGGAGATTGGAAAAAATAATGAATTTACCTTTACTCTCCCATCTAATTTAGTTGTAAGCGAGTATACTGCTAAAGCTGTTCCAGTTATTGCTGATAATTTTGCAATAGATGCTATTGCTACAAGAAGATTTTTAATTAATCCATCAACAATATACAAGACCGTTCAACCAGGTCAAAGCTGCCCAGACGGATATGTGTTTAGTACTGATACAGTGTGTGTAAGAAGCGATTTATCTGATTTAAGCTGTGTTCAGTTAGGATGCCCAGTTACAATAGATAAAACATATTCATGCAGTTCATCTGGATTATGTGTGGAAGAAGTGTTCCAGGCAACTGGATGCACATCTGATTCACAATGCGAATCTGGACAGGTATGTGATGTTAATTCAGGAGTATGCTATAATCAGAAAGTTATAACAGAAATCCTGCAATGCACTGCTCCTTCAGACTGTGCTTCTCCTTGTATTGGAATAAACATAATCTGCTCTTTAAACAATAAGTGTGTTTATGACGGTGTTTGTGGCGTCATAACAGAACCAGAACTATTAGACTGCAATAATAAGGGATGCAATACAGGATTCGCATGCAATACAGATACAGGAAACTGTGAAGGAAGTTCATCTTCAACAGCAGAACAATTAGTAACTTCTGGTGGAAGTGTTTCAAGCCCATCAGGAACCTCAACAATCCAAAAAACAGAATTTATAATGCCTGATGCACCCTCAGTGGAAATAAATCCAAGAAGCACTAAGAAACCTCTAGGTGCAGGAACAGCAGCAATAATTGCTCTTGTTGCAGGCGTGGTCTGGTACTTCTTGAGGAAGAAAAGGTGGTTGAAGTGGTGAGGAAGGACATTAGTTTCATAGCGTTTGTAGTGGGTATATCTTTGTTTTTAGCCGTCATGGAAAGAGTGATAGTTAATGAATTAGGTCAGGGATTGACTATGGCTATTGCTGTTGGTTTGATTTTATTTGGTTATTTAAAAAACAACGTTTAAATATGTGGTTGGTATATGTATTTGGGATAAGATGGTGATAAAATTCAAAAAAATAGGAATAATTCTGTTTAGCTGCTTATACTTATTCAGCCTTTTTTTAATCGTATTTGTTCCATACGTTGAAGCTGGCTGGGGAAATGAGTTCAATGACAGCTTTGAAGACGGAGATTATACTTTAAATCCTGTTTGGGAAAGTAATGATAAAGCCTTTAAGGTAGAAGATGCAAGCGATAATGGAGTTCCTGATAGGGATGGAACATATGTCTTAAGAAGCAATGCTTCGGTATCAACAAAACTTAATACTTCTCTTTCTGGTGCTTTATCAGTAGATACTCATTTATCTTTCAGCACGTATTTTAATGATTCTACTGTAAGAAAATTACAGATAGCTTTAGCTCCGACTGGTGCCTGTAATAATGGAGATTATGCTGGTATGACTTTTCAGGCAAATGGTCTCGTTCAATATTTAGTTGCAGACTGGCAAAATACAAACTGTACTTATTCTGCTGATACTTGGGACCATTGGGTTATGAGTGCTAACCCTCCAACTGGAAGATTGAATATCACAAAAAATGGAGTAAGGTGTGCAACTAACTTAGAGCCTGACTGGACAACGACAAATGTAGCTAATGTATGCATGGTTAATGATAGAACTACTTCGGCTAATAATGAATCTTATTATTTAGATATGATTAGGGCTGGAACAGATGACCCTTCCCTTACTTTCGTAGAGGATGATTCCTCTGCACCAACTTTTGGCAATGAAACTAATGCAACTGGAATCGGAGTTTATCAGAACATAACAATGAATATAACAATCTCAGACGCAACTGATATTGCAAATTATACATTTAGCTGGAATGGAACTGGAACTGCTCTCCAATATACAACAGAAATAAACTCTACTTTTGAAGATAGTTTAATAGACCCATACTGGCATCCAATCTCATCAGGAGTATGGTCCATTGTTGGTGGAGACCCACCATTTGGAAAATCTTTAAAATTAACTCCTGTTGAGGATGAATTGGCTTCTTTAGGAATCTATCATAATTTTACTGAAGGAGAATATTCAATTGGTGCTTTAGAGATAAATCTATCTATGAACTTCACAATAACGACCATAAATAATACTGAGATTTATTTATCAAGTAATAATGGTACAACATCATTGCCAACGGAAAATATGATGGTTGTTAGATACGAAGATGGGGGAAAAGTAAGATATGTACCTTCAAATGGCTCACGTATCACTACTAATTGTACTTATGCTGGTTATCCCCCACAGAACTGGTCTTTTAGAGTTGACCCTGCTTTAGGAAAGTTTAATATAACTAAGAATGGAGTTTCATGTCATCAGGAACTGCCATTTGCAGGAAGTGGAAGTACAGCAAGGTCATTTAATATTCTTGGATTAACTCATAACCAAGTAATAAGACCAGTGTTTTTTGATGATATTAACATCTCTCATATTTCTACCTTATCTGAGTTTACAAATGATACAACAGTACAACTAGCAGGAACTCAAACCACCTGGAATGCTAATGTATCAAAGAATCTTACTATAAATATAGGCACACCTGTTGCATGGAAATACTACGCATGTGATTCATCTAATAGATGTGTAGTTTCTGGCACTTTTAATTTTACAGTTGGAAGTGCTCAAGATAAAGACCCACCAACTTTATCCAGTCCTGCTAATGATACTGGAATTAAAAAGAATCAGAATATAACAATGAACATAACAATCTCAGACGCAACTGATATTGCAAATTATACATTCAGCTGGAATAATTCAGGCTCATTTGTAAACGACACTCCAGTGCAGTTAGCAGGAACTCAAACCACCTGGAATGCTAATATATCTAAGAATATAACAGCAAATGAATTAGATATAGTTTCATGGAGATTTTATGCATGTGATTCAGGAAACTTTTGTGATGTATCAGCTACTTCTACATTCAATGTAAGCGATGCAACAAATCCTTCAGTAACTCTAGATTCACCATCAAATACTTCAAGCAACTCAAACGGAACCGTATTATTTAAATTCACTCCAACAGACAACATAGGATTAAAGAATGCTTCACTTTACTCAAATGCAACAGGAGCATGGGGAATAATAAATTCAACCACGTCATTAACGAATAATACTCAGTCTACTTTAGGATATACAATAAATGCAACAGGAAAAGTGATATGGAATGTCAGAATCTATGATAACGGGATTAATTCTGCATTTGCTGCAAACAACTTCACAACAACAATAATCTCTAATATAGCCCCAACAATAACCAGAAATGTATCTGTTCCTTTATCACCAATAAATTCCAATACATCTGTTTATCTAAGCGTTAATGTAAGTGACCCAGATTCAGATAGAATATTCTATGTTAACTTCACTCTTGTATATCCAAACGGAACTAAGATAACTGACAATGTAAACGGAACAACGTCTGATTACCTGGTATGGAATTCATCAGCACTTAGTACAAACGTAGCTGGAATATATTTATGGAACTTTACAGTAGCAGACAACAATACTAATTCAAGAGGAATAACAACGTCTTCACAGCTAAACTTTTCAGTCTTGACAAATACATCTTTAGTAAATTCTGCTGCAATAAACAAAACTACTTCAGTATTCCTTGGAACATGGCTATTAATAACATCTGAAGTAATCCCAGGAGAAGGAACAAATACAAGCTATGTAAACTTTACAGTAGTTGGTCCTGATTCTAAAACAATACTAAATAAGAATGGAACTTACACTGTAAATAATATATGGAATTCAACTGCATTCAGGGTTAACAGGACAGGAACATATGAAGTTTATGTAAACAGCTCTAATCTGCAAGGAAATACAAGCACGAAAAGAATAGCCTTTGAAGTAGCAAGCCCAACCATTATTGTAACACCGTCAAAGTATATAGAATCTCTAGACCCAAAAGGCTCTAATGTGTCTTTCAACATAACTATACGTGTAGATAGTCCAAATGCTGAGGCATATAACTTTACTTACGCAGACTATGAAGGATTAAACGCAACTTACTTCAACATCACATTTACTCCAAATGGAGATAATGCCTCAATGGCTAGCCCTATCCTCAATGCATCAATAAGAGTTGACATTCCAACTAATCTAAATACAGCAAATAAAATCTATGCTACAAATATCTCAATAAGAGGAAGGGTTCCTGGAGAAAATGAGTTATTATTCTTCTCTACAAATATTACTGTCCAGATAGCTGTAAATCCTCCTGCTGGAAATGTAAGCATATCAAGAAGCGATAACGTTATGTGTACAGGCTCGTTATGTAATAGATTTGATGAAATGACTACAAGCGAGGTAAAATCTTATAATTTCCTGGTTAATAATACAGGTGCATATCAGCTAAGAGCCTGTAATGGATATTTGGTTAATGACTTTGCTTCAAAAGGGTTCTGGGCAGCAAGCCCGACTAACTTTACAGTAGAGGCAAATGCATCGCAGGCAGTTACTGTACTTTATGACCCTTCTGAGGAAACTGGAACTTTCCAGGGAGATTTCCTAGCAAACTGCACTTATTCAACTACATCAAATACTGCGGACTTTCCAGATGAGGCTAATCCAAATAACAGACCATTTGTAATATTAAAGATAAATCCTGTAACTACTACAACAGGTGGAGGCGGTGGAGGGACTTCAACCCCAACTATAGTAGTTACTCCGTTAGTGAATATTTCAAAAGAGGTTCAGGAAATATTAGCTAAAGCTCCAAGATGTGGTGATTTAGTATGTCAGGATAAACCAGAAATGGGAGCAACAACATCTTACAAGGAAAGCTACAATATATGTCCAAAAGACTGTCCATTCTTCAGGAAGAGCGGAGAAGGAAGCAGGCTATTCATCAATCTGCTTGTTCTTGGGGGTGGAGCATTAGCCATTGTTTCTTTCCTTAATCTTCAGAAAAATAATAGGAAAAACAAGAGGAAGAAAAAGTGGACTTAACTAGCATTTCAACATTCATTGAAACATATCCATTGGTTGTAATCATTATAGTTATCTTTTTATTAGATTTAGCGATAAAGAAAAAATGGGTTGGATTATGAGATGGTATTTTTTAATAATGCTTATTGGAGGGATTTTGATAATGCCCAGCATAGTTAATGCTTATACTGATACCTTTGAAACATGGGAGGATGTAAATCTATCTAGTGATAAGAAGATTTATGACTTGTCTTATGGCTACGGATTTGGCAAGCATCCAGTAATAACTGATGATATAGTTAAAAATGGAACAACCCAAGTTTATTTCAATGCAACAGATTTGACTGGATTAGATAGGGTGATAGACATAGAAGTAAGAATAGAAAATGCTACTGCAAAAGAAATAGTTATAGAAAAGATATGGAACTGGAGTTTAAATGTATCTCACTATGAACAAGTATTAAACTGGACAAATACAACTGTTGATTGCAGTCAATGGTATTTTGATGTACCTGATAACACTACATGCTACGTCTTAATATCAAATACTTATGAAAATTTAACCCATTATGGTCCTGGATGGAACCTAATTAATGAAACCTCCGCTATAACGGACATTAAAGAAAAAAACAAAAAATCTAATGATATTGATAACCAGACTAAAGAAGACTTGAAAAAAGCTAAGGATGATGCACATAATAAAACCTTGACAAAATCAACTGGTAAAAATGGAGAGGAATTTTATAATGGGGCTTCTATATATAGCATTTATTTAAAGGCTAATTCTACAGAAAAGTTTAAGTTTAATGTTAAAGGAAGCACTGCTAAAAATGTAGAGTTTCTTATTGAAGTTTATGAATCTGATAACCCATCTAATCCAAAGAAAAACCAATTAGTTGGGTTACTAGACCCAGACTTAGTAGAATTATCAGATGCTATTCATTTAGATAGCAACAGAGACCCAATCAACAATATCTATGATGAAGTAAAAACCTTGGATAATGTCTGGTCAGAGCCTATTTACACTAATGAGTTTGTCAGAGTAAACTTTAGCTTAAAATTAGATAATACAAGAGATATAACTGTTTATGCCAGAAATAATGACTCTTACAATATTTATCTTGAGCTCTATACTTACAATTCAAGTGCTGCTTTTGCACAGTCTTCCTTAATCAATGAAGAAGGATATTATAAAACTCTGTTAACTAACTTAACAGGATTACACTCTGAGTTTGATATAAAGATAGTATCTAGCCAAAATACTTTCCTAGAGTTTAACTATATAGTAGACCCTTCTGTACCAACACACACTACACCAATATTAAACTCAACAAATGAAGCAAATCCTACTACTGCAAACTTAACAGTCTATAATCAGTCAACTTCAGACGCAGATGGAAATTCTATGACAAACATCATAGACTGGAGATTGAATGGAAGCTCTTTTGCTGTATTGAACATGCCATTTGATACTAATAGAACAGGACAAACTGGGAGTGTAATAAGAGATTATTCATTGAATGTAAATAATGGAACTTTAAATGGAGGACCTGTATGGAATGCTTCTGGAAAAAGAGGCGGAGCTTACGTTTTTGATGGAGTGAATGATTACATCAATACGACTTATAATGCATCAGATATTGGAATAGGAGCCGTCACAATTTCATTTTGGATGAAACCTATTGGCTGGGAAGGACTAACAGGCGATATAGGATATATGGCTGTGTTATCTAATTCTGTATATACAAGAGGAGCTAATAATGGTTGGGATGGTTGTCATTTTAGTAGGATACTAGCTAATTGGGTTGATTCAAATGTTGATGGGGAACTTGTTATGGTTTGTGGAGGAGCACTAAACCCAGATAATGAGATAAGCCACGCAGTTCACAGCACTTTTGCTCTAAGTAATAATGTATGGTATCATGTCGTTGGTGTAAAAAATTCAACAAAAAATGCTTTATATATTGACGGCATTCTAAAAGATACAGCGAATTCTTCTTCAGACCTTGTGAACACTAACGATACTTATCTAATAGGAAGGCATCCTGATGCTACTTATCAACGATACTTCAACGGCACAATAGATGATGTCCGTATTTACAACAAAGCTCTAACATTAAAAGAAATTCAGATGCTTTATAATAATAAAACAAATATGATAGACAGTGGAACAACAACTACAGCAGAGAACTGGTCAGCTTGCATTACTCCAAATGATGCTACCGGAGATGGTTCTACTTTATGTTCAAGCAATCTGACTATAGGTACAGACTCTACCGCTCCAAAATTCTATGATGCTATCAATGCAACTAGCATATCTACTGGAAATAACATAACTATGAATATCTCAATAGAAGATGGCATTAGGTTAGTTAACTACACTTTTTCATGGAATGATACTGGAAGCTGGGCTAATGATACTGCCTTCCAGATTGGAGATGTAACAACTTGGAATGCTAACACAAGCAAGAGTATAACAGCATCAGTAAATACAGTGGTTTCATGGAGATATTATGCTCGTGACAACTCCTCTAATTATGCAGCTTCTGGATTATATAACTTTACTGTTGCTGCTAGTGTTGCGACTGAAGGAGAGATAGAACTCTTAAATGCTAATTTCTTAGATTCAGAACAACCAATATCCAACGAAGCAAAGGCTTTAGAAGAACAAAAAATAGCTTTAATCACAAGAATATGGTATTTCCTACGAAACTTATTTATATCAATAATACAGGGGGTATTCTAAAAATGAAAACAAAACTAACTAAATTAATATTGATTATAGGTATAATATCCATCTTTTTAATCCCCATAGCTACTGCTATCCCCCCAATCAAAGTAAATGTTCAAGGGCAATTATCAATACATATAGCTAATCAGACAGGTCCAATCACTGGATGCACAACTCCAAGAGTAAGCGTTATGAAACCAATAAGCATAAGGACTCCAAACTCAACATTGACTGCTGGGGAAATAGGGGGTGGGTTTTATGTAGCAAATTATACTCCCTCAGAAATAGGAACTTTCAGAGCACATTTTGCATGCTCACTAGGTGGAAATAACTACACTATCCAGGATTTATTTGAAGTAGTAAATGAGTTCATAGATGATAAGTTCAATAACATTACATCTAACTTCACTAATTTGGGAACTAATCTGCCAGTAGATATAGACACAAGATTAAACACCTCGCATGGACAAGGCAATTATAATTACTCTGGATTAACAACAGCACAGAACTCAACTTTATCGAACAGAAGCTCTTTAACCCTTAGTGATTTTGGTTATAGTGCCTCAAGTACAACCTTAAAGACAGATATGACAGGACTAAGCGATGATATAAACAAGTCAGTATTCTTGATAAAAACAACTGGAAAAAGAGCAGATATTACTGTAAGGGAAATAACTTCTTCTAAAGAAGGCTTCAGAGAATTTGCATTAGAAGTAAGACCGACTGGAATAACAACGAATCCAGATGTATTTCTGGAGATTACCAGAATGGATAAAGAAGATATAATACTTCATAATATAGATGGTCAGGCATTTTCATTTAAAACCCATAACTCAGTTAAGGGAAATATGTTCATTGAATTCAATCCATTGCTTGATGACTGTAAATTCGAGAGCCAATTAGATGCAATCGGCAGGTGTGAAGAGAATGAGTTCTTATTATTCTTGAAGAAGGATAAATTAGATAATATAACCGCACCGATATTTAACCTTGAATCACCAAAGTCAACTAGCTTAGATGCTACGTGGATAAAGGCTAAGGAGGCAGGAGACTTCATAACACCTGGAGCACCTTTGGTAGGGGTAGGAGTTATTGCATTCGGGGTATTGCTTGTTTTATCTCTGGTGTATGTATCGATAAAATGGATGGGTTTGCAGGTTCAGAAAGAGTTTACTACATCAGGTCCATCTGTTGATGACTTGTTTGGATTCAAGAGGAGAAGATAAGATGCTAGAGTTTTCTTTAAATGACTGGCTGAAAATACAAGAGATAAGGAGGAAAAAATGAGCAAAAGAGGTGCTATAGACCCCAGATGGATAATTATTATTATAATATTGATTCTTATATACTTGTTTTTAAAACAGCAAGGTGTAATATAGGATATGATATTAGCCTTTATAAAACAGTTTTATCTTTCGCCTAGTGTATTGAATTTTTTAAAGAAACCAATAATCCCAGGGATAGAATTCATAGATTGGTGGATGTTGCCTCATTTCTTATCAGGCATTGTCTTATCATTTCTTCTTGGAGAGAATAAACTAAAATTAGTTTTCTTCATTTTGATTGGGTTTGAAGCATTTGAATATTTCTTGTTGACACAGGGATTAGTAAGAAGAGAAACTCTTCTTAACTCTCTTCTTGATATTCTTGTTGGAACTGGGGGATATATGTCTGCTGTTAATTATTTATAAATAAGTTAATCAGAAATAAATACAACCTAGACAAGTCCTTATGCATAAGGGCGTGGTTTTCTAAGATTATTCTATGAAAATAGAACTAAAAAAAATTGGTGTAAGGGAACACCCGTGGGTCTAAAGCTTACGCTAGAGACCCACAGGATATTGATAATAAACAAGATATGTACTACAAGAAATAACCTCTTTTTTAGCCATAAAGATAAGAGGTTTCTTTGGTATATAAACTTTTCTTTTAGGTTGGCTTTGCCTCATAAGTAGTTCAAAGGTTAGACTTTTGGGGCAACCTTGACTAAGCCATCAGTTATCTTTATTAAATCTGCGTCTGAAAGCACTTTAAGCATACTTATAATGGTTTTTTCAGTCAAGCCTGTCTGCAACCCAAACAACGCTACAATCTTTTTAAAATCCATTGGGCTATGTTTTGCTATCATCTCTATAAGCTCCTGCATCCTTTCTTTTCTCTGTTGCTCTGGCTTTTTCCTTATCAAAGAATTTTCCAATATTTTCGTCAGAGAGGTTTTTGTTGCCATGTCACCACATAACGCCTATTTGTGTATAGATAATATCTTTGCATCTCAATTTAAACTCATCGTCCTCAATGTTATTATCGCCCCTTGTTATAAAGTATTTTCCTTCCTTATCCTCGCCTTCTTTTATAATCCTATGCCCAACTAAATGGCTGTCCCCTAGGAAAGTGCCTCCCTTGAGTTTAGTCTTGTTAAATACAACTATATCTCCTATTGAAACATCGCAACCCTCTACTGGGATATTGAAGGCATAAGAGCCTATTCCCTGCAATGGCATCATTGAATTCCCAACCAAGTCAAAGAATTTAGTATCTTCTGGAAAGATTAATATAAGCCTATTTCTATATTTTTCTTTTGGTATTCCTGTAATTGATGCCCTTCCATTCATGTAATATATGCTCTCATTTAATTTGAATCTGGTTTGTGGCACTTTTAATTCTAATCTTCCAATTTCTCTCATTATTGTTTTTTCTTCTACCAATTCATAACTAGTCATGTATCCTAATAGAAATGCTAACAACAGGAACAATAAAAACAGGATTGCATATGATATTTTCATTCTCTTCAATATCCATTTTTATTATTTTTGTAACACCCTCTTACTTATACTGGATTTGTAGGTTCTGTTATGCAAAAAATATCATAAGGTTTTCTTTTACAAAACCCTGCTTTAGTTTCTTCTTCTTTAACAAAGTCCTCTATTATACCAATTAATCTGCTATTCTGACTTTCTAAGCTTAATATATCTGATTTTAATTCGCTTAGATGGGCTTCTTGAATAAGAATAAAGCCATCCTCTATTATTTCAGGCTTACTATCAGTAGTTATATCATAAAACATTGCCCCAACGATTAATCCTAAAATTATAAAGAACCAGAAAACCTGTTTAGGCATCTTATATATTGTCCTTTTCCTTTTTTCTATCTTTCCACTATTGCGATTAAACTCTTCATAATTTTCTACGGATGTCCTTATTAATTTATCTTCCATCTTTTCATCCTTGTTGATTAGTTGTATCTTCTTTGCTCACTTTTCTAAATGCTCCTTATTAAAAAAGCTATTCCCACAATTATCATAATTAATCCACATATCACAAAAAATAAATCTAATTCAAGTCCAAACCAGCTTCTAGAAAAGTCAAATCCATTGAGCATTGCAACAAGTAGCCATAATACTATTGGTGTTATTATTAATCCAATCCCCCATTTCTTTCGGCTATTTTCTTCTTTTTGTTTTTCTATCATTCTACCCCTCCATCATTTTTATCATTTTCATTGTCTTATCCTTCCATATCCTTCTTCTTCCAAAACCACCAGATTAGCCCCATTATTATTAAGACAATAATTAACCCTATCAATATGCCGCCTTTTAGGGTTATTTTAGGGGTTTTCTCTTCTTTAGGAATAATACTAATCTCTAGTGTTGCATTCGGTGTAAATTCCTCTTCACTTTCCTCGCCAGGCTCATTTCTAGGCAGAGTTTCTGTAAACTTAACCTGGACTATGGATAATCCTGTCTTTGTTCCAACATGCTTAGCAATTAATCTTACATCACTATTTCCATCGCCATCAAAGTCTATGTATTCTATATCCCCTTCATTCATTGTAAGAGTTAAAGGTTCTGATTCAATAAGCAAGGTAATCTTTATTCCATCCACTGCTTTTATTGTTATGTCGTGATGGTCTATTATCTTTCCTTCCTTATTCTGGACTGTTATGTTGAATACATCATTAACCCTTCCTTCAATAGTGAATACAGCCCCAAAGTCTACTAAAGTATTCCACTTTGCTCCTAATTGTGTTATATGGCTGCTTCCTCCACCACCAGAAGATGATGAACTTCCACCATCGTAATCTGCTTGGAAAGTCAATCCAGACTGGGTGTCTATAGTTACTCCTGCATTATTCGTAACCTTACATCCAGTGCTATAAACTCCAGCATAGTTAGTATTCCCATCGCTAAAGCTGTTGCTTGAGCCTTCTTTTTCTACTACGTCTCCATTAGGCTTCTTAATCCAGGTTTTTATGGATTTAACTCCTGACACCCCTGCATTTCCACTGCAACTGACATCAACCTTTCCTGATGTAGTTATGTAAGTTGGCGTTAATTGGAAGTTTGATGCTGATACTGCTGAAGTATCTAATCTTGCTAAACTGCTTGCATTCTTTGTATTCTCTTTATTATTAGCTAAATCTGTGCTGAAGTATCTTATATAAAATTCTCCGTCTTCTGTTATGTTGATTAAGGTTCCATTTATGTTTGGAGAACAAGCTCCTATCTTATCCACACAGTATGTTGTTGCAGCAATTCCTGACAAGGAATCAGAAGTGTTCAATGTTACGTTAAATGGCGATGTCTGCCAGATGCTTGGAGCATCGTCTGTTGTATTAGGTTTAATCTTGTCCAAATCCACTGTATTGCTTATTACGTCTCCAATGTTTCCCACGTTGTCAATAGCAAAATGCCTTATATAATTAGTTCCCTCTAAAGAAACTATTACTGAATCTCCAGAAGAGGGGATACAATCATCAGTTTGGTCTGTGCATACAAAAGTATTATTTACTCCAGACAATGAATCTGATGGGGTTATTGTTACCAAAACATCATTATTCTGCCATCCTGATGGAACATCTGAAACTGTGGTTGGTTTTGTTTTATCTATCTTAACCTGTTTTGAATTTATTATTTCTGCATTGTTTACATTATCAGATGAGTTGTATCTTATGTAATTTACCCCCTCATTTGTTACTAATATTGTGTTTCCTGTTATTATTGGATTACAAGTATTAGCTGCATCAACGCAGTAGGTGGTTTGTGCTACTCCTGAATAATCATCAATAGAGGATAGATTAACTGTTATATTATCCTGAACCCAGTCATATCCATAATCATCGCTTGTTACTGGTGCAGATGTATCTATCACCTGAATTCCTAGATTATATATTGCTGAATTTGTTGGTCCATTATTACTTATGTCTAAAGAATCTGTAACAAATCCATTTATATCCAGATATGCCTGTATTGTTCTTCCTGATATTGCTGACATGTTTATATTAGCTGTTGCATAGATTCTCTTTCCTCCAGATGGAATTATCATCGCAAGGCTTGGGAATGCTCCTGTTATTGAACTTGCTAATAATGTATCTTCTGAACTCTGGAATCCTGCTGTTATTCCACTTTCAGACCATAATTCTAGTAAGCTTGCATCAAAGGGCAGGAATGCTGTGCCATTATTTAATATTGTTATAGAATCCATCACGTCTTCAACAGTGTCTACTATCTGGTTATTGTTTAAGTCATCATAAATATCTTCTCCATCTGTATATAAACTGTCTAGATTATTATCTATGTATTTGTTTAATATAGGAAAGGATGATAATACTGCTCCATCTAAAGACGTTGTTGTTCCTGACAATAAAGTATCTGTATCTAAATCCAATATTCCTAATTCGTCTCCATCATCATCGTAAATATCTTCTGCTAAATCATAGACTCCATTTATATTAGAATCTGCATAGACTTCTGAAGCTAAGAAACTATCCCATAACTCTCCATCTGTTGCTCCTATTCCTGCTATTATTGAATCTCCAGAAGCAGACCAGGTTAATGAACCGCTTATAGCCTCCTGAATAATATCCTCTCCATCAGTATAGCTTCCTGAGAAATCCTCATCATTATAGACTAAGTCTAGACTTCCATCTAATAATAATCCTATTTCTGCTAAGCTTAAGTCGCTATTTATGTCTAATATAGCTGTATCTCCTGCATTGAAACTAGAAGAATTATCTACATCTTTGTATAAGTCATCTCCATTAGAATAATTACTAGAAAAATCTCTGTCAAGCCATCTTATTAAATCATTTCCATTGAATAAGCTTAAAGCATCCCCTGCTGATTTTACATCATCACTTGCTGGAGAGCCTGTTCCTGTAGTTAAAGTTCCATCTGCGTCAACTATTGTGTCTGCATAAGGAGTATATATTAAATCAGAATCATCATCAAATCCTATTACTTCATCAAAAGTATAATTTCCTGACAGGTCTGAATCTATGTATCTTTCTATTGTGAAATTAGTTGATACAAAACCATCAGCTTCTGAATTTGTACCATCCCTAATTAGAATATCAATATTTAAATCTAAGACTCCAATATCGTCTCCTGTTGAATCATCGTATATAGGCTCTCCTAGATTATAAATTCCATTTATATTTAAATCATCATATCTTTCTATCGTAAAATTGCTCAATGGATTGCCTGCTGAACTAGGATTTGCATTATCTGCAATTATTGCATCTGCTTGATTTGAATTATCAGGAACTGCAATATCAAAGATTACCTCTCTTTGTGTTCCTCCAGCTAAGAATTTATCTGGCGTGTTTGTTAAGCTAAAATCAGAGCTTGTGCTTGCACCAGCCATACCTATAATTACCAACATACTTAAAATCAAACTTAATAGACTTAATACCACACTTAATAATATCTTTTTCATTTTATTTTTTCCCCCGCCTTCTTTTTTTCATTGTTTTATTACCAACCTAATATTTCTTCTTTAAGTGTAATGATAGCTAACAAGTAAAGTACTGACCCAATGATAAATAAAATTCCTGGTACGTCATCTCTTCTTAAGTACTTTATATCAGCTTCTTCAACTAGTTTAAATCTTACATCCTTTTCTTGTTCTTGTGATTCGACCTTGTCGTTATCTAATAAGATGAGTCCGTCTCTTCTCTCGCCTAAATCCTCTTTTACTGGGGATTTATATCTTAAAATACAAATATCTTCGAACATCTCAAGAGATATAGTCGAACCCTCTTTTTCTGCGTAATAGTCATTATCTTCTTTAGGGAATGCGTTGGATATTTTTTCTCTACAGAACTCATCCTCATCCACATTAGAAAAGCCGTAAGGAAGCATAAGAACGGTTCCTACAAGGATTAGGGCTAATACAGCAATCCAATTACGATATAGCTTAACTTTCCGTTCTATTTTAATATAATGCTTAAGGCATACTTCACTTGCATTCTTGCAAGTTATATATTCTTCTTTACTTTCATTCCAGTCTTCTTCCCTACATTTCTTTGTTTTAATTCCCATTCTTATTTTTCCATTGTATCAAAAATATTGCTCTTCATCGTCCTCTTCTCTTTTGATTATCTTTTGCTTGAATAGACTACCAAATCCTGAAATCGCTAAATATAGTAGGTAGGGTATAATCCATATTGGGGCGGTTAAACAAGTGAATAAAACAATACACCCCCTATCAAAATTAGAGAAAGGTCTATCTTCCACCCACCACCAAAATTTATAATATTTTATTTCCTTCATTTCTTCATCCAATCTCGGCTTTTTAGAGTATCGGTTCACTGAATCCTACTACTCTTATTGTTTCCTTCGGGACTTCAACCACCTTCTCAACTATTTTCTCAACTACCCTTCTTTCTCTTGGATATAATTCGTCAATACATCCTTTACAGACATCTACGTCAGCACAATCAAGGTAAATCGAGCAATTTGAACAAAAAAGTTCTTCACATTCACTACATTCACATTGGTTTGTATACTTGTCTTCATCATCTGATGTTATATCTTTTTTACATCCATTACAGTATACCTTATCTTCATCATCTTCTTCATCCTCATCTTCTTCTTCATCGTCATCCTCGTCTTCAACTACTTTCTTAGGTAAATCTTTTTCCATTTTCCCTCCCTTACTAATGCTTAAAGCAATCTTATACATTATAAAAATCACTCCTGCACTAACTAATACGGATGGTATATTTACTACGAAACCAAAGAGTTCCATCTTTATTTGTTTAAGTCAAATAGCTTTAAGATTTGTTTGCTATCTGCACCTAAAATTATTTTTGAATTATTCTGTAAAGCTACTTGAGAGACTTCTAATTTCTTGAGAAGTTGGGCATTCCCTCTAAATGATTTATTAATTAAACCATAAGCTTTTGAAGCACCTTCAGCAACTAATATCTTCATCTGCTTCTCTCCTTCTGCCAACTTTATCCTTGCCCTCTTTTCACCATCTGCTTTTATCTCAGTGGCAGTTGCAAAGTCAGTAGCTGCTCTCTTCGTATTCTCTGCCTGTATAACCTGGTTCATAGTATCCTGAACTTCTTTAGGGGGGATTATTTCTTTTAGTTCCACCCTTAGTATTTCAACACCCCAACTAGAAGTTTCTTTTTTTAGTATTATAGCTATGTCCTGATTTAATTTGTTTCTTTTTGAATTAACGTCCTTGAAAGCCATCGTTCCTATAACATTCCTAGTAGTTGTTTGTGCTAATCTTGTAATCTGCGGTTCAAAATCAGAAACTTTATACTTAGACTGCTTAACTGACTTTTCATCTTCCAGTGTTTTATAATAAATAACCAGGTCAACCTTAGCATTTAAATTATCCTCAGTTATAATCTCTTGCGTGTCTATCTCCATCATACGCTCTGTTATGTCAACTTTAAGCATCTTGTCTATAATGGGGATTATCCAATAAAATCCACCTTCAGCAAACTTATTATATTTTCCTAATCTCTCAACCAATCCTCTTTCTGTTGGTCTAACTATCCTTATACCTATTAAACCAATCACAACTATAATTATACCGACTAAACCCCATATTAATCCCATCCTATTCCCCCCTTCCAATTATCTTTTTTCATTTCTTCTGCCATTTTAATATTTCTTATCCCTTCTAATCAGTTTAATTATAACCTCATCAAAGCTCTGCCCTTTGTGAATCTTCAGTCTATCTAATAATTTATAAGTAGAAAGCTTTACTTTTATTAGAGGACGATATTTTATCTTATTTATATAAATTGGGATTTGTTCTTCTATTAAAATAGTTTTAATTTCCCTTTTTTTATGTTTTTTTCTGTGACAAGGTTTACATAATATTTGTAAATCCTCTGTTTTGGGTTTCCATCTATATATCTCATGATGAATATTAATATCTTTTTTACTCTTACATTCTGAACATTTGTCCATATTTTTTCTGTTTATTAATTTAAGGCTTTCACGCCTTATTAGTTCTTTAATTTGATAGTTTAATATATTCATAAAGTTTTTCTCCCTGTTTTTACTTTATACATACATCTCGGACAATTTGTATAAAATTTACTTTCTCCTGAAAATTTCCAAGAATGCCCACAATGCCGACATTTTAATCTCATTAGTTAGTTAGTTAGTAACATAGATATATAAACCTTCTGATACGCTTCTTGAGTAGTTAACTACCATACGATTTCAACGGCTTATTTACATATCCGCACTCAAAGCATTTAAAATATTTCTCCTGATAATTCCACTTGACATTGGAACTCCTGCATTTATTGCATATTTCCATATTTAATATAATTCCCTATAAGGGTCTTCATCTCCTAAGCTGTATGACCACAAACATCCAGTTTTATTATCAACCATTCTCTGTGTTATCTCTTTATACCGCAAACAATACCTGCAGTTAAGCGTCCCAACATCGTAAACGACCCCGTATCCCCCAAGAAGAACATCCTGCTCAAGGTATTTTTCTGGATTAGCACTATCTTTAACATATGCGAGTGTCCTATTGTATTTGTCCCTTATATCCTCATTATCATCATATTCCAATATTACTGTTATGTTCTCCCATTTGTTTCTTAATTCAGTATTGCCTCTATTATAGCAGTATCTCACCCTTTCTTCTGATATTCCATAATCCAGCCATTTGTTTATTCTTGGAGTACCATCAGCTTTCTCTCCTTTAATGTCTATAAAATCTACTCCTAGCACTCTTACTGTTATTAATTCATTTGTTTTTTGATTTCTTACCTTTACAGTGTCTCCATCGACTAACTCCTCTAAAACTCCTTCTGTTGTCAAGTTCTCGTAATTAGTAATTATTTTATCTGCTATCTTATCAGCTATTTTTTCTATATCATATCCACAACCTTGAATCCCAACTATGAATACCAAAGAGAGGATTACTATTATTATTTTAATTATTTTCATATTCCCCTGAACTCTATGCCAATATAATAATCGATTCTATCAACGCCCCTAACAATATTAAAGGGACTATAACGAATAAGACTGCCTGCAAGTATATTAAGTCCTCTTTATTAGGTTTAGAAAATAATATTTCTTTAAATCTTTTTTCTTTTATTTTCTTGAATAAGTCTTTAAAAGCTCTGAATCCACCATAGAGGAATACTGCTATTGTTATACTCATAAACAAGTACTCTATCAAAAGTATAATCATTAAGGAAGGAGCAACATTAATCGTTATAAACTGCCCTAATAGAAAACCCTGGATATAGAAAATATAAAGAGCTGGGATAATCAATAGACTAAAGAAGGCTATCACCCCTATTACCCGTAAATTTCCCAAAAAGATATTGCTGACTGAAGCGATGAATTTATTAGACTTTGTCTGGGCTTTGTCTACCTGCACTTGATATTCTATCATATCATCCTTAGCTATTTCTGTAACTCTCTGCTGGCTTATAGTTTCTATCTCTTTGTTATTATATCCTACTATAAATGATGAAATAAATATCAGAAATATGATTAAGACAAGATACTTTAATTTCCATACAAATATCCAAGGTTCTTTTATCATAATTCCTCTATCATAATTTTGTTCCTCTTTTTTGTAGCATTATCATCAAAGAATTTCAAGATAACAATCGCCCCTATTATCATTAAGATAGACATAATCAGCCATTGAAAGCTGAATCCATATCTCAATAGCTTGGAAAGGATATACCCGCCAACGCCACCAGTAACTAGCATAATTGCAATAAAATTCCTCCTATTTATCGATTTTATTTCTTTGTTCATCTTCTTATGTGAACCCAAACTCCTCCTTGAAGATAGTTTCTATTATTTCTCTCATCGCATTTTGATATGTTTTAGTGTTATCCAGATTGTAAATCCCTAAACTATCTATCAATCTCTTCTTTACATTACCTACTGCAAGTTCTACATCACCGAAACACATGATATAATCCATAATTTCCCCTTGCTCTAGACCACGCGTAACGTCTATCTTCTTTTCAAAAAGTGTTCCTTTCATATTTTTTCCCTCCTTATCATCGTAAGCAAGAAGCCATAACCTCAACATTTGTTAGGTTAGAGATGAATTGCTTCTCCTCCAAAACATTTAAATATTCAAACATATATCTCACCTCTATGCAACGGGTAATAGGACTTCAAATCAAAAAATATCCTGAAATTCTTAAAACTATTACTCAATATAACCAAATTGTTAATGAACATATTGCTAAATCCTTTGAGCTTAAAACCAATTCCAAATCCAAACTTCATAAAGCGTTGTATAAGGAGATTAGGAATGAACATCCCAACTTTCCTTCTGCACTTATCCAATGTGCGAGAGATAATGCTGTTGAAATGCTTAAAGGGAATAAATATAAGATTAAGACCTCTAAAAGATTGGATAGTTCTATCCGATTTGATTTGAGGACTGCTAAAGTATTCCTTAAATCTAAACAGTTTCAGCTTACAACGATTAAAGGAAGAAAAAAATACAAACTTAACATTCCCAATTACTTTGCTAAATATTCTGATTGGAAAGTCAAGGCAATAACTATTGGGGTTAATAAAAAAGTTCTTAATCTCAAAGTTATTGTTGATGGAGAAATTCCTAAAAATATCTCTAATAAAGAAGTTCTTGGAATTGACTTGGGTATCAAGAACTTTGCTGTTTTGAGCAATAATATTTTCATCAAGCCTAAACATATCAGAAAAGTTAAAAGGCATTATGCTTACTTGCGTAGTAGATTGCAGTCTCTCGGCACTCGGTCTGCAAAGAGAAAACTTAAATCTCTTTCTGGCAGAGAAAGACGGTTCATGAAAGACTTTAACCATTGTTTGAGCAAGAGGATAGTTAGTCTGAATTATGGAGCTTTTGCTCTGGAAGGACTTAAAAACATAAGAAAAGGAAGAAAAGGCAGGACTTTCAACAGGATGAGAAGCAATTGGGCTTACTTCCAATTCAGGCAATTTCTCACATATAAAGCTGAAGACATTGGAAAAACTGTTGTTTTGGTTGACCCAAGATATACGTCCCAGAGATGTAGTAAGTGCGGGTTCATAGATAAAGCTAATAGGAACAAAGGTATTTTCCATTGCGTTAGTTGTTTTTTCCATAGTTCTTCTGACCTCAATGCAAGTATTAACATATCTCAAATCGGCAAAATCCTTTTTGAGCAGGCTCTTGTCAATGAGCCAATCGTGACAATGAATGAAGGCAACTCGTTGCATAATGAAATGCCTGACATTAGTTGCAAGCTACAACCTCAAATCTACGATTTAGGTCGTAGTGATTGACAACTAGATTGATTACTGTAATTAATAGGCTTATTACGAACATCCAGTTAATCTTTAATTTCTTCTTTCTCAACCCTTTTCACCTTCACCTTTTGATACCACAAAATCCCCCCTATAACCAAAGAAACAAAACCGATGATTAATAATAACTTCCAGAGCAAAGCTATCAAGATAACTGCAACTCCTATTAACACCATAACTATGCTCTTGTCCATATTTTTAATTTTCATATTACACCTTTCTTATAATCACAAATAATAACTTTCAAACCTCTCCATTGGTATTAATTTATATTCCCAACTCCTCCTCTATCAATTAGTTGTTGCCAACATATTTCTGAACAATCTCTATGATATTTCTTTTGCGTTTCATTTTCATAAGATAAATCGCCCAAAATTATTTCTTCCATATAATAACAACCATCCATACAAGTCCAATAATGAGAAATATCTGGACTTTTACTATCCCAATCATATTGCGAGTGTGGTTTAACCGACATTATACTTAAAGTTATTATAAAAAATAAAGCGATACCAACTATTATTATCAGATAAATCCAGGAGAAGTTTTTTTGTTTCATTTATCCTCTACAATCCTAACTGAAATCATCCATTATAAAATCAGCCTCTTTAGTATATAAGGGTGCTTCGTGTTGTTTACTATCTTTTTTTCCCTTGATTAAATCTAATAATTCGCTCGCTGATACCATTTGTTTGTCTTCATCTATAATAAAACCATCTCTTAAATGAACAAACTTTTCAAATTCTTTAAAATTATTATAAAATTCTTTATGCAACTGAATCAAAGCTCTCCATCCAAAAGATAACTTGCATATATATAATTTATCAAATTTGCCGCAAGATTTACATTCTTTTCCCTTTACATAATAGTTTGTTCCCATGTTAGATTTCCAGTTCCTCCTCTGCAATTAATTGTTCTGTTATCCCTTCTGCTTCTTCAATAGCATCTTCTTCGCTTACTCCTTTCTCCACCAACGCTTCAATTCTCTCCCCTTCTTTTGCCTCTAATTTAGCTAGGAACGTTTTTCTTCTCCCAATGACCTGTTTTAATATTATACTTTCTTCATATCTCTTCTCCACATCTATCTTGTTTAAATCGTCCGCATCCTCTGATGCTTTTATCATCCCTTTAACCTCTTTCTGATATTGTTCATTAAGCTCGTCTTTTCTAGTTATAAGAATATCATTTATCTCTGCCTCAAAAGCCCGCTTAAACGTAGCTTCTACTGATTCTTTTCTTGCTGGAGTTGGTGCAGACTGGACTGAAGCATTTATTATCTCTTCTCTTTTTTTCTTTATCTCATCATCATTCCTTATATCTGCATCTGCTAAATTTTCAATATTGCTATTTATCCAATCTATTATCTTTTCATATGCCATTAATCAAACCACTTCCACTTCTCGTAAAGTATCTATATCCATTTTTGAGTTTTCTTCTGTTGTTTTAATGTTCATTTCTTTTCTCTTCCTCTATTAATATTCCTCTAACCCTCTTAAAATCCTTTACAAGACCAAAAGCTAAAACACTCGTTTTCTCCTCAATAAGTTTATCTAACTCCTCAACTGATATTTTCCTTCCTAAAACATCAAATTCATCTTCAAACCAATCTCCAACATAATTTCCATCAATCCCATAAAGAGAAACCTTTTCTTCATGAGAACGATATTTATAACCCAACAAATCTTCAACAAAACAGACCTGTTCACACCTATTTTTAAGCTCTGTCGTTGATTTAATCCTTACTAAATCTCCAATTTGCATTTTCATCTTCAACCTACCACAATCTTGGATTCTGGTAGTATCTTGCCACAAATCTCATAGTTTCCTTTTTTAAACTCATCAAAATAAATTGTAGCTAACCCCATCGTATTAAAGAAAATTAAACACTTATCAGCCTCGCAATACTCATTTTTTACCGCATTATTAGCATAGCTAACAACTGCATAAGTGCAACCATCAATCTTCAAGACAGTCCCTACATCTAAATACTTTAACTCATGCTCTTCAAGTTTTTTTTCTTTCTTTCTTATTAAGATTTCCATTTTTCCTCCATATCTTTTTTAAAGCAATGAAAATATTCTTTTTTCAGTTTTTCTTATCTCTTCTGCTAAGTCGGCAGATTCATCTTCTAATAATTTTAATGCATTAATAATTTCCCTTTTATTCATTTCCCCTGCCCCATCTTAGAGAATGTCAATCCTCCTGAGTAATTAAACACTTCTGAAGGATATTTTGGCTTAGCCTCAATTATCTTTCCTTTTGAATCCTTTAAAGCACCAATTCGTATGAACTGATTATTATATTTTAAAATCTGGTTAGAATAAGCCCTTCTGTTCTTATATTTTTTATACAATCTCAAGGTTTCTTCCTTGCTATGTCTCTTTTTAATCAAATACCCATTCTCTTTCTCATATCTAATCTCTATACAGTCCTCTGATGGTTTTTTTCCTATAATGAAAGGGTAAAAGCTGTTCTTGACTCTGTTTGTTAGATACATAGCATAAATAGGCAGAGAATCATTGTGAGTTCGTTCCCTGCTGAACTGATTCTGACGGGCGGATACTGGCTTATGACCAATATCCAAAGTCATTGATTTCTTCACGAAACCTCCCTCACTATTAGCATCATAGCAATAAGGCATAAAACTACTTAAATCTTTTTCTTTTATTTCATTGCAGATTAGACCAGAAGAGCCATCTAAAGAGCCAATCAGCTTCTTTATTCTGCGTATATCTCCAGTATTCATATCTATACCAAACCTTCTATATTCTTCATATTTTCTGTTTATAAAGTCTTGATAATCCGTTATACCGAATAATTTCTTATTAGTATCACATACAATATGGAATCCTCTAGAGCCTGAAAAGTTGATAGTTAACAGCGTTAATTCCTTGTCTTTCTTAATCGCCTTTATGCATTTCTTTACTTTATCAGGATTATAAAAATCAAAATCAAAGAATAGATTAGCTCTAATGAAGTTAGACTCATGCTTATATCCGCTTCCCGCATAATATTTGCTCTTTAATTTATGGGGATTAGTCCATCGGGCTATGGTATGGAAGACTTTTTCAGGAGCATACTTAAGAAGATATTTCTGCAACTTCCCTTTGGAGTTAATCTGTACTGGTATTGTATACCATCTCCTATCCTTTAATAAGAGCTTAAACTGCCTAAAAGTGGGTCTGTCTGGTAATATTATGCTATCCATATACTCTTGATAATATTTTTTAATATAGTCTCTCTTCATTTTCTTTCATCCTCATTCATTCTCTTCTTGATTATCTTCTACATTCCTTTCTTTGCATTAAGCCTGTGTCTACATACTTTGATTCAAATTCTTCATTTAATTGATTATAAAGTTCTTTTCATCTCTTTTATTATCTTCTATAACACAAACAGTTTTATTATAAGCTCTAAATAAAGGTCTTACCCAACTGTCCTTCTCTACTACATCAAAATCAGCACACTTTGCCCAAGAAAATTTATTACCCTCTAAAGCCACTTGACAATAATCCCCTCCTATGGAAATAATAGTTCCTTCCCTATGCTTAGGTAAAACAATAAATTTTGTTTTACCATTGATTATATAGTCTTTATCAAGCTCAACTTCTATCCCCTCACCCACAAAAAGTGGATGAACTCTTTCCTCCCATCTTGAGCAATTATCTTCGAAATTATTATAGAAAGTTTGGTTAAACTGATATACCCTACCATCAAATTGATATTTAACAACTATAATTAATACAACAATAAATACAACAATAAATACAACAATAAATGCAATAATCAAAGCGGTTCTAACCATTAAAAAGATATTATTGTTTTTCTTCATCTCATTCCTCCAACTAATTGCTCTTTTTACACATATTATATTTCATAATCTATTTATGTTCTGGTCTATAAACAAAATATTTGTAACAACTACTAAGATTTAATAATATATTTTCGCTTTTAATACATTGATTATTTACAATTCTTAATTCACATCTACTATCTCCTCTTCCTGGAGTTATGCAATAAATGCTAAATCCTTCGTCACTAAGTTTTATATTGTCCCAGTCTAGAGAATAATAATCTTTTTCTATTCTTGTAGCACTAAATATTGAATTATCCAAAGTTATATATTCAGAATAAAAATTTGGATAACTCTCAGATAAATCCCACGCATCATAATAAATATAGTGTTCATTTTTATAATCTTCGGTTCCTTGTGAATATCCTCTTTTATATCCATTTGAACCTGCTATAAAACCCCCTAAAATACTTATTATAACTATTATACTGATAACTACAAAATATGCTTTATTCATTTTATTCATCCTCTTCTTTATTCTCTTTCATTGTTTTAAGTATTCCAATGAACATCTCTAATTCCTTATGTAAATCCTTCCTTGTGTAAACTATCTTCATCTAAATTTAACAGAAGATAAAGCTCATACAATCTTTCTAATGTATTCTTTTGTCTTTCTCTTGCATTATTCATTTTTAATTCCTCTAATTTATACTGCTCTTTTAAAACTTCAATTCTTTCTATAGTTTTCTTATATAATCCTTTATTCATCTCTCCAACTCCAGCTGACTATATACATTTAGATAAATTTCCTGTACTAAGCTAATTACTAAAAATGCTACTAAAAGTGAAAGTATAATACCATTAATTATAATCACCTTGGATATTAATATATCTAAAGCGATTAGATATATTGAAAATATTGAAAAAAATAACGTTGAAAGACATGAATAGATTAATGTTATATCCTGCCATTCACAATCGCAAATCTTTCTAAATTTTCTAACCATGTTTCTTTCATATCCTTCTTTTGTTTTCATCTTATTATCCCAACATAATCTTTCCTTCTGGATTTAATGTTTTGAATCTAGCTAAGGTAAGTTTCTTCTCTTCAAGTTCTTTGATTAATTTTTTAATTTTATCAGCGAAACAAAGAGCATCCCCTACATTAAACCCCTTCTCTTGACAATCATTACAGAAGAATTCATCTAGCGTTACATTAACATCCTCAGATAATACAGCAATATCTATATTTTCAGAGCCACAATCAAGACAGTATTTAAATTCTCTTGCAAGTTTTTCAACTTTTCGTAAAGTATCTAAATCCATCTTCATCCCACCACAATCTTAGATTCTGGCTGTATCTTACCACAGATTTCATAGTTTCCTTCTTTAAACATCTTAAAAAAGTGTGAAGCTACCGCCATATAATTACTGCCTGTATCTTTAAGGATAACCAAACATTTCCTATCTTCGCAATATTCTTCATTAACTGCTTCTCTATTATCACAAACAATTACATAAACATCATAACCGTAATTATCAATTTTCAAAACAGTTCCTACATCTAAATACTTTAGATTATGCTCTTTAAGTTTTGTTTCCTTCTTTTTTATTTCGATTTCCATTTTATTCCTCCTCTTTTAATAGTTCCTTAATGTGTTTCTCAGCTTCTTTTTTACTTGAAAATCTTTCAACATCATCAAATAATCCTCCTTTTAAGCAATAGATTTCCCATAAAGTTTTATTATCCAAAAGATAATTAGGTAATTCAATTAAACTTATCTCTCCCCTTTCGCTTTCGTAGATATACTGCCATTTACCTACTATTTGTTTAATTTCTTTTCCTTCTCCCTTTAGCTTTTCAAGCTCTCCAAATATTTTATGAATTCTTTTAGTTATTTTCATTTTTTATCCAAAATAATTATCCTCTTCCCAATAAGGCTTTTCTTCTGTATTTCTTCTATCCTCTATCTTTCTTTCAGTCCTTACAGGATGCTTTTTAATATCCTTACCAAAGAAAGAAGGCAGTTCTGCTGTAACCAAGCCTACAAACTCATTATCCATAATGTAAGCATATTCAACGCCCTTATTCTTAAGATGCTTTTCAGCTTCAACATAAATGTCTTTTAATTCCCTTCTTGATAATCTCTTGCTCAATAAACTGCTTTTCTTTACTATTATTGTATCCGCCATTCCCAAAACATTCTTGTCTAGGATAGAATCAAACTGCACATTAAAAAGAAGTGTTAATGACTTGTGCCTGGAGATTGCCATAACCTCGCTTAAAGTCTTGTTATTCTTGCTCATTGAATTTCTTGAATTAGCTGATAATGCCCCCTCATCAACCAAACATACAGCATTATTAGGGATTTCTGTAATATCGCTAAGTTCTATGAAAGGAAGCTCACTTTCTCCTTTAATGTAATAAATATCTTTGTTAGTTAATCTTGAGATGTTCTCGCACATTTTTGAAGCTAACATACTCTTTCCAGAGCCTCTTGCCCCAACTAGGACTATAATCTTGCTTCCGTAATAAAGCCCTTTAGCAAACTTCTTAAAATCTCCTTCTATTTTCTTCTTTACCTCTAATTCTTTGAATTTGAAATCAGGCTTGACATAATCCTCTGTATCTTCTAAAAATTCCTCTTGTTTTTCTGTAAGGTCGCTTTTATGATTTATAGCCTGAACCACGCCTTCCTTTGTTGTATTAAATGCCTCCATAAATCCCTTTCTGAAATCCTCCCAAAAATCATACTCTTGTTTATTCTTCATTTTCCATCTTTGTTTAACTAATTATGAGTTATACTACAATCTCCTGATTGCATATACCACATCGAATAAAATTTCTTTGTGCTTTAACCTGTTTAGCCGTTTTGTTAATATTTAACCAATCACCCATTTGATAATTTTCTTCTTTAAAATGTGGGAATGGGAATAACTTTAATCTCTTCCTTTTACCCTTGAGTATGCCTAACAGAATCTCAGCATATTTTTGTCTAAGCTTTATACTATGATTACTCAACTTCTTTAAATCCTTGTTTGTAAAAAGTATCTTATGTCCGCATTTTGGACATTCAGTTTCATACTTCATTTCTTATACCTCAAACTGTTCAGCTTCAAAAAGGCATAAATTATTAATCCAATAATTCCCAATCCAACTAATCCAACAACAAGATACTCAACTGCAACCCCAAATTTAGCCCAGTCAATCTGGTAAGTTTTAACTAAAAATCTTATATTATTTATCCAGACTAATATCAGCAATGCCTCAAATCCAGCTTCAAGCTTTCTCTTAGCTGTAAACCATACTTTGTTCTCTTTATACTTAGGCTTTAAATCATTGAGGTAAAAAAGAAACTCCATCAAGAAAATGAATAATAGAATTATGCTCCATAATGGTATTGGCAAGGGCAATGTTTCTGAAATAGATACTAATCCAGCTACTAATCCAACTGCTAATCCAGCTACTAATCCAACTGCTAATCCAGCTATTAATCCAACTGCTAATCCATCTCCCAATCCAACTGCTAATCCAAATACTAATCCAGCTACTAATCCAACTACTAATCCAGCTACTAATCCAGATATTAATCCAGATATTAATCCCAATACTAATCCAACTACTAATCCTTCTGCAAGATTATCCTTTCTTTTCAAATAATTATATAGTTTAACTAACATTTTTTATCCATCCTACCTTTTCCTTTTGACTCACAAGGATTAGACGAGAGTTCGGGTTCGCCTAGCTTGTAATAATCCATCTCATAAAGTCAAACTCATTCTCAATTATGCCTATTGATTTAGGATTTTGATTTTCATCCATACACCAACATCCATAATTATTAGTTGAACGACTTGTTAAGACATCTGTTTTTAAATAACTATAATTGAATTTGGAGCATTCGTTTCTGCATTTATCTTCTATAGGGGGTGATACTCCACCTACACAAGCGTTTAATGTAAGCAAAACCAACATTAATACTATTATTTTCAATACTATTATTTTCTTCATCTTTCTTTAACACACTTTTTATGAATTATAACACCCGCCCATAGGTGCAATCCTACACCGTTAACATCTCTTACAAACTTTATTGGGAGATAGTTATCAACCCTGTCTATAACAGTGCTACTTGTAGAGAAATCAAACTTGCCTATCTTTATTAATGGCTTAACCTTCCTATTACATACAAAACAAATATTATCTCTATGACTTCTCTCTATTCCCCTATAAATTTTACTTTTTCTTAGTTCATTAATTCCCATTTGTAGCATCCTCGTTTAATGCACCTAATCTTAGTTATGTGAACTTTGACCAGACATAATATCCTCTATCTTTTTCTTCAATATCTTATAGCTCCCATCCACGCTGTCAGTTTCCAATAGTTCAGCTTCCAGAGAAACAAAATTACTCCTTTCCTTCAACTGAATTTCTTTCTTCTGAAAATCAATCGGATGATTCTTTTTCTCTCCTACTGATACCGATATTTTAGTTATTTTCATTTATTCCTCCTTCCTCCAATTACTTTTAATCGTCCTTTATTTCCTCTTTATATCTAGAGTAGTCATCTGCTATATTGGCTACCCAACATGAAAAACAAATTATTAATATTAGAGCTATAAGAAAAGCATATGCGGATTCATCATCTCTTTCTAAGTAGTCTATATCTTCCTGATTTGTTAATCTAAAACCGAACCTTTGCCTAGTTGATTCTGCCCCATACCCTCTTAATATGAGTCCATCTCTCTTCTCCTTCTCTTCAAGCTCTTCAAATAGCGTATAAACATAGCATTCTTTATTCTCTACTCCATATCTATAGTAGCTTCCGCTATTAACTTTTTCTGGAAAATAAGTGCTAATCTTTTCCTTACAAAATCCCTCCTCATCAACACTATATACAGGATAGGCGATTATAGTCATAGAAAGTATTATTATAAATAAGATACCTGTAACTATTTCTATAGGAGAAGCATTTTTGACTTGAAGAAGAAAATACCCTATGTAATCTCCAGATTTTCTTTCACAACCAAATTCCTCGCATTTCTTTGTAGTCTTTCTTTTCATTTATTCCTCCTAATTCCTCTACTTGAAGTTCTTCTTCGTTTATAACTCCTCCTTACCTTTACAGAACTTTTACATCTTGAGCAGGTAGCCCAAAAATCATTCTT
>Ga0208957_1000294_pt1 | contig 43567 bp, 59 predicted proteins | sample RifOxyA1_FD_184029 | JGI IMG/M metagenome (GOLD analysis project Ga0208957, IMG submission 184029) | Groundwater microbial communities from Rifle, Colorado - Rifle Oxygen_injection A1 (SPAdes) | ecosystem: Environmental > Aquatic > Deep subsurface > Groundwater | place: Rifle, Colorado, United... | reverse complement strand
AGGTCGGGCCATTAGCGGTTCCTCAAAATAATGTAGGGGGTCTCGCCTTCGTCATCAATCCCCCAGCAACGGTCATACGTCCTGGGGTCCTGGGGACTGTATGGTCTCCCCAGACTACCCCTTGCCCGAAGTCTCGCAGCCGTCACCTGCCACCGAGCCTTATCTTGTTCGAGCCTGGTCTGTGACTCGGCACTGGCCCCACCCATCTCATGGTCTATCAGCCAGTCCAGAGCCTCGGCATAAAGCAACTGGGTCTCAGGGTCGGAGACTTCCATTGTCCCCGTCTCGGTCGTGACCTCGCTGAGTAAACCCTTACCTTTGACAAACCACCTGCGCCCTGCAACGGGGAGGTTGTAGTTGGATAGCATGGCGTAATCCTCATCGCCACCCAGCCTGTACTCATCCACCTGCTGCCATATAGAGGCAGGACGGCGATGAATGGTCGTGGGCAAGGCGTAGCGATTGAGTCTCCCAATGGTCAGCCAGCCCGCGTCAAAACGGACAGTATTCCCCGCCGACACTTCCAGGACAGCCGTGACCGTGGTGGCATCATCGGGGATGGTAACTGTGATGTACAGGAGTTCCCACCGAGCAGCCCCCGTGTGGTAGTCGCTACTCTCAGCATAGGTTGCAAGACCATCAAAGGACAGCCGAATCCTGCCTGCACTCGCTACGGTAGCATATGCCCACATCTTGAAGGTGACGGTCTTCCCCGTTATCTCCTCAATGTTGATAGGTGTAGCGATGACATTTTGAGTCAGTTGGGCGGCCGAACCACCTGCCACGCCGTTAAAGGAGTTCGACCCATGCCGGACAATAGACGTGTTCTGTGTCCATGTCGCGACGGTGTGTGTCCAACTTGTGAAGGTGGCCGAATACGTTTCGGCATCTGCATTGAGCAAGCGGTTGTCCACCACAAACGTCTCATCCTTCACGGGGAGCCAGAGGACATCCACACAGGTCAATCTGGCAGCGTTCAGGGCCAGGTGCTTCGTGGCAGGGCTGTAGCGGTGCAACTCGTAGGGCTGCCCAGAGGCTATCTGAGCAGAGGCGTCAGGTTCCAGGGTAAGTGTGCCCGTGCTGCCCGTGAAGTCCACGACTCTTGTAGCCTCATAGGAGCCACTTCCCGTCGGCCCCTGGGGGAGCACAAAGTACCAGTCATTATAAAAATCATCTGGATAATAAGAAAGGAGCGCGTCGATGGCTGTAATTCCCGCAGCTCCTCCCTGCGCACTACAAGTTGGAACCGACCCATCCGGGTCTCGCACGAAGTCCCCTTGGACATCCGACAGGCCTCTCCGGAGATTGGTACGACTAGTTGCCATCGTTTCCTCTTATGCTTTCAAGTCCGTTGAACCCCCGATACCCGTTAGCCCTTCACCAGCGACTCCTATGTCGTCGGTCTGGCTTTCAATATCTGCAAGATTGGCAGCGATGGTCGCTCCGCTTCCCAAATTGCTTGGTGTACCGATTCTCGTCAAAAGGCTGTCTACGTCGGCAGGAATATTAACAGCCGCAAGCTCATCGAGATAGCCAGCACGAAGAGCCGTGAGCCTGCTTTCCAGTTCATCAACCAGAGTCTCGATAGCTGCAAGGCCATAGGTAGCGTGTTGAATCTCAGAAAGCGTACTCGCTATGTTACCTCCAGCCTCAAGAGCAACAGTAGCTCCTATCAGGTCTGTCTTTGCTTTGATAGCAGCTATCTCAGTATCAACAAAGTCGTCCAGAGTGTCTATTAGGGCTTTCAAGGCACTTAGTCCATCCGTGGCGTTTGCAAGGTCTACCGCAGCAGCACTCTGCCCGATAGTGAACTCACCTACTACTTCACCAACTACTGATACTCCACCTACCGTACCAGTAGTAATAACCAGGGCGTAGCTCTTGCCAGACTCAAAGCCGTTACCGCTTGTGGCAACAACAGTAACCAGATGAAGCCCGGCCACGCCATCAAAGTCTACCGTTAGGGACACCCCAGCGGTGATTTGAGTGAGGTTGTCATCCTCGTAGGCTGAGATTACAGGAGTGCCAGCAAGAGTAGTAGGTACGCCAGTTGCAAAAGCTCTAGTAGAGAAGTACTGGTAGAAAGTAGCTTCAAGTGTTATGTCTCTCATCCTGCAATCCCTCCGCGTCTACCCACTAGACCACCTCCACTAGCTAATCCACCATGACCTGCAAGTGCGCCCATGACTCGGCCTCCCCCGCCTTCCGTGGCCTCGATGTGGAGCTTGGGGGCTTTGGTGGTGTCACCATCATAATAGTGTTGATTAGAAAGGAAATCACTACCTGAAAATACGTCCTTAGTAATCAATGCCAAGGCGTTCCCAGATGCCCACGTTCCTAAGTCAATAACCTCTTGTATCGGACTTATGAGGCTGTTTGTGCTATATTCCACATTCAACGTCGGAGATGCGGGAACTGTATAGGTTTGCAGTGCTGTAGTGCGAGGACGAGCATCAAAGTCCGCCGCTGTACTAAAGGTCGCAGCATTCGCCTCATCGTCACCATAAATCTCAACGTTTCCCGTCGTTGTTCGTGAAATATGTACAGTCCATGTCCAATAGGCTACATCAATGGTTGACCCTACGGTGATTGTAACGTTTGTAAAGCGTACACCAAGCTCAGTAATTGCAGTTGCATGGCCCCAAGCCGCCCCTACCCCAGATGTTGTCCAACCAGCAAGACCAGCTACTCTACTCACATCATCTGCACTCGCCCCCACCTGCAAGTCCCAGGTTGTGTGGCTGCGGTCTCCTGTCCAGTGGTGAATCTCGTCACTGATTAGCTGACCAGCTATAAGCTCCTGTATCTGCTGGTCAAGCGGCACAACAAAGCGGTCTCGTAGCCACTGAGGGTCAAGAGCTTCAGGTTGTCCCTGGTAGGTCGGAAACATGAATGGCTGTAGCCGTCTACCCCTATCATCTTGCCAGGGCGTCAGCCATCTATAGGCTCTGGGGTCGTTTGCCAGGAACTCCTCCACCGCATCGGGGGGAATGTCTGGGCCTGGAGTCACATGCATCAACTCACCCAGCGCATTCAACCTGATGCGCTGGTGGGTCTCCCTTATCTGCGCTATGTGCCCATGAATGACGAAGGGCTTGTCGCCCTGGTCTAGGCTGCGTTGTGTCGGCCAGACACCGTAGCCAAAACGGTACAGTCCACCTTCAAGGCGCAGGGGCGCAGTAGGTCGTGTCACCCACTCAGAGCGGGCGTTGTCGGGATAGGAGGATGTGGGAAGGCGAGAGGTCACAGGGAACCTCCCCTCATCTTGCCAACCATGTGAGATTGGCAGTTGTCGCAGCCGCAGCCTGGGCTATGAATTCCAGCGCCCCCACCCATTCGGGTATCGCAATGGGCACGGAGTACTCGGTGGCAGCCTTCTCGGTGAGGGAGTCGGAGTCGGTGGTGATGGTTCCCGCTCCCACCGCGGCCATCGGGATTATCTTCTCTATCTCGACCCCATTGGTGAGGGTAGCCGAGACGGTCAAGCGAAACCAGAAGAGTTGGGGATCTCCCGGGGGAGCGTCATTCTTCCCCAGGATGGCCGAGAGCTTCGCCGTTGTCCACGTGGTCGGCACGGTGTCGATGGTGACATTCCCATCCTGAGCCAAAGTAGCTCCCGCTCCCGTATCCGTCCCGTCGGTGATGGCCGTTGCGGTAAAGGCGTTGCCTTGGCTATAAGCGCCTGTCATAGTGGTGGGGTTTACCGCATTGACCAGGGACGCATCCATGTCGATATGCCATCCCTTTCCCACCCTTTTCATGCCCATGTAAATAGCATCCGCGGTGGTCATGGCGTTGAGGGCTTTACCCGAATCCCCTGCCACATGACGGTTGATGATGGCCTTGTCTTTGTCCCCCAGGAGGTCAATCCATCTGGCCTTCGGGTTACGTGAGGCGTCGTAGAAGTAGAGCGCGGCTATGCCGGGAACCATGTGCATTCTGCACGCAGCCGCGGGTTCAACCAGGATTTCAGTGAAGCCGCGACGCACCGCAATGGGCAGACGGGTCCCGTTGTTGGCGGGAACTTCGGTGTTACCTAGCTGCTCGGAATACGCCCTGGTCAGTGGCCTGGATACCGTTTGTACCACTACAGGCTAACCCTTCCTCCCCGTGGAGCGGGGTTCAACCAGTTCATGCTGATGCCCATGTCCTTTTGCATCATGTCCAGATGGGCTTGCAGTGCAGCCTCGGCCTCACCTAACCGTTCCCGTGCCGCTACGGGTTCCTTCATGGACCCCGCCACCTCACGAGTGTATACCTCAGTAGCTTGCTTCTGCTCGTTCTCGAAGGTCTGCCTGCCCCTTGCAATTGCAGCATCCCGTTGACTCGCTGCAATGGTGACAGATGCATTGGAGGCTCTATCCGCTTCCTCCACGGCAGCCTTTAACGTCTCGGCCTGCCCCTTGAGGCTAAGGGCTGTGAGTACAGCCTCTTGTTCGGTAGATATTACGGTCATATTACCTCCTCACCAGGTACTTCCAGGAAGCACTCCAGGGGCATGAGCACCATTGCCTCGATTTCCAACGTGACGGGAAGAGAAATCTTGTAGACCGGCACACATACCTCTTCCTTTAGCAAGACGGCCATCTGCTCGTTGAATGCCTCCATATTGGCTTCTGTTACCTTGTACCCGGCACTGCCCTCTATGGGCGCACCCAACTCTTTAACGAGCTTGTCCTTGGTGGCCTGGAAGACGGTAAGCGTTGGATTGAGAGCATTGGCTAACTGCGCCAGCCGAAAACTCGCCAGAACGGGCAACGGCCTCTGCATCAGCTTTATCAGCGATTCCCTCATGTCCACGACCTGCCCCACAGACAACTCCATAGTGTCCGCTTTGGCCTTCCGCTCCTCACGCCGTTTCTCTGCCCTTGTCGGTTTCTCTGCCTTTATGTCTCTAAGAGCCACGATACCCCTTTCCTTTCGATTGCTTACGGCACTCCAACAACGCCTCGAAGGGTCGTGCCATCGCAGGTGATAACCGCCGTATTCCCGGTTTCCAGCGTCAGCACCGCACCTCCCGCATCGTTCTGTATCATGATGCTCTCACCGCCTGTGTTCACAATGACGAGAATGATACCCGTCAGGTCGGCTTCAGGTGGCAGCAGAAGGTTTTCAGTGGTACTGCTGTTAGCATCCACGTACAGCACGTCGCTGGTCATAAGCGTGCCAACAGGAGTGCCAGGGACAAGGGTAAGAGTCACTGCGAGGTCGGCCATGTCAATGGTCTGTACTGACCTCCGCACAATCCCCGTGCTAATGCTCACGTATCCAGGCCCCCCGTTGGTGTCGCCCGTTCCACCCGCGCCAGGGGTTATGGTGATAACGCCACCCCGCCCACCTGTATCCGTTGCACCCGAAGCCGCTCCACCTGCACCTGCGATGAGGGACACGCCACCACCATTCCCACCTACGTTAGTCCCAGTGGTCGCGGTGACCGCTCCACCTACTCCACCTTGCAGCGTGGCAAGTCCACCGTCCCCACCCGTGGCTACGCCTGATACAGCACCCGATACCGCTCCACCATTGCCAGTGAGCAACGTAATGGCTCCACCATTCCCACCTCCTCCTGTGACGGTAGCCACCCCAGCAGCACCACCTGCACCTGTAGTAACGGCATATGCACCACCCGCGCCACCCGTGGAAGCCGTGGTAGCAGAGGCGGCCGTGCCACCTGCCCCCGCGGTGAAGCTGAACCCCCCACCGATACCACCTACACCCGTGGTGGCAATGGTGGTATCCCCACCAAGCCCACCTGTGGCCGTTATAGCCCCTGCATGAGCCGTGCCAGGAGATGTCGCAACTGAGGCGGGCGTGGAACCCGCAGCAAAAGTGCTAAGCCCCGTGGAGGCGAGACGCAGACGCTCAATTGGAAGTTGATCACCAACTGCCGTGGTCATCAGCAAAAGACGCCCAGGCATATTACCCACGCCAGGCGTCCCGTCAACCTCCGCTCGTATCATGGCTGCCGATGCCAGGTAATCAGCACCATCATCTCCCTGCCAAACAATGCCTCCCAGGGAGTCGCCAGAGGCAACAACAGTGAAAGAACCAATGGACGCGTTCTTGGAACGCGCCAGAATGATAGAGGGGCCACGAGCAGCAGTTGCGTTCCATCCCCCAACAAGAAGACTGGCATCGAGATCCGATGTGCCCAACACCTGCAACTCTGGAATCAGAGTGCCAGCATTCCAGGAGTTGTTCACACTGACACCCACTGTATGCCCAATCACCACGCCGTTGTTATCGGCAACGTAGATGTTCTGGTCGTTGTTGACGGTGAAGGCAAGCGTGAGAGTGCTACCACCGTCCGCGGTGGTATAGAACTCCAGGCTGCCTCCAATGGCACTCGCCCCTGGTGCGCCCACATCGTCCACCACGAACTGGATGGCTCCCACAGGGGTCTCAAAGTCACCTGTGTCGCTGCCATAGGCGATGATGGAGCCAATCACCTCATTGTCGGCAACGGCAGTTGTGGCAACCTGGGTGGCCGCCGCACCCTTGACCAGAGCCAAGATAGGCGCAACGGCCCTGGTATTGGTGGCGTTGAAGGTCGCCAAGACCATCGAGCCACCTGCGAAGGCAGTGCCAATGCCGAGTGCCTGCAACTCAGGAATGAGGTTGGTAGCACCATCACCATCTGAGATAGTGACCTGGGTAGCACTCCCGATGATAATGCCCTGCCCACTGGCGAGCACCAGGTCAACCGCACCCAGGGTCAACACCGAGGCAGTGCTGGTGAGCACGGCTGTCCCACTGACCCCTAACGCTACCGTGCCACCATAACTGTTGAGAATCCCAGTTGTCCCATCGTGGCCGAGGCTGAGGTAATCAGTGGCAGGGGTGGTCTCAGAGTGGACATAAACCGTGGGATGCGACGGGTTGGCTACGTTCCAGTCCGTCGCTTCATCCGCAACGCCTGCAACGTGCAAATCCCTGGCTCCCGTGGGAACCAGGATCGCCCCTACCCAGGGGATACGACTTGCATCCCCTACGGTGTGTCTGAATCCAAGGTAGCTGACTTCACTCGGCATTTACTTCTCCTTCTAGTAACGACTAGACGTGAAAGGGGCTTCAATGCCCCACATTATGGTTTTACTTTTCGCCCACGTCTTACTGAGGCAGTGGTAGGCACAGTCTCCCTCTGCGTTAGAGCCAGTTTCACCAACTCTGCGATGTGCTGGTCTGAGGTCAACCGCGCCTCCCTGTCCTCATCTCGCCTGCGTTCTGTCTCCGCTCTTTCGTGCTGAGGCCACACACCTTCATGCTTGCTTTTGATATGGGACTCCAACCGTAAAGGACTCCACTGTCCAATAGACCGACAGACTGACCTTATCCCCAATCGACGCGTGTACTCAAACCGTGACGACTTGGGATTCAGCCAGCACAACTCGCCAACCTGCTCGACGTGCAGCAAAGGTTCAGGTGCTCTCAAAATGCCGTCTCCCCCCTTCACTCCAACGGTGAAAGCGGAGCGACCTGCCAACTGGGGATATGAGGCTGCGAACTCCCCCGTGGTGGGATACCGCTTCCTGAGCCGTTTGACCACTTCGTTGATGTCGGTGGGGATAGGCTCCGCGGTGTCTGTGCGGTAGAGCGTGACCCTATTCTCGGCTCGGTCTATATTCCGGGCTGGGTTGATGGTGAATCGCCCGTCTGCCGTCTGAAGGTCTGTGACAGCTTCCCGTGTGGGTTCTACGGGCGTGAGTTTGACACCACTACCCCGTAACAGTTCCTCTACCGCCTGAACGCTATCCAGTCCCATTACCATCTCTTCACCTCTGTCTCGTTAATACTGGCCCCGATACGCTTGTGTGATGTGCTACTTTCCACCGCTCATCTGTTGCCTGCATCAGCAGGCCATGCAGGTCGGGTATCTCCAGGCCGTATCTGACCGCCAGGGTGCGCTCCGTCCTCCAATGGTCGGCCTTATCTCGCATCTTCCCTACCATCGTGACGCCTCCACCCCAGATAAACAGGGGTTCATGCGAGAAGTCCTTGGCGTCCCCCAGGTCAGTCTCTTCATAAAGTTCGTCGTCACCCTGCCTGCACTGGATAACCTGCACGCGGTGGACGCTATTTGACTCATCGGGATTGAGGCGCATGACCTCTCTCTCCTGAAGCCAATCAGCCATCCAATCGTCGTGCAGGCTATCCAGTTGCTTCCTCATGGTGTTAGTCCAGAGTCGTCCCTAGACCTCCGTTGGCTTCCATTTCCGCTATGTCCACGGTGTAGGCCGCCGCTCGGTCATCCGCCGAGACCACGGGGCAGTACACGATGCTGGAGCGGGCTGCTGAGGGAGTCCAGCCCTGGCCGTCGCTATTGGAGGTCAGGAGGATTTTCCCATCAATCCTCACCCGGTAGCGCACGACAGTATGGGCGGTGTTGCCTCTGTTGTCCGCCTCGATATGCACAGTCGTCCACGTGGCCGCGGCAAGGTCGGAGATGTTGGATGAGGCGTATTGAGTATCGTCCACGTCGACGCCCACACCCATCGTCTGCCACGTTCCATCATCCTCGCCTTCCAGCATGACACCAAAGGCATCGGAGGCGACGGTCTGGATAGTCCCGTCCTCATCCTCAATCACCACCGTGTCGGTGTCGGCATCCGTGAAGCCAATAAAGAGCGCCCCGGCCGCAACGCTTGAAGAACGGACGCGAGCCTGCATCCACATGCGCCCCGCCTCATCCGGCTCATAGGCCACGGGACCGAACACACCCACGGCGTCGGCATCATCGCCAGCCAGGGTTATGCGTCCCGCTCCACCGTTGACAGCCAACCGGGCGAAGGTTGCACCCGATGCCACGGCATAGACAGCACCCCCTCCTATCAACCCGCCTGTTGCCGTGGAGAAGGGCGAAAGAAAGTCACTGCACCAGTGGGTGTTGCCCTTTAGGGTGTCCACCGCACCACCGCGGGGTATGTTATGCCACTGTCCCTTGTGGAAGAACGCGTTTCCATCTGGGGACAACAACTTGTCCTGAGACTCCAGAAGCCCGTTTGCATGTCGCTTGAAGAACTTGAACACTTTCTCTGCTCCTTTTGGGCGTCCTTTAGGGACGCACAGATTAAATTAGCCAGCCGTTGGAGCCGTCGCGTCACTCAAAACGCGCTTCATGAGGTTCCCTGCGCTCCGCTCTCCGAAACCAAACCAGTCGTATAGCCACAGCATCTGGTCTCCACCACGATTGGCAGGGGTATCGGTGAAGTCTCGCTTTTTACCTGAAACTTCCACCAGGACAATACCCGACCGCGCATGCACTCCACCGTGTCCGTCGGGTGTGGAGTCGATTCGCACGTTGTTGTCCCGCCTCACCACGGCTCCCCCTATGGCCTCGACCACCTTTTGACCTTTGGCAAAAGCCTCTGAAGTGATGCCTGCGGCAAGCGGGTACGTTCCCACCCCACCCGTGAGTTCAGTCCGCACGTCATGGATTTGGAAACTGTGGAGGAAGGTGTAAATCTCCTCTGTGGTCAGAGCCGACTCATTGGTGTCGCCCTGAATCTGTGCCACCATCGCGGCTATGACGCCGCTGGTCAGCGTGGTGGTCGTGCCCCCACCTGTGACGGTTGCCCCATCATACAGGTTCAGCCCTACCCGGTCTTTGTTTCGCTGAATGGAGTTCTGGAGTAGGCTGCCCCACTCGCTCACAACGTTGGCACTGACGTAGTGAGCCGCCTCCGACGTGACGATGATGTGCGTCCCATACCGCAACGGCTCAATGGATAGAAGGGTGTCGGCAAGACGCTGGGGGTTGTCAAGCTTGGAACCCTCCGGAACGGCCTGAGCATCTATTTTCGCCAGGTCGATTTCATTCCATGTTCGTCCCGTCCCCATCGGAAGTTGCTTCCGGTCTACCGAACTCACAAAGTCCTGCCCCACCTGCTCCCGCACAAGCCGCGCACCATGAATGAGGGAGGGCAAACTGTCGGCCAGGGCCCCGGTATCGGAATCACCACTTGGCGCTCCGCCCTGCGGGACAGGAAGCCACCGACCCCGATATAGAACCCTGTCTCTATGTGTGAGGACACTCGGCCAAGCCAGAAGCGTCATCACAAACTGCTTGATTGCGTTCATCTTTCTCCTCATGCCCTTCTGAGGGCTTTAGGTCTCAGACCTCTCTCGAATAACTCCCGTGCCCTCTTGGTGTTCTCTGGGGTGGCGGGAATGCCACCGCGTTCCTCGTCTGAATACAGGTCAAGCCACGACTGATCACTCTGTCCCGCGGCTGCACCACGTCCGTTTCTATCGTTCAGCCCAAGACCACCTTTTGGCCTGGTCTTATCACCCTCCACCTGTGTCGTCAGCCTCTTCAGTTCCCTCATGGCAGAGTCGCGCCATGCCTCAGAAGCCTCATACCGCTTCTCGCGGTACGCTTTGACCGCCTCATCCCAGAGGTCGTTCAGGTGGTTAGCACGCGAGTCAGATATTTCAACACTTCCCGCGTCATCCTTACCCAGGCCAATAGCCAGCAGTCCTTGCTTTATTTCTTCCTCGGAAGAGAGCAACGCCGTCCTCGCTGTTTCCTGTGGTGGCGAGGTGACTTCTGCGCGGATACCCTCCTGGATGGCGCTCTTTGCCTCAGCCTTAGTAAGCTCGCCACTTTCGAGTTTGGCTAAGATGGCGTCTGTTTTGGCGTCAATCCGCGCCTGTATCTCCTGCTGCTTCTTCTGGCTGAGTAGCTGAATATCCCGGGCGCGTACGTTCTGCTCCACTCTCTCACGAGTAGCCTTTTCCTGCTCCCATAACGCCTTATAGTCCGGCTCCTCAGTCTCAGTCGTCTCAGCATCGCCCCGTGGCTCGCCGGGTGACGTCTCCGAGATTGCCGTCCCCTCTAGCGTCTCTACCTCTGGTGGCATCCTGTTCTCCCTTCGCTGGCTTGCCTCTATGGGCATTGCCGAGCAAAACAAAAAGGCCAGAGTGTTCTGGCGTCGAAGCGCACAAAATACTCTGGCCTCTCGCGGGCACAATGTTATATTGCTTACATTCTTAGCACTTCTTCAGATTGGTGTCAAGCACCACGGGTTGATGACAGCGTGGACATGCCTTATTCACGTAGACACCTTCAAGGTAGTCCCCCAACTTCTGATTGCAAATCCTGCCATCAGGAAGGCGATTGGGACACCGCGGCATCACAACCACATTTGCCATCTTATTGTGTCTGCTTCCCCCAAAGGTCATCAAGGGTTGAGGGGTCATTTGACTTTTCGGGGAGTTTTATAACCCCCCCCTGATGTTCTACCATTTCCACCCATTGAGTCATGACCTGCGCGATTCTTTTCGCCAACTCCCGAGAGAGACGAACAGTCCCCACATCCAGTGACGGCACAACCGTCCCTAACGCGGGTGGTTGCCCTGCACTGCGACGGAAACTCAGGGCCACCCCATAAGGACCACCCACGATGGTAAACTGGTCGGCAAACTCATCAAACGGCTCTTTCATAATGCTCTCCTATCTCGCCCCTACGGGTTCTTTGCTACGCTCCAATAACTGCTGGAATGACGAAGGTGTCGGCTGACTCGTCGTGGGGGCCTTCGTACGCCCCAACGGGTCGCTGAATGAGGACGGGACAGAAGCAGGAGTTGCCGTAGGACGGGAAGGAGCGGGTTGCTGCTCGCCCTGCTCCAATCGCTCGATGAGTCTATCCACCTCGTTGCGCTCCAGGCGACGCCCCAGTTTGGCATAGTCCTTCTGTAGTTGTTTCCTGGCCTTGATTGCCTTGATAGCATCAGGGTCAATATCGTTCTTCCGGATAAGGGCAAGAGCCTCATTTACGGCTCTAGCAGTTTGCAGGCTCGATACCTTGCCCACGATAAAGAGCTTGGCGTCTACATCGGGATGACTCTTTCGGTATTTGTCTCGCGTGGATACCCCTAGCGCCAATCTTTTCAAGGTGTCAGTAGGAATGGCCTCATACCTCTCTATGTCATCCTCCCATCTGAGTTTGGCATCATAGATGGGGTCGAAGGGGACGTAGTTAGTGCCCCCAAACTGAGAGGACAGTTCCTCCAGAGTCCTACCCCTACCTTCACCTTGTTGCCATGAGCGAATGGCAGAGCCAGCAGTAAGGGGCAACCCGCCCGTGACAGCATAAGCAATCCCCTGAAGGACATTCTTGGGGAACTCCCCGCTTCGTATCTGCTTGCCATAGAAGTCCACATTCCTTATCTCGTCATAGGCAATCCTGGGCAAAGGCCCCAGCTTAGAAAGCGCAAAACGATGCACTCCTGCAAAGGGCATAGGGAAGTCCACCCCCTCCACCTTACGGGGCACAACGGCTCGTATCAGGCTGCGGTAGGGGCCTCCTAGGCCTATCCTGGCCCCCCAGGGCGTCTTGATGGACATGAAATTGGGATGAGTCGGGTCAAGAGCCTCAAGCGCAGCTTGCTCCATGTCCTGCCCATGTTTCCAGGCAAAATACACACTACTCGTTACAGCTAACACTTCCGTCGTTGCCACCAGCGTCCCGACTCGGCGCAACGCAAAAGCCTCCGAAGGCGTGATGGTCTGCTTTGTGCCAAGCTTGACCATCGCCGTTACCGCATCGCTCATCAGAGCGGTGGGCTGTGTCAAGAATGAGATGGAGGTCAATAGCGCCCGGCGACTGGCCTGCTCCGCCTCCGACCAACCTAGTCTCCGTCCTGAAATCCGTGGGACTATCTTGGTGGCATCATCGGCTGCAATAGCCATCGCCTCTTCTTCGCTACGCCCCAGGCGGATAGCCCCTTCATAAGAGGAGTCAAACACATCCTTTGCATGTCGCATCACGGGCCGATAGACCGACTCATTAAACTCCGTCCATATCTTCCCGATGCTAGGGACTTTCCAGATGCCAGGGATTTTCCCGATAAACCCAACGGAGAACTCCCTATCCACAGTACCCAGAGCCTGCATCCCCGTGGCCTCGGTAAAGCGACGCCAGGAATCGGCATTCTCAACAAGGTCGTCAAAAAGAGCCTGCTGTTTGTATGGTGCCCAGATACCCTTGCCCTTTGTGATTTGCCTGATAACCTCACGACTTACGCCCACCGGGTCAGATAGCCAGACTACCGAACCCTGAACGGTCGTAGGGCTGAGGTCTCCTCCAAAGGCGGTAGCTCGCACATTATCAATGAACTGCCACAGCCCGCTGGTGGGTCGCTCGGCAAGCCGTTTTATCTGCGCTGCATCCTCATCGGGGAAGTAGCGGTACACTCCCTCCTGGACGAATTGATACCCCTTGGCATTTGCAACCTTCCAGGCGGGGCGAAGACCTGCAATGGCTTCTCGTGTGACTCGTATCTCTTTTTCAAGAGCCAGAATGTCCTTGCCCTTCCTCGGTCCCCGACTGATAACGGGTTCAAGACCGTCACGCAGGGCTAAGAGGTCGCTATCCTCCAGGGAAGAGGCCAGGAAATCGTCTATGGCATCGGCCTGCTTCTCAGAGAGCCGAGCGCGACTGCCCAGAAGCGATTGTAGCCGTCCCCGCAGAGCGTCCATCTCTTTGACTAGGCCTGCATGTCCCGTCACTCGCAACGCCTCCGCCCTAGTCAACCCTCCAATGGCAGTCTTGTAAACACTCTTACCTGCCATGCCCGCAACGGCTTCATGCATCTCAGCACCTAGAAGATAAGCCACGTCGGTAATCGGGTTAAAGGTGTTGTCATGCTCCCACCGCTCTCGGCCTGTCTCATAAAAGCGAGTCTTTGCCCTGCTAGAGCGTCCCGCCGTCCTTGCCTGCTCGGCAAACAGTTCCTTGCCCACCTGCGGCTTTTCGATGTTGGACAGGAACATGGCTCCTGGCTTCGTTTGGAAACGCCCTATCTCCAGCCCATAGTCGGCTCGCACCTTCTGAAAAGCTCCATCCAAGGCTTTTGATGCCTCCTGGATAGCACTACGCTCCACGGGCGAAAGGTCATAAAGGTGGGGATTCTGGGCAATGTCATAGAATGTGCCTGTCGCAGAATAATTAGCCTGCTCCGCCGTACCCAGGAAGCGAAGGGTGGACTTCTTCTGTCCCCTCACCACCTCTGGGCGGAAGACGGCATCTAATCGCCTCAGCGCAGGAGCGCGCACCATGGTGAAGTCGGTGGCAACCACTCCACGCACGTTCCCTTCGGCTATCCAGCCAGCCAGGATATCCTCTTTCATCTCCAGGGAGCGATGGAAGCGACGCTGAAGTTGCCTCAGTACCGGCGTGGCATCTAGCAACCGAGTGACAACTCCTGGCCTATCTCGTTTGATAATCGCCCTGGCGATGTTCAAGGCTCGATCAGTTGCCGAGGGCGAGGGCTGCCCTGGGGTAATGGGAGGTTCTATTTCGGCAGGGGGAATGACAGGAGGCTCACCCGCCCCCTTGCCTGCTGTGCCCACAAACCTTGGTGGTGTGCCCAACCCTTCGCCCGCCGCTCTAGCTGCTGGGGGCGCGGTTGGAACGGCAGCCCCAGAAGCCAGAGGCGTCCTTGCAGGGGAAGGAGGTGAAACCCCTGCAAGACCTTCCCCTGGGACAGTCGGCGTTTCAGGTGCAACTTCCGCTACTGGTTTACGAGAAGGCACTCTTGCACGGCGCGGCGGAACCACCGTTTCCGTAACGGGAGCGACGGGTTGCGTCGGGACGGCTTTGGCAAGATTGGGATACTCCGCCAGCACTTCAGCCGGGACGGGCTTGCCTTCGGAGAGGGCTTTCTTAACCAGATATGCATGAGGATCATCAACACTGGCGGGAATCCCCTCACCAACGTTCGGGTAATCCGCGGGATTGGGCAATTCATTAGAAACTCTACTTATTTGACGAGGGATTTTAGCATTCCATTCCCGCATCATCTCTTTTTGTAAGTCAGGATGTAAATCGGCAACCCGCAGCAAAAATACCTTTCCTCCTTCTACTTTGCGACCTAATGCCCCAGGCAGTGGATTCCCTGCATAGCTACGGGCTGGTGCATAATCCATTGCAATCCCCCCCCTCAGAGGAAGAGTCTCAAATGATTTGGAGGGTTTACGACCAGTAAACCAGAAGGCATCTTTGAACTCCGCCCTCGTCATCTGCCACGGCTCTTTGGCAGCCCCCGTCACTGGCAACGGCTGCGGGGCACGGGCTTGTTGAAGTTTAAGCTGATCATCCATTGAGACCTGCGTCCGCACACCCTTGCCAGCAGGAGTAACAGTCGTATCGGGTGCGCCCATCATGCCCGCTTGGACACCCGCCTCTGGTGTCCCTGGCTCGGCACGGGGAAGGCGCACCGATGGTTCGGCTTGCAGCCCCCGCAACGCTCGTTTCATCGCAGCAAGCTCGCCCCGTAAGGAAGTTAGCGATTGGCCGCTCGTCGCCCCCTTAAAGCCCGTCCGCACCATACGCACGGTTTCCATATCTATTGCATCGCCCCAGTCAGATGACCCATAGGGATTACGCCCTTCTCTGCGCGCAATCTCTAGCAGTTGCTCGTTTGTGAGTCCCGTAGCCCAACGGGGACGAACTACTTTAGCAGTAACCATCCCCTCCACCCTGGCCGACATCGCATCAATGTCATTCACCAGTTGGGCTATGCTATTCGCAGGGGTATCGGCAAAAGCCTCGGCCAGACCGCCGCCAGGAGGTTCTGTTATCTCATCAGGTCGTCTTATGAAATCGTCCAGTTGGGCTAACAGGCCATCCACATCGTCGTCAGGTATCCGACCAAGGCGCAGGAACCCACGCTGACTCTCTAATGCCGTCCTGAGCGCAGGCGCACGTTTGGAAACGGTAGCCAGTGCCTCCTCCGTCGCTCTCTTGCTCGCCCTGCCCAATAGCCGTGCTCCTGCACCTATCTCTTTGCCAAAGCCCACCACGGGGAGCACGTTGAGAGGGTCAGCAGCAAGTTCCAAGGCTCCCTTCACTCCTATATCAACCCCTCGGAAACTGCGCCCCTTGGGTAAAGGAACTTTGACGGGCAGCACGGGCACACGAGCCGCGGGAAAGTCAGATTGCTTCCATGCTTGGAAGGGGCCAACCTCTTTCGTCAGGCGCTCTAGTTGCTGCTCCCCAGGGATAAGACGCTGTGCAGCTTCGGTAAGAGTTGACGCAGATGCCTCCACTATATTCTGGTATGCCTCGAAGCCTGTGATAGCCTTGCGCTGCTGGAACAAGGTCGTTCCTTGTGCCTCTGCCTCCTCAGCACGTCGTTTCAGGCCAAATGGGTCATTGGGGTCTGGCGGTAGGTTAGGATTGCGTATTCGCTCGCCTGTCCCACGCTCCCCAAGGGAGGCGAACTGGTCAGCCTGAGCCTTGCGTGCAGCCAGTTCCTTGAATTTCTCAAAGACGGGGTCACGACGAGGCCCAAAGCGCCACCAAGCATTATTGGTGGTCATGCCCCTGTCCTAATCGTACCTGGTGCAAAGCGGGTCATCCTCCGCGGCCCCCCAATAGCCGTCGCCATGCGCTCCTCTTCCAGGAAGTCCTCGCTTGGAACCCCGAAGCTCTTTGCCAGTTCTGTATAAAGTGTCCTCTGCGTAGGCGACTGTTGCCGAATAGTCTGTAGAGAACGTGGCCTTAGTGCGCCCCCTGTAAGCTGGGACAGGCTTGTTGTCCTGGGTCGTCTCAGAAAGTCGGGTAACTGCTGCGGTGGCACTTGATAAGTCGGACCGAAAAGCCCCGATTGCCCAAGAAGAGCCTGTATCTGCTGGGGCGTGAGCACGGCCTCGCCACCTTCCACTTGTGCCAACCGCGGTTGCCCCAGATAGCCAGGCACGATACCCCCCCCTTGGAACTCAGGGATATTCCGATTCTTTTTCTTGGCATCTTCTTCCTTGCCCAACTCCTGAAGGAACTTACCAACGCTGCCCAGCATAGACGGCTCGCGTTGTCCCTGCTCGGTTGGAGATGGTACAGAGGGAATATGTTGCTCTTCTGATCTCGGTATAGAGAGTGTCCGTTCCCCAAATGGTGCATTCCTAAAAATCCCTTCATCCCCCGTGAACTCCGATTGCTTTCCAAAGCTCTCATCACCCGTAAATGGACTTTGCCGCGCAAACCCCTCGTCCTGCTCTCTCACGCTCTGCATGACGGTGGGAGGCTTACGCAGTGAGGTAGGTTGGGCAATACCCATCTCCTCCTCTTCCGTCGCTGGTTGCCCTGGCTCTAGCTCCGCCGCGGTTGCTGGGCGTCCTGCCGCGAAGGGGTCCCTAGCCCCTGTGCGAGCCAACCATTGCTCCCATGTCTCGTCAGGCAGAATAGCATTCGGATCTCCCGCCTCCCCGTATCCAGACCCAAGAGACGGCTTTGCTGGAGATGGAACCCCACCTGCAAATCGGTCTGGAAGCACATGCGTATCCATCCACGCATTGCGTTCCTCTTGCGTCATGGCGTTCCAGACATCATTCGGGACATACGCATTGGTTCCCCAACCAGGAGGAGGAGTATTCATACCTCCTACCCCACCAACACCTCCACCTGTCGCTACCTCCCGTGCCGTCGCCAGAGTCTCACCCGGCGCATAGGGTTTGCCTGTTACGGGGCTTATTGCTGTCAAGGGAGGAGAGGGAGGTGGCTCATAAGCCGGCACAGTATTGATGCCCGGTATGTCCAGGAAGAACGCCTGTGCCTGCCGCTGTAGTATCTGGGCCAACGGCGCAATCCGCTCCCCCACCAGGGCGGGATTGTCCCGCTCCAACGCCCCTGTATAAAGAGCCACAAGCGTGAGATAGTCGCTGGGAGCCTGGGCTATCTCCAGCGCCTTGTTCAATCTATCCATCGCGATGGTGTGATTGAGTTGCCGTCGCTCTATCTGAGTATCAAAATCGTAGAGAGCCTGGGCATACCTGAGGTTCGGGTCGTCAAGGGCATTGAGGTCAGACACTTTCTTCAAGGCATTCGCTATCATGTCCTTGATGCTGAGTTGCGGGTCTTTGATGGGAGCACGAGGTTGACGAGCCGTGATGACCTGCTTGCCACTGGCGTCGGTATAGCCATACTGGTCAATGCTCCAACCACCCTCCTCTACAGTGCCGAGAAATTGCTCGGTGGGTCCCGCTCCCGCGGCCACCTCACTGACTCGTTTATAGGAACCCGACGTGGAGTCCCAGGCAAACTCCTGCCCCCCCGATTGCATTGTCCATTGAGGATTACCCTGGGCATCGGTGGGAGGAGGCGTAGGTCCACCCGCACCCTCAACCCGTTTGTAGTCTCCAATGGTAGAGTCCCAGGAATAGACCTGACCACCTTCTTCAATGGTGCGTGGTTGACCTTCAGGCAGGGGATAACGCTCCTTGCCCCCCTGGGCGGCAAGCCGTTGTTCCGTTATCGCAGCATTTATCGCTGCGTTATCAGGAACCATCTTGTAAAGAGGGAGGCCGCCCTCTTTCAGCAAAACGGCATTCCCCTTGGCATCTTTGCCCCATTCATCTTCCGTTGTACCAACCCGTTCCACTTTCATGGGGGGCCACGCAGCCTCGGAGGGCCACCCCTTTGGGCGCGCCTTCGCTATTTCGGCCTCTAGTGCAGTTGCACCCTTAATCAAATCCTCGCTCGAAACGACAACCACACTTTCGTTTGGTGACATGACCTTGAAGAACCCTGGCCGATAGGGAGTCCCCGCCGCTTCAACGGTATAGTCGTACTGTTCGAGAAGCGTCTTGGCCTCTTGTGGTGTCATGCCTTCTCACCCTTGCCCAGGAAGTCCAGAAATGCGCCTACGGAGCCTGCCTTCTCTATCTCGGCCATGCGCTGCTCCTCCGTCATGGTAGGCCACCGAGAGGCCATCGCCCGTATCGCATCACGCTTGCGGTCATACATGACCTCACCAACGGCAGGCGTCGTGGCCTCCTTCTCCCTGGCCTTCTGCTCCAAGATATGAAGATGCTCCACGCCTTTCATAATCACCCTGTCTACCCTGTTAAGACGCGACATTATGAACCTCCCCAATTGAGTTTTGAAGGTGCTTCCGATGACGGATACGCCACGCCTCTTCTTCACTACCTGTCATTGCCCTCATCAGCAGTCTATCATGCACCATGAAACCGCAAGGGAAAATCCACATGGGATTGCTGAACAACTGCATTGCAGCCGTCATAAACGACGTGCCTCTTTGCGCTGTCTTCAACCATCTCTGTCACGGGGAATTGAGCCTGCATCCACTCACCCCAACAGAACGGACAGAAGGAATGTTCACTCCGTTTCCTGCCGCCATCTGGTAAGAGAACTTGAATGTCAATGTATTGGCGTTCAAACACCCCGTGGATAGCGCACTCCATCATGTGAGGCGTGGGGAGAGACAAACTCATTCCAATCCCTGAAGCAACAAACGTAATATCCTTTTCCATCTACGTCTCTCTTCTTCCCGTTCCTGGCCCAGACGGGGCTGGCTTTACCGTTTCACTTGACAACGCTTGCCTTATCTCACCTTGCGCCTCAGTCGCAGGCGGAGTGAAGCCATCACCAGCGGGTTGAGGAGCAGGGGCACTCCCGTTCTGTCCCTGAGCGGCCATCAACGCCAGTTGCTCCTCGTACATCGGCTGGACACCCTCGCCACGCCGTATCTTCTCGGCCACAGCCGCAAAGAGAATGGGGTCATTCATGACGGTCTCAAGGTCTATCTGGTCTTGCTCCCCACTGGTATCATCCAGCATCATGTCCTCCTCCCAGAACCGCTTCCGACTCTTCAGTTTCTGCAAGACGAGTTGGGAACCCTGCTGGACCCGTTGCATCCTCACCGCCTCATCCGATTGAGGATACTGGGCGGTGATGTGATAGGAACCATTGAGCATTGCAGGGGACAATCTGTGACCCTCAACAGTGATGGCCTCTCCCCAGGTGGCAAGCATCTGAAGATACATGCTCATCACGTCGCCTGTCATATAGGCAAGCTGCTCTATGGTCTCCACAAATCTGTTTCGCGCCAGGGCAACCATGAGAGCGTGCTGTCCCACGGTATCCACACCAACCTCACGGCTTCCAAACGACGGCCTGGGTATTGTGGCCTCCACTATCTCGGTATCAATGCGAGTAGCTAACTCCGCCATGAACTGAGGCAGTTGAGGAGAGGGTAAGAACCCCATCGTGCGAACATCAACCCCCCCTACGATAGCCTGGGAAGACAGGGCAAGTTTGGCAGCGAGTTCCTCTGCACTACCCGCGGTTGCCAGTACCCCAAAGGCAGTCTTGCCCCATATCTCCATCTCAGCACTACGAATCTGGTCATACTGCTGAATCAACTCCATGACAGGCCAGAGGATACCCTGGGCTATCTTCTCAGGTCGCAATCCATCCTGATTCGCTTCGGTGTCACCAAAGCCACCAAAGGCATGACGAAACGGCACAAGACCGTGGCGATTCTCCTCTTGCAGGATGATCGCACCCCCAACCTCCGTCGTAGTGTAGTCAGGCGTGTAGTGCCGGGTGACATCAAGCATCTCAAACGCTGCACCCTCCAGTTTATCACCCACCAAGATGATATTCTCACCATCCTCGGTGTCCATAGCGGCACGAGCATCCTCCAGCATGGCATTGATGTCCCGACGATACATCCTGAGCCGTTTGACTGTCAAGGTGGGAACACGCTCAAAGGGCGGTATCAGAACACTGTATGGATGGATGGGCAGTAGCAAGAAGGGATTGAAGTTGGCCTTGCGTTCCTCATAAGTCTTGACCTTTACTTCATAGTCTGAGTCTCCTCGCTCAGGGGGACGCGGCTTTCCAGCAAGCGAAAAACCTATCTCGAATCCACCGTAGCTGTACTTTGCCATGTCCCGCCCAACTATCTTGGCCGGTATCCTCGGTTCCGCACGAGACGAACTTGTCCAGATAACAGTTGAAGCGATTTCCACCTCATCCACGTCGGTCTGAGTCTCTTTGGGCTTCTTATCCTGCTCATCCCTCTTAAACCGCGGCTTATACGGCATGATGTTATCGGACACATGGTCAAGGATAACTCGCCCGCGGTTGCTCCGATACGTGGCTCGCTCCTTAGCCTCAGCAGGAGGCCACACGGCATATGTTCCATTGGTAAAGGTATCGATGATAGCCCATTTAGCATGGGTGGCAGACCACGCCTTCTCAAGCTCGGTCCTATCACCCTTGATTTGCGTGATGTCAGGTTGAGACATGGACAGGAGCCTCATCGAGATGGATTATGTTGCCACCACAACCATTCAGTATGCAATAACGACCCAGCCTCAAGGGGGGTTCATTCTCACACTTGTCGCATCGGCCCCACGGTTCCGGAGAAGGGGCTTTGCCAAGCCAACTCTCGAATAAGAACAGGAGATGATAAAAGTCCCCTGGGGACAACGCCGCAAGAGGAAAGGGTCTATCCCCGCGCGCTTTTACCACAAGGGCTTTGATCTGTTGCTCTAGTGTCAACTCCTCACCCGATTCAGAATTATGCAAGATGCTCAATATCTTATCGCCTCCCTGCAAAGCTGGAATAACGCGTAGGCGTTGTTGAGATAATACTGAACTTCGCATACTTCCTCATCTTCCACATGATGGCGTAGGCCATCACTCGGTCATCATAAGCCCCTGGCGCAGCTTCGGCTCTCCCCTTCTCGTTGCGTATGAAGGTCATCATCTCACCGACTCCCGCCCTCGACCTGACCACCATCTGCCGGTTCCGCACGGCCTCGGCCAACTCTCCCAGCATTGGGGGCCTGGTTTTACCGTCTGTCTGCCATCCTGGTTTGCTGGGCTTGGCCGCATTATAGTCGGCGTAGAAGAGTTTGTCACGACACTGGCTGCCACACTGCTTGAACAGTTCGACCACCTTGTCCACCACAACGACACTCTCCCCATCCCGTTCCTGTCCATCACCCGCTATTTCCAGACCCGTGTAGGCGTGGTTATACATGACGTGCAGATTAAAGCACTCCTGCGCCATGTCGTCCGGGTGCGGCCTGCCGTGCAGTTCGGCTACCTGCTCTCCCGTCACGAAGTCCGACACGGCGGCGCACCCAAAGCTCCCTGTCTTACCCCAGGCGGTGTCAGCGCCAAGAATGTACCTGCCTGCTACCACTGGCTTCCGCCAGAGGGAAATCAGGCCCCGTACCATCTCCCTGGGTTCCATACAATCGTCCAGCATGGCGGTCATGGCGTCCACGTCAAAATAGCTGGTCTGGCGCGCCAGGATGGAGGGGTTGCACATGTACGTCATGGCGTACATCCCCTCACCCTTCTGGGCTTTGAGGGCAGACAACTCCTGCCGAGGGAAAAGCTCAGGACAGAGCAGGTCGCCCCAGAGGTACTTACCCTCGGCGGGGTTCTCGATGAGACGCAACCCAATCTGCTGCAAGTCGGAGGTCAAGTCCATGATGCCCCACCGAGTCAGTATGGCAAAGATGTTCCCACCTGGCTTCAAGCGGTCCACCATAACACCCTTCACTCGCTGCCTCTGCTGGGTCATCGTGGCCTCAGAGATGATGTCCTGCTGGTCCGTGGGGTCGTCTATGATGATGCGGTTGATATGAACTCCCTGGTACGGCCCGTCAATACCTGTGCCATAAAGCGTGGCGTAGGGGTTATTGGTGTCCTTACGCTTCACAAACAAGGTGTCTTTGCTCCACCCGCGCTCTTTATCAGGCTGCACTTCTGGAAACACAGCGCGGTATCGGGTGTTATGCTCAATCGTATCCTCGATGGACATCACCTGCCTCATGGATTGAGCCGCAGTGTTCATCAGATACAGCGTGGTGTCATCCGGGTCTCGCCCAATACACCATTCGACGTAATAAGCGCAGAGGGTGGATTTCAATGAACCAGGCGGGGCTACAATGAGGGTGCGTGAGGCTGGCTTCTGTAGTTCCTGCGCCCAAGCGAGTTGATGGGGGTAGAGCGGCCTATCGTGTACGAAAGCGCAGTAGTCGCCAAAGTTCTGCTGCGCCGCCGCCGCGTCAAGTTGCTTAACGAACAGAGCAGTGTCCATCATGTTGACGATGCCCCCCGTCCCTATGGCACGAAACGCGTTGCCAATATCCCTGCCAGCGCGAGCCCCATGAAGACGAGACAAAAGGCCAGCATCACGATACGCTCAATACGAGTCATGCACAACCTCCTCTGGACGTATGATACCCGCATCCAATCGTTTAGCAAACTCCAGGATTCTTTCCATAGCGGGGTTGTCACATTCAAACCCCTCCCCGTAGAGGTCTCGCCACACCTCTCGCAGGGCATTGCCTGCAACCTGAAGCGCCTTCGCCGTCGCAACGTCGGCTACGGAACGTACGGCCTCCTCTTGAATACAATCTCCCAAAGATATGGGGTGCAGTGCGCCCCACATCTCCTCCTCCGTCAGCTTCGCCTCGTTGATATCCATTACGGTTCCCCTCACTTCACTGACGATTAGGGTTGTCGGCGCCTGTGGCCATGTGTGTCTTTTCGTCTCCAAATTACATCCACATAGGCTGATACCATACCGTCAACCAGCCCTCGCCCCGCTTCTCCCGAACAATGCGAGGCTGATAGAGAACAGTGACGGCGGCCTCTCCCTGCCCCCACCGACTCCCCCCTATCGGCTGCAGGGTCATTCCACCCTCCAGGTTAGAGGGTTATCCAGGGTCTCATACCACCAATCCTGGATGAGTTTTCTGAGTTCAACTTCGTCCCGTAGCCCTTCGTTAATCTCCGTAGCCAATAGAAAGGCTGTCCCCAGACACTCCTCCCAATCACAGCCGTCTACGTTATCAGACCTGAGCGTTATGATTGGTTCCATCATCCCACCTCCCCGGGCTCTGGTCGCGGGATGCCGGCCTCTAAAAGCGCATTTGACAGCTTCAACACCACCATCTTTACGGTGTCTTGTGCTTGCTGCCCAAGAAGAACGCCCGCTATTGGGCCGAAGTCTGTGTCCTGTAGCCACTCCACACATGCCCACAGCGCCTTCGCCGTCGCAACGTCGGCTATGGCTCTTGGCATAGGCGGAAGAAGCGGGTAGCGGTCATTTCGAGCATCATCCCAGGGTTCCTCCAATGCGATTATCTCCTCGTCCGTCAGCCTGCCCTGCTGGACAGTAAAGGAATCCTGAGACCAGGCCGTGCCCGAAACACCGGTGCCAGACACTACGCCACCAAGTACGATGGATATAGGGGTAGGTTCGTATAGCCCATTGGCAAGCCGTCACTGGACCTCCTTCGCCACGAGTTCTAGGACTTGCTCAATGCGCCCACTGAGCGCCAGTTGTTTCAACGACACCAGTACGTCATACGGGAGTCCAAAGAAGATGTTCGTCTGACCAGGCGGCGTTTCCCCCTCTTCCCTCTGCCCTTTCACAGGCCACAACCGCTTTGCCGCATCAACCAGGAGCGCGTCACGATTGTACATCTGAAGCTCAAACGTGACGGTACCGTCACGATCCACACGCTGCTTTACAGACTCAATCGCATTCGCCTGGGCACGGGTCAACTGGTCAAATGGCTTGAATGTCAGAAGACGCCCATCCCAGTCTGCCAAGTCCGTGATGTTGGTGTCCAGCCGCTCTCGATACTGCCGGAGGATGCCCTGGTTGTCCAGACCAGCCGCCCTGCCGTCCTCCCCCGCATCCCTAGCAATTGCTGCCTTCACTGCCGACACAGCCATGAACCCCTTGGCTCGCTCTGCAATCCGTGCTGTCGTCCACCCTGTCGCCTTGGGACAGCTCATGCGAACAGACTTCGAGCCAGAATGAGTCAGCCGAAAGGCGGAGACAAACGCCTGCTGGAGAGGCGTCAGCCCAGTCACGGGGTCAAGATTCTTTGCCATGTCTAAACGCTTCCTGCAGTTCCATGTATCGAGGGGAGGTGGCCGCCATCTTCAGGGCTGCACGGAACGATATCTCAGCCTCGGTGGGTGTGCACTCCCTGCACTGAGACCCGTCCTCGCCCTCGTGTACGACCACACGGTATTTCCCGCAACCGATGCAACGTGCCTTGTACGACATCTATAGACCTCCTATTGGCAGGGGTTCAAGTGACGGTTACACCCCTATTTCGGCTCCGTCCAGCCTCATAACGATTACTGACGCGTCCTCGTCGCTATTAGCTCACCCTCATTCTACCACAGGTGTCTAGTGCTGGCCCTGGGCCATTCTCCCAGGGACGGTCATGGTCAGTTCCTGTTACCAGGATTCAGCCTAATTCCCTTTCGGCGTCTCTCTTTCGCCACCAGCACACTCTGATTCTACCACAGGTGTCCAGGGGGCAATGATACCGATGTCCCGTTTATTGCTCTTGGACTCTCAGGCGTCACGATTATCGCCCTTTCTCATCGCCACACTCTTAGCCAGTTGGATGAACATGGCATCGGAAAAGACCTCCACAGGGAATGAGATACGCCTGTGCCTTGCCGAATGCAAGTTTACCTCCAGCTTCAATGCTTTACAAAGCTGACTCACCCGTTGCTTGGTAATCCCCAAATCCCTCGCAATAGCAACCTGGGAGTCACCCAGGATGAGTCTGCTCGCTATGAGGGGAAGATAACCGCTACGAGCGTTCCCGTAGCGTTGGGGGATTCTCCTGGGAGGGGGCAATGGTCGTCGGGGCTTCTGTAGACGAGGGGCAATCACTCGTGCTACTGCTTTGAAGTCCCGCTTTGTGCTGACCTCAACCGTCCTATGGGCATCAATAGGTATAATTACGGGTGTTTCCCCATCCCAACAATGCACGCATAGTCCATCACCTAGAAGAGCCACCTTCCTACATTGAGAGCAATGTCCGTAAGATTCCGTAGTCATTTGCAGCCTTTTCGGAACGCCAGCACTTCCCTGGACGGCAAAACGGGGCATCTGTGGAATCGGCTACTGCCCCACTTTACCATCGCTCATCCTCCTGAGAAACTCAGCTAGCTGTCTACCAATGAACTCGGTATAGGCTGGTGGGATGGCCTGGGTAAGCTCAGTCCGAGCCATCCAGTCTATACCCATCGTTTCGGCTACCCTGTGCCAGCCCTTGGCATGTCCCACCCCAACATCCCGACCATTTTGCCATACCCTGAGACCCGACCCCTTACCCTTATTTCCTGCTCCTACAATAGATTTACCGTCCTTGTAAAAAGGGTCGACGTTGCCCGATTGAGTTGGGAAGATGATGGGGGATCTCCCTCTGTGTGCTTGATGTTCGGGTGCGAGCCATAGGAAGTTGCTATCGAACAGGCGATGTCGCGGGAAGGGCAGACCGAGCATGAAGCCACACAAAAACCCCGCTTCAAGACCATGAACCTCCAGGCCCCGCTTCATCAACCCTTTCGCTCTCTGCCGCGCTCCCATGACATTCTCAATGACGTATGGCTTCCCAATGCTCTCCAGGACTTCCTGGATTGGCCGAATAAGCAAGGGATATTCCTTGCCTTTCAGCCAGGGCAGGTTGTTCATTATGGAGTATCCCTGACACGGCGGGCTTGCATGAATGGCGTCAAGGTCCTCCAGATGCCATGTGTGGCCGTCCTGGTCGTCCCAGCAGTCGCCATGCGCCAAGGCATAGAGCACGTCCAGGGCGTCGGCCTGAATGAAATGCTCGCCAACGTAGTGCTTCTGAGGCTTGATGTCCACGCCGACTACCTCGAAGCCGGCCATCTGGTAGCCTTTTGTTGCACCACCAGCACCGCAGAAGGTGTCGAGAAGCCGGTACTTCACCATCGCTCACTCTCCGTTGGGGGGTACAGCCGCCCCATGGTATGCCTCAAAACGTGCGAATAAAGCCCTACACGCCACTTCACCATCTCATCCCAGTCCTGTTACAGGATAGTCCAGTATTGCCACCGTCAAACCTCTGCGTGGGTTCCTGGTAGGCCATGCCGCCTAATCCACTCCCTGGCGTCAACGCCAGGCGCTTTATTGCCATTTTGCCTTTCATCTGTGCTGACATCGGGTATCTCGTCGTCCCACTTTTGACCTCTCAGCCAGGTTGCAGGGTAGGGGATGTACTGCAATTCTTTCTTTGCGATGTGGTCACGCCAGATTGAGGCTGTTTGTGCTTTGACGGCCTGGAGGATGGTGTCAACCAGGTCAGGTGAGGGGCGCAGTTTAGTCCACGCTTTCTCGGCTTCCACGCGGGAGACGTGGAGTGGGTAGAGTTGGTAGAAGATTTGGAAATGATTATCTACAAAAGGTGGGGGCAACCCATCAAAGGCGATTTGTCGATGGTCAATCCAGCGTTGCCGAGGTTTACTCCATAGCTTTTTGTGGATATAGAGACGCGCTTCTTCAATGGTATCAAAGATAGCTTTGCCTTTGATATTATTACATGCATTGCAGGACAGAATTAAATTCTCTCCTTCTAGTCCACCTTCACTCTGTGGGAGAAAGTGATCCCAGGTAAAGCCTCCGCGTGGATCATCCTTCGTCCCACATCCACAATAGCTACATACTCTCATATCTGAACTCGGTAAAGGTGGCACAATCCCTTTAGGGGGATTATAAGGGTTCTTATTTTCCTTATTGATGGTTCTCTGTGATGGTTCTTGATGGTTCCCGGATACACCAACTTCCGCCTTTCGTGTCGTCAACTTCCGCCTTTCTACACCAACTTCCGCCTTTTCCGCTTTTATTTCACCAACTTCCGCCTTTCTTATGGTAGCTTCCTCTCGTATCTTTTCTACATTCAGGTAGTAGTGAATCCCGTGACCTCTACCCGCAGCCTCGGTTATAGACAACCAGTCCTCAGCTTCCAGGATGCCGGTCTGTGTTCGGACTGACCGTGTGGTAGCAGAAACCTTAATTGCTAAGGTGTCCTGGGAAGGCCAAGCATGTCCAGCGTCGTTAGCATTATCGGCCAGGGAGAGAAGGAGCAGCTTGAGTCCTGGTGACAAATTCAGGTTGAATATATCTGCCATCAACTGAATACTCATCAGAAATCTCCTGAGTTATGTCACTGCCCGCTTCTGATAACGAGAGCTCCGCGTACGATTTGCCTTTTCAGCACTGTGCCCACCACCAGAAACGTTAGACCCATAAACATACTCTTTGTCATCAATAGGCATTTTGGTTCGCGCTCCCTGTCTTTGCGTTACGCCAGTATCAAGCACTCTGTCTCGGCGAGTGTGCTTTGTGTGGTTAGTTAGTCCCGCCCGCTCCCTTGGCCTTTTCCCCTCTTGCGCCAACATCTCGATTACCGCGTCATTGACAGATACGGAGCGATGCACAGGCATGGGCGTGTGGTCAAAATACTCTTGAATGGCCTCTTTCTTATGGGCGGTGTTCATCACCTGGATATAACATGGCTCACAAAGGCCGTCAGAATAGATGTTGCTAGATCCCTCGCAGCCCCAGCAAAGAGAGTCCTCAATCCCCATGTGAGACGGCATTAAATCAGCTAGGGTCCGCTCATCGTCTTGACCGAATACGCGGTCTAATGAGGCAGTACCGCCACGCCATAGGGAACCCGTTTCATAGCGCATAGGGAACTTCTGGAAGTTGGCCTTCAAAATCCCCGGCATACTATCGGGTAGGTTTGCCAGTGTAGTCTTTCCTTCTAGCAAGGCTACCATCAAGTCTTGACAGGCGTCCTCCCGAATCTCTTTTGGAAGAGACCGATTAACCAGGGCGTCTACGGCCTGTAACAAATCCATGCCCATATCGTCCTGTGGTGTATCCTCTCGAATATATGGCCATATGGGATTGATGAGAATGTCTGGTGTTCTCGGAGCATATCTCCTAATGAGTGTCAGGGTGACTGCCCGCAGCCCGCCTTGCTCTTTGAGGAACTGAAGGTACTCGCGCAGATGAGGTGTTCGTTCCATAACTTCTGGATAATTCAGTAGTCTAGTGCCAAAGGAATGAAGTCGTGGCGTTTGGACTATAGAGTGGAAGCCCGTAAGATGAGCAAGTCGGGATACGCCATCATGCTCCGAAGTCGAGTAGTCATTATCTTTGGTAATAGTACTGAGAGTGCCAATGGTCGGCACCTCCATCTCCATAGCTGCACAAAAGAGATTGTAGAGAGACTTTAGCCCACCAAGAGTATAGGTGCCCCTATATTTTAGGAGCGGCTTGAATTCATCTTCCTCCCAGGGTTGGATGATATGCTCACCAATGCGCTCTAGGTCAAGTTTGGTGATGGTGTCCACCATGCGCTGGCTTTTACCCCGATGCCCACCACGTTGTTTATCCTGTTTCTTGTCGAGTAGCCTTGGGTCAGTAATCATATAGCTAATCTCCAGATCCTATCAGGCTCGCTGGACCCCCTCCGCAATCCGTACTCAGGGCATCAGGAGCCTCCGTTGCGCGCCCCCGGGGTTCATCCCAAAGGTAGGACTTACAGTAGCGGCAGGCTATAGGATTGGGTGATAGGGACTCCCAGTCCCGCCCGCAACGTTCGCAATGATGCTGGTATCGAACAATCTCAACTATTATCGATTTGCTCATAGTGACCCAATTGTACAACGACGTAGTATGGGGTTGTCAAGCACTTTCCGTCGCCACTTTCGCCCCAAAATGCAGAGGCCCCCTCTATCCACTAGCAGCAGATATCCAGGGGCCTCGCGCCCAGACGCCTCAGCGACTGGGGGGGGTAATTCTCGCCCTCTTCAAGCGCGTCCGCTTTAGTGGCGTCCCACTTCAGGCGAGGCACAGGGTCAGTTATGGCTCATCTGTGCAAGTTCCATTATATCACATGGGGGCAAGTATAGGCTCGCTGGACCCCTCCGCAATCCGTACTCAGAGCATGAGGTCTAATTCCGTAGCCTTAAAGTACGCCCAGCCCGGACGCAATTCTACTGGGGGGTTGAGAAATACTACACGCCAAGGATGTGATCGTGGCGGCGGTACATGATCAAGCCTGCGAACAATAACCCCTTCAAGTCCTTTGACATAGGGGTGATAGCCATGAGCACTGCCCTCGTCAGGGCACAACGCCACTGAGCGGATTTTAACCCAGTCCCCAACTTGCGGTGTTTCCAATGTTGCCTGCTTCCTATAGCTAAATCCGCCCTGCCCTCTCTTGGACTGCGCGTGCCACCTCTGCATGCAAGAGCTTCGGTTCTCCACCGACACTGTACCTGGTCAAGCGACCCCGGGTAATCCAAAGGTACAACGTAGGTCGCGAAATTCCCAACTGACGTGCAGCTTCTGATAGTGATATAAACTCGGAAGGAATCTCTATCTCTCTCATAGAACAGATTGTAAACCAAGGTCTTGCTAAAAGTCAATACACATTGTAAAATTGGCTGAAACTCAATTTGGATTAGGCGTGAATACCACTTGACACGGTGTAAAGTTTGTGCTATAGTGCCTGTGAATCGAACAGCAGGAGGACGAGATGACCAGGGACACAAATGAGTTTGCATCATTCGACAGGCCGTATATCTCAGTGGGTTTCCTCACGGGCAATTTGCCAGAGGACTGGGATGCAGGGGCATATCAAGACTCCCTGCAAAAATTCCTCCAGGCTCGCTATCCCAACGCCCTCATAGCGGTCCTCTCCCAGCCAGGCGAGGGTTCGCTGCCCTATCCGCTAGAGACCTACACTGATACCGGGGGCGCTCCCTACAGTAGGGAGACAGACGCGATGAGACGTGAGGTCGAAATGGCCCTCGCAGACCACGACAATCAGTACAACCCAGCAACAGGGGCGTGAGATGACACTGGATGTAAACAAGTACGATAAGGTGATTGTTGCTGTCCGTGTCCTGGAGGACGCAGAGCGTGAATGGCGGAAAGCCCTCATTGATGAACGCCAGGAAGCGGCGAGGGAGTTGCTCAATAGCCTAACAACGGAGCACCAACGTACCTGGGCTAAAATAGCCCTGAGACAAATGTATGACCTGGGCGTAACCCTAGCAGAGCATCATGCCCAGTACAGCAATTTCGACCCAGTGCCAAAGGAGGCGTGAGATGAAGTGCCAGTATCGAGTAGACCATATACCTGCGGGCAGCTACGGAGCATTCCATAGTTGGACTGCTCGGTGCAAGAAAAACGCCAATGTCTCCAAAAGATTGGAGGGGGGTAAGGTCATGCTCTGTGGAACCCATGCCAAGAGCGAAGAGGGTATAGAAGACCGTCCCCTTTCATTCTTCAACTGTCCTATAGAGAACGACAGCGCAGTCTGTACCTTGACCGCAGGTCACGGCGGCTTCCACAAGAAGGAGACGTGAGATGAGGATAGCCAAACGGCCAACATGCCAGGTCTGCGGGAAACGCTTCACGCTGAGCTTCCCGCTGCCCAAATGTCCACAGTCCCTAGGTAGTCATACTGTCATTGTGACGATGCAGAAGAGAGAGGATAAAAGAGGCGCAGATGATTCGCGCCGCTATAGCCCTGGCCGAGCAGGAGGCATGAGATGGCAATAGGGCATAGTGGCACAAAAGACCACCCTCCCAAGCGAGCACGGACAATGCGGGGCATGTGTCGGTATTGCTTCAAGCCTATTGTCCCTGGGCAACTCTATGAGGAGCGCGTGGGCGGAACTAACATTAAGAGGGCTGGATTAGCGCACTCCACCTGCTACGGCCCTCAGGTAAAGAAGGAGGCGTGAGATGAACAGCCCTGATACTCTCTACGAATTTATCCTGCGGCAACTCACCGTGGAGGCCGAGGTTGTGCCCCAGGCCGACTTTTCATCCCTCACCTTCCGTGAGAAGCTGGCGCAGAGCCTGGCTGGAAATCTTGCTATGCGAGACATGGCGCTGGCTGCGGAGATGGCGGGAGTGTTAGGAGAAATTGCTAGGGACGACGGGATGGTTTCCGCACCAGAGGCATGGGCTGAACCTGCCGTAGGGCGAGAGTGGTTAATCAAAGCGCGTGATATATTGTCCCATGCGCGGGCAGAAGGAGTAATCAAGTGAACACCACATTAACCATCACCTGTCCCACGCCCGGCACATGGCAGCTCTGCTCGGATCCGTCGGTGCATGGCAGGCAGGCTCACCCCTGCGTGGTGGTCTGGGAGTACCCCACGGGTCTGCGGTGCAGCGAACACAGCGGCTTTTACTGCGGGCACATCGGCCTGGTCATGGAGCGCATCAAAGAGCGACCAGAGGAGGCATCGGCATGAGCGAACTGAACAAAGAGAAGGTGCTGCCACTCTATCGCCACTTCATGTCTGGGGGTGTGGGAGATGAACGGAAAGAGATAGCGAGTCTTCAGCGTGATGCCGACCGGGAGTGGGTGAGACCGCTGGTGGAGGCCGTGCTCATCGTAACCGATCCAGAGAATTACAAACAGGGGTCAGGGACTGCTGCGATACCAGTGTCAGCCAGGAGTATCTTGTGCCAAGCTCTTTACGCCCTCGGCATTGGGGCGACGCCATGACGCTCTACGAACCGGCATCAAGTGAGCAGCTTCTCGTCGGCCTTGCCCTTGTGTTGGCTGTATTCGGAGGATTTGCAGTGGGCTTTCTTTATGGGGAGTTGCATAGAGACCACCAGTGGGAGACTCTCTGGGTAGCGCGGGAAGACGGGATTCGGATGGCATTCCATAAGATGAGGAGCGACGACACGCCGTGAATCACCTGGCCTGCGGGTACTGCCCCTGGACAGGATACTCGTTGCACGAGATGGTCACGCATGTCGGGAGCGTCCACCTGCCACCTCCACCTGAACGGTTCTATACGCTTCGTGAGGTGTCCGAGATAACGGGTATCACAACGAACGCGCTACAGATGCGAATATCGGCCAGCACCTTGCCAGCAGTACGGGATGAGGTCAACCATCGGGATTGGTGGGTGGCCGAGAGCGTCGTGAACCGGATTGAGAAAGGGAGAACAGACCGAGATGAATAACAATAACGCACCTGTACAGCTGGACTTTACCGAACTCCTCGACGCTTTGTTGAGCTTAGAGGAGAATCGAGAGGCTTATCGTGCCTACACTAGTGCACAACGCTTAGTCAAGAAATACGTGCCCTTTGTAGACCGCCCTACGCTGTTCCTGGTGGGTGAGGACTGGCAAATCGAGGTTAGCCCAGCACCTAAGGACGGATATGAGGTCAAGGCGGGCATCTCGCAACTGCGCCATATCCAACGAACCAAAGGAGCACAATGAGACCACGAATAACTGTAAACGGTAATTGCACCATAGGAGAGTACGAGCCTGGCAACGGTACACGATATACTGCTGTTGCTGTCCCGTGGACTGGTGGAAGTCGGCTCTCAATGGGTCGGATGGGTACTGTCTCCGATGGGTGGCTCGTAGTCTCTGGCAATAGCGGACAAGCCTATCTGTTCCAGAAAGACGGCTATCTTGTGGACGACTATATCCAGGAGCAGTTGGGCGGGCGCAATGACGATTATCCCTACTTCGGCGACCTGATTCGCTCCCTTATTATGCGGGACAGTCCAAAGGGTGCCTTTGACGTTGGCGAGCGGTATATCAGTGAAGGGGACGCCGATGCCCAACTGTAACGTTAACTCGGATTGCGACCTGGTTTGCCCCTGGGACGGCTACTACTGCCACAACCAAGCGCATGAGTGAGCATGGAGACACGTAGCAGGATACCAACACCGCTATGAGGCCATGAGGCAGGCGCAAGAGGAAATCATTCTTGACGACATGCCCGAAGACCGAGAAGCCTACTACAACGAGAGAGCAGAGGAGATGCCATGACAACCACGACCGTAGACTACAATCTTGAACCCGACCACGACTTGTTGAATCTATGGCAGGCATTCCAGCAGGCCGAGATGGACGCCCGGGAGCAGAGGCAGCGCATCGAGATGACGCTACAGAACAGGATGCACGAGCGGGGCGCTACCGCTATCCCGCACGAAACTCTGGACTGTCAGCTGGATAGAGGCACACCCACCATAGACATAGTGGCAATCCAGGCATTGCGGGAACTCCTACCCCCAGAGGTAATTAACGAGTGCTGCACGGAGGCGCATACCGCGATAGTGGCAGTCCCTGAGCGGTGGGACCAGCGCTGTCTCAACGCTTCTGCTAAATACGGCGCTGACGTGTACGCCATCATCGAGAAGGCCAAGGTCTACGGGGAGGCACGACTGCGAATCAAAGCGAGGAAGAGCAAATGACCACCACCATCGAAACGCCTGTCCCTGCTTGCCACTTTTGTGGCAGTAGCAAGGCCGATGAACTGCGTCCAGTGACGGTGGCAGGGCGAGAGGTCTGGTACTGTAGCGACGTAGCCGAGTGTTGGGAGAGACGGAAAGCACAGAAGAAGGAGAGCACATGAGTCCTATACATGGTTTATCGGAAACACGGCGATTGCCCCGCTTGGGCAAGATTCACCTTGGCGAGAAGGTCACCAATGCCAGGGGCGTGGAGTACCCAAAGGCGACAGAGTATTTTGTTGTGCCAGATGAGGTTGCAAAAATCTATGGCGCACAACCTACCAGCTTGGACATCATGTTCCCGGTGGAGGACGAGGCAATCTTTGCATCCCAGTTCTACCGTGCCTACAGTCAGACTAGGGGGCTGGTCTGCAAGGGCGACGGTGAACGAGCCGCCCGCCTTATAGACGTGGCTACGAAACGGGGGACGGAGGATACAGGTGAGATTACGGGAGACATCGCCACCGCTCAGGCAAAGGCCGTTGAATGGGTAGATGATATACCATGTCCTGGGCAGGCGTGTCCTTACTACCAGAAAAAGCAATGCCGGGAGTTGATGATGTTGCAATTCATCTTGCCCAGAGTGCCGGGGTTGGGCATCTGGCAGTTAGACACATCCTCGTATCACGGCATGGTGAACGTCAACTCGACTCTCGCTATGATTCGGCAGATGTTCGGGCGGGTATCGGGTATCCCCCTAGTCCTCAGCCTGGAACCGATGGAGGTTGCGCCGGAGGGTAAGAAAAAGACGGTGCGTGTCCTGCAACTGCGGTCAAGGGAGACTATGGCCGATATGTTGAAGCTGACGTTTGCGCCTCTACCCGAGCTCCCCAGTGCTGTAATGCCTGCCGCAGAGGATGAAGTACCCGTTTTGCTTTATCCTACTGAGGAGGAGCGGCAGGCTCAGGTTGAAGATGACCAGACCACCCCTGAAACCCTACTCGGCTTCAAGGAGTGGGCCAAAGACACCTGGGGCTATGAGACCTGGGAGGACTTGTGCAAAGACATGGGCGTTGAAAAACCCGCTCAAATTCTCACGATGCACGAGACCTGGCCTAACGCCGTTGACTATCTGGCCTCGAAACACACCGAGGTAGTAGCAGAGGACATCCCGTAAGGCTCCCACCTCTGGCCTCGTCAGAATCGAACCCTGGTGCTTTACTGAAAGGAGTGCGATGGTAACGGTTGAAAAGACGGTGTCCCTCACAATAATACCTCTTCACTGTGGGCACTTTGCCGCACTCACGAAGAACGAAATAGGTCATCTCCAAGAGGTACACGGCTCAATTTTCTGTGCCTATGGACATTCATGGAGTTATACGGAGACTGAGACCGATAGACTGCGCCATCAACTCGCAACGGCAGAAGAGAGAGCAAATGGGGAGACCAGTGCGCGCCTCATCGCGGAGGCTACCCTGGAGGCTGAACGCAGTGTGCGCACAAAGCAGGCAAAACGAGCGGATGCGGGAGTCTGCCTTCACTGCCACCGTACATTCAGGCAATTACAACGGCATATGGCGAGTAAGCATGCGGTAGGTCGCTGATAGAAAGGCTCACCAGGGGGCACGAATCGCATCGTAGAAGGGAGGAATACGTGCCAAAGGACATCACGGGAAAATACAGGGATTTTGAGCTATTGAAACCAGATGGAACACCCCTTCCCTTTGATGAACCTGTGTTCATTCTGAGGGCACAGGATATTCTGGCTCCGATTGCCGTCATGTACTATGCCGGCCTCTACGAGGTGAGTACAGGAGACTTACGACACGCTGCTGAAATTAGAATGTTTGCTAGGAACATGACAACGTGGCCTACCAGGAAGTTGCCCGATTGAACCATCACCAGGTCAAGTCCTATCGGTGTGCCAAGGGGAGTCACGGAGACTATCACTGGACCTATTGCCACTGCGTATGCCACGAAGGGAAGGGGAGAAGTCTTGACCATGAACATAGCAGAACCCGATACGCTAGTTGGTTGGAAGAGCTGTGGTTGCCTGGGGATAGCAATAGTGGACACACTCGAACATCGCAGAGACACCGCCAGGGAAATAGGCAAAGCAATTCGTGAGGGCTATCGCATAGAACGCCTACCAACGGCAACGGTGCGAACAATGGAATGGAAATGCACAGCACATACTAAGGCGCCGAAACGGACATTGGAGGCACAGGCGTGACCCGCACCGCAGCAGACTCCCAAAAGTTGCCACTCGCCAATGTCTCCGAGGCCAGCTTCCAGGCCGAGATAGTGAAAGTGGCAAAGCTTCACGGTTGGCTAGTCCACGCCGAGCGACCTGGGCAGAACCGCAGGGGCAAGTGGAGCACGGCCATTCAGGGCGACGCGGGGTTCCCTGACCTAGTATTGGTGCATCCCGTGAGACACATGGTTCTTATATGGGAGGGCAAGAGTTCCAAGGGTCAACCCAGTGCAGATCAAACAGCTTGGCTAGAAGCGTTCAAGGAATGTGGTCTGTTTGCCAGGGTCGTCAGGCCGAGCGATTGGAACGAGATATTGGAGGTGCTGCGTGGCTGAACAAGAGATGATAAGGGGTGGCGATGGTTCTCACTGGGTGGGATGTGAGGAGACGCACTACGACTGCGCTATTGCGGAACTTCGTGTTGCCCTGGAGAAGGTTACTAAGGATGCTGACGGTTGGAAGTGGCAATTCGACGCCATAGTCGGGTTGTTAGAGACGGCAGAGAAGCGCATCAAGGAGTTGGAAGCGTTTGATATACAGAATAGGGAGACGCCATGAGTGAGGTGCTGAGCAACCATGAACTAGCCCTGCATGTTATCCATGTTGTCGAGGATGTGGATAACGGTGTACTGACGTGGGAAGATATGGTGCATTTAGCAAGGCTACACCCCGATGCTACGGTTACCTTGGCTAAGGCTTATGAAGCCCTGCGCTCAGAAATCGAGGCTAGTAATCTACTTGCGGGCGAGCTTTCGACACTTGTAACTCATACTGCACTAGAGCGTAATGAATGGCAGCATCAAGCGGAGGCGGCAGAGAAGCGCATAGAAGAGTTGGAGAAGGCTCTTAAGGTGAAGCCATGACACCGCAAACTACCCCTCGTCCTAGGTTTTGTCCAGGCTGTGGTGCTCGCCTACCAGATGGAGCGCATGGAGCACAGCCCTTTAGCCATGACGATAAAGCGTCCGACGATGAAGCGCGGTGGAGTTGGAACTGTTACTGCGACGCCTGCCACTGGAGTGGAGATATTAGCCCAGAAAGCGAGGAGAATAATGAACCAGCCAACTGACAGGGTGCTGGTAAGACTGTCTGACACTGATGATACCTACATATTGGCGTGTGGACATACAGCGCACCAAACACACCACCCAGGAGTAGACCAGCCATTTATTCCATCCCACTGGTGTAGTATGTGTCAGGTATGGAGCAAGGCTACAGGTCGTGCTCGTGGTAGAGGGGAGAGGCTGATATGGCAATAAAGACTGACACCAACACCCTGCCACGGCTTTGCGAGCTGACCCAAGCCGATGGAATACCGCTCCTCGACCCCGACGGCAAGTTTGGACTGCGGGTGGCGTGTGGCGTAAGGTATTTCGATTCAGATATCCTCTTTCCGGAGGAACACAAATATGTCCCTGGAAAGTTTGGGCGTGAGTGCTCTTGTCAAGGTCGTGGCTGGATACCCTCGCAAGACCCCTGGGCATACGTGCGGGCAGCGTGGCCCCATCTTGACCATTACAAATGGCAATTAGCGATAAAGGTAGCTTTTGTGGATGCCCTAGAAGCGGGCGAAGACCCTGGCGAGGCTGCCCTGGCGGTAGTGGTTGAGGCGTTGTCGGGAAAGGAGACGACATGAGTGAAAGAAAGGCGCTGAGTGACCACGAGCTAGCTCTCCATGTTATCCATGTGGTTGAAGATGTGGACGCAGGGGTATTGACCCTAGAAGATATGATGCGTTTAGCACAACTACACCCAGATGCTACGCTGACATTAGCTAGGGCGTATGAAGCCCAGCGCTCCGAGGTCGGGACACAGAAGAAGCGGGCGGAGGAGCTAGAGACAGCCCTATCCACTCTTATAACTCGGCTGGATTTTATTCATGCCAATGAGATATACAAAGGCGTGTGGCTCCTCTACCAGAACCATAACGGGCCATATCAAGGCCCGCAGTACAAAGAGGAACTTGACAGGGCACGCGAAGCTCTCTCAGCACAGGAGGCTAAGTGAGACTCAATATCTGCCCTAGGTGTGACCGCTCTAAGAGCATCTTTACAGGATTATGTATCTACTGTATTCCTTGGAAAAGCAAGTAGTGGGTTGAGGCATTGTTGGGAAAGGAGACGACATTACAACCATTAGACCACTAATAGTCTGTCTGTATTGCTACCCCCACGGCGAGAAGCACCAGACATCATGTATGTCAGGGGAATCAATCGCAATGGCTGTAAGGCGAGTCGAGAAGGAGTTGGGATGTCTACTTTATTCCAAAGCGGTAAAAGGGTAAAAGTCACACTCGCCCTGGTTCTAGCACTGCTCCTGCTCGCCATCCCCCAGACGGCGCAGGCCAACTCCTACCATCCTGTCCCCAGCTGCCAGGGCAGCTTCAGGTTCTGTGCTGGCGTCGAGATGGCAAAGACCCGCCTTCGTGCCACAGCCTTTACGCTCCCGTGGATAACGTGGGCAGATGAGCACCAGGTTTTGATAGTGGAGCATCCTGAGTTTACACCAGGCTATTGGTGGGCAAAGGTCTGGGAACCACGCCCTACCATCTGGGGGTCATCCTTCGTGACAGGTAGCTCTCAGGACGCATCCATACTCGTCCACGAGATAGCCCATTTGCAGGACGGTCCCGATTGTGTTGCTGACCCTTTTAGTCACGCCAGGGTAATCTACTGGCAACTACTAGCCGCGGAGAAGCTGGGTGCTCCTGCCGACTACATCCTCACGCTCTATAACCAGTGGGGAAGGTACTATCGAGAAGTGAATGGAAGGATAGACCCGTGCAGGAGGTGAACCATGACTGACACCGACACCGAAGCCTACGCCGAAATTCAACTCACCTATGCCAATCTTCGTTCCCATGACTTCAAGACAATGCCCCCCACTCCCATACCATCGCCCGAAGCCCTAGCCGCCGCACAGTGCCCCGCTTCGCCCATCGGCGTTCACTGGTGGGACGTGGAAGGTCTACACCACACATGCCGATACTGTTTGACCGAGAAGGACGTGGCGATAGCCCGCGACGGCCACTATCTGCATGGGCAGGTAGGACGGAAGCGAGACGAGGATATCGAGGCCTTGGAGGAGCAGTTGACCGCCCTGGCCGTTGGCAAGTCAGTGACCATCGAGCATCCCGAACTCCTCTGCACCCTGGGGCCATTCCAGGGAACGGAGAAATGCACGCTGGCGGCTAGGGTATCAAGACTCAGGGAACGGCTCAAGCACCAGATGGACTGGACAGTGATACATTCTAAACCCTTTGTAGCGCGGGTGACGAGAACGGCGTAGAATAGGCCCAAAAGAAGAAAGGAGTCGGTAATGTCTAACGAAGCAAGGGACTCGACACCAAGGGAGTTGATTGACGAGAAGATTCGCAAGTTGATGCTGGCCTTAGAGGATAACTTGCAGAGAAGCCTTTGCATTAGAGAGCAGTTGTTAGCACCTATGCCTGCTGCAATAACGGACGGCCGGCCACAGCGTACGGGATGGTTGGGAGCACTCCAAGACCCAATAGACCTTTGTGCAACATATGCTTCGGATTGCAATGAGCAATTGATGGCAGTAGAGCGTGCCTTGGTTTCCACTGCTGCGGGAGTGTAGGGCGAAAACGCCTTGACACCCCTTGGGGTTAATTGTACAATTGACCTCGCTACGCCATGATTCCGATGAGGAGCAGGTTAACCTATGGCTTTACACCGCATATCGCTGTCAGACGAAGATTTGGACTGGATTTGTACGGGGTTAAACTCATTGGCTAAGGCGGGGAAACAGTCCGATAAACGCCGTGAAGCTTTGAAGCGTTTAGCCGAGCGTCTGATGGAACGACGACCCGGGAATCCCAGGGTAATCTTGGGATGGGATAGTAAACCCCTCTAACCCTTCAAGGCTTCGATAATGCCCCTATTCGTGCGTTCTGGGCGATTCTGTCGGGGCTAGTCTTATGCCCCGATGAAATACTTGAGTGCCAGGGTGACACCCCCACTACCAAGAACACTCCCACCAAACATCGCACCCACCAGCAGCGTCCAGTTACGTTCTACCTTTGTCAGACGGGCGTCCAGACGCTGTGAATCCAGGATGTTAACGCTCGCACGGCATGGCACACAGGTCAGGGTAAAAGCATGGAACTCCTCGGCCAGACCGTTAATGGCGTCCATGAGCATCTGAACTTCGCGGTCTGTCATCTAACTCCACTCCACGTGGACGGTCACTCCTATCCGCTTGTCGTCAGGGGTCATTTCTGCCCTCGTCTCCACTTGCTGCCCCAAAAAAGATGACCAAGTAAGGCTCCTGTGCTCATGGATGCCCAGACCGCTATCTCCCATTGGGCTGTTACCAAGTTGGCAAATATACTGACTAGCAGGCTCCAAATAGCAAGCCATTCTAAGGGCGCATTATGATACGAATCCCGAAGGACATACGTCCATTGCCGTTTGGTGGTCTTCTGGACTAGCCAACTGTAAAAGCGTGCTAGCATCTACTGCACCTTCTTCTTAGTCTTGTGTATAGAGCTTGCAAAGCCTTCTATGTCCGCTTCCTTCATGCTCATCATGTGGCGAACTGGGCCCCTGGCCTTGGATGCGGGTGTCTCGCCCCTTTTAATGGACAAAGCCATACCCATTGCGGCTTGCTGGCGCTTTGAAGTGCTCGGCACTTACATCTCCCTCATGGACTGCATGATGTGCTTCTCAGTCTTCTTCATCGTCGCCATGACATGCTTGACTTGCTTCTTGACCTTCGGAGAATTCATCAGGACATCCCGTACCATGCCTTCGGCTCGGTACTTGCCTTCCTCGGCGGCTATCTGCACCTTGGATGGGGGCTTGTACTCTGCATGATTGATATGCTTCGCCATCTTAACCTCCTGTCGTAATCTGTACCCAACTGTAGGTGTTCGCGGCTGCCTTTAGGCAGGTGTACAGCGTGTCCGTTGCTCCGGTTGCACCCTCCACAACCACAAGCATCCGCCTGTATTGTACGCTGGCTGTTGGCAGGGCGTCCATGCTGGTAACTCGGCCTGTGTAATGGGGTTCCTCAGAGCCAATCCGCAGGTGCTCCAGGAAGGTAAGGGGACGATTACCACGGGGGCCTCTGAATGGTATCATCGCTACCCTACCTCTGCGAGTAGTACATCGACTTGATATTCTGGGAAACGCCCGTCAAGTTTGGATATTTCTCTTTCCACCATGTGCCCCGGTAGGAATACCATGTTTCTCGTTCCTAACTCAGTATCAGTTAACACTACTTCTGAGGCCCCAGTATTCCATGTCCTGAGTTGGTTCCGATTGGTGATTGCCCTGTTCTCCACCATGCGATTGTTCAACTCCATCCCATTCGCCAGATACAGCGACAGGGGCAGGAGCTTGATGGCAGTCATCCTCAACTGGCAGGTGAAGGTGAAGTCGTGGAGTTCGGGGGATGTGCCATCACCGGAACTCTTGCGGTCAAACGTGAACCTGAACTCTATCTTGCGGAACGTCACTCCCGCAGTGAAGTTAATAGTCTGGTTATCACCTACCAATGTGCTTCCATCGTCAGTATTGGTTCCCGTTCCTGTATGGACGTACAGCCAACTACCACCATCTATTCGGTATCGCACGTCAATATGGTGGTTAGTAGCCCCCACAGCCCCCAGATTATCCGTGTTACACACAATGTCCTTAGCTCGTTTTAGCACGTTAGGAAAACCTGCATCGAACGCTACCGTGTAGGCATCGCCATCAGTCGCAGTGAAGTAGTCTGCTACGTCTATGGTGCTGTTAGTCAGATAGTACGCTTTAACGCTGCCCGCTGTACTCTCCATGCCTACCCACAGTCGGTCTTGGCTGTTGCTCCCGTTGGTCAACCCCGCCACCATCGCCGCAGCGTGGTCGGGATCAGTCCCTGTGGTGTAGGTTATGGAACCCACCTGAGTCCAGTTGTAGTCGGACAGTCCAACCTTGCTGGGGTCTTGTGCCATCATAATGTGATAAAGAGTGTTGGCGCTCTCCTGGACAACAACGTAGAGACGGCCCGGGTTGCCAGCGCCCGCCACGACTCTACCGTGATACTGGCTCTGGTCTGGCAACGACAGGCTGAACGAGATGTCCCGAATTGTCCAGGTCTCAGTCTCCAGCTCCCACAGCCCGCCGTTGTGCAAGGGGATGAACACCAGGTTATTCCATGCCCAGGCTCCCTTGCCGAAGTTGGCATGTCCCATCTGCGGCCCACCGGGGAGACGGTTTGTGACCGTCCCATCTGTTTCCAGAGTGTAGATGCCGTCCGTCTTGATGATGACAAGCTGCTCCCCTGCCGACACCAGGGCTGTTATTGGGGAGCCAGAGTCCCCTATCGAGGTGGGAGTTGACCAGTTGGCATAGGACGAGCCGTTGGTGGTGGAGCGGACGTGATGGACGTTCTCGGTCACAATATAAACGTCTGTCAGGTTAGCATGGGTTGCTCCTGCAGAACCCCGATAGCTACGCACAACAGTCAAGTCGTTGACCACCACAGCAGTGACGAGCATATACTCGGACTCCACTTTGATAACATACCCCACTGCAAACTGCGTTCCGTCGCTGACAGCCAAAGTCGTCGTAGAGGCATTATGGTTGCCGTTGACATTGGCCGTTGAGTCCGCCGCGCTGGTGAAGTTCCCGCCCCATAGCTTCTGGTCAGCTACCGCCATGTACTTTGGCCCCTCTAACGTCTGCCCAGAGTTCGCCATGAGAGTCCAGCCCGCATCGGAGATGAGCTTGTGCAGGTAGTTCACAGGCTCATCGGCACTCACGTAGCTGCCCCCTGAACCCACATCATCTGCCCAGGACGGCACGTAGATACGCCCGTCGAAGGAAACACCGTTGCGGAAGATGCGAGCTGCTGCGACAGGCTCTGTTCCGATGTCCCACGTCGTATTTGTCCAGTCCCAGGAGTAGACATCTCGTCCTATGAATCCCCATAGTTGACTGCCCGACACGGCAAAGCCGCTTGGCACATACTCATTGGGAGCACTATCCAGGTTCGGACTAGTCAAGTCTCTCGCCAGCTTGATAACGCCCCGCTCCGTCACGTCTATCCGAGTGCCGTCGGCCAGCACGTCGGGGTCGCTGGCCTGATAGCGTATAGCCCCAATGCCTCTATGCCAGCTTGTGTTGGGAAAGGTCAATGCCAGGTCGGGGGGTAGTTGCTGCTGGGTAAGTTGCTCCTCAGTTAGCAGCCGAGGCGAAATGGTCTGGGCATCCTGGACGGAGTAACGACGACGCCCAGTCTGGTCTCGGCGAAGCATGAAGCCGATGTCGCTTCCCCCAATGGTCTTGATGTAAAGGTCGTGAGGTCGGGCCATTAGCGGTTCCTCAAAATAATGTAGGGGGTCTCGCCTTCGTCATCAATCCCCCAGCAACGGTCATACGTCCTGGGGTCCTGGGGACTGTATGGTCTCCCCAGACTACCCCTTGCCAGAAGTCTCGCAGCCGTCACCTG
>Ga0208957_1000293_pt1 | contig 43686 bp, 50 predicted proteins | sample RifOxyA1_FD_184029 | JGI IMG/M metagenome (GOLD analysis project Ga0208957, IMG submission 184029) | Groundwater microbial communities from Rifle, Colorado - Rifle Oxygen_injection A1 (SPAdes) | ecosystem: Environmental > Aquatic > Deep subsurface > Groundwater | place: Rifle, Colorado, United... | reverse complement strand
CCCCGACCCCGACCACGACCGCGACTCCGACCACGACATCGACATCGACCACGACCTTGACCTCGACATCGACCCCGACCTCGACCCCGACCTCGACATCGACCCCACTGTGGAGCCAGAGTAACGAATATGTTCAGGTAGTTTAATCATAAATCGGGGCCGATCCAACGTTCAAATAGCAAAAAGAGAGTCTAGTCGTCCCGCTTTGTGCGGACCCTGGGTGTATGACTTCCAAGGCGTCGCGATTGTTGGGAGCCGGACGCGCTCAACGACTAGACCCATAATCGTGCATCTGTTACACGTAGTATCATTGCCCCCCGTTACAGCTCCCACAGCGGCACTCGTCGGGATGAGAACCGCCGTTTGTGAAATTGTAGTGCGGGCGATCATAGTAGCCGACATCTCGAAGAAATCGATCTCTGTCCGCTTCTGGATCGCTCCACAGATCCCTTCCGCGACGGCTGCTCCCACTCGAACGGATATTATCCAGAGATTGTTTCATCTCGCGGATGGTCTGTTTTTCTCGCGCCCTGTCGTGTTTCTGTGCTTCTTCGAGTACCAATTTATTGAATCGTCTGAACGCAGATTTTCGACCGGCAATATCCGTCGCCTTGACCCAATGCGCGGTGATGCCATCCTCCGATCCGCCAAGGGCGTGTTGGTCTATTTGTACAGGATAAACAACAACGCGACGTCCGTAGGCTATCCCCGAAAAAAGTTCATCGGTCCAACGCAAATCGTCCAACTCGATCCCAGTCTCCTCTAAAACCTCTCGGACTAGCGCCTGCTTTGCGGTTTCTCCAGGCTCTATTTTGCCTCCAGGGAGAGCAATTAATTTTGATCCGCGTCGCGTGACCACAACAATTTCATCCGAGATGTCTTCATCCGATTCGTGGGACATCCACGCAAATACGGACTGGGCATTCTTGTGCCACCTGTCTCGAATTTGTTTCAGCTCTCCGGCAATTGTCGCAACGACGCCTCTATTGGAAAGCCCGTTATTTATCTCGATGTCTCCCCTCTTTGCGGTGACTTCTTCGATAGAAAAATCTGGCATTCTTGAAAGCCGGTCCGGCATACCGTCACTACCATTCCAAAACCTACCCCTGGTTACGCGATTTATAGACGCGCGCCACTGGGGATGTTTCACGTGGAATGCGGCAAGTTCTTTTTCGTAGGAATTATCGCTCATCCCTCGATCTCCACATCCGGCTCATGTTCTATTAAATCTGCGTAATCCAGTGCGAACTTCTTCCACTCGTGAACCCCGCCGCCCTTCCAGTGATTGTTCCGGTGTTGTACAAAACGAATGTGTTGCTTGTCGCCGCACCCATCGGTATCCCAAGAAAAAAGCGAATGAACAGCCTCAGCTTCGTAGGCTCTGATGTGAGCCGCGGTCTCTTTATTGGTCATACTTCGATTTCCTTCTAGTTCACTGTCGCTCATACCTTCACCAGTCCTATTTTTGTCCATTCAGGACCGTATCGGAATCCAGACGATTTAGATTCCCCCCGAAGTTCGCGAATTGTCGATACATTAACTATCCTTAACATAACTTACGGACCTATCTTCAGAACAAATACTTTGTGCTTGAATTGAGTCGGCGTAAGCCGCCCAAACCCGCGTTCAGTCCACCCGACGGGGATAGGACCGCCCCATCCGTTTTTCATGGCTTGGGTCCTTGACGGAAAGAATCCGGATGCTACGGCGACGTCCTCCCAGGTTGAAAATTCATCGAGTCGCTCTGCATCTTCGTCGCCAAAAAACAACTGGATGTCGTGGATAGTTGCCGGACCTATCACGAAGTTTTCTGGGGGCTGTTCTTTCATTGGTCCAACATATTTCTCGCGTGGATTGTGTTGGCCAAGACTTGCTTGTATCGCTTGATCTGGTCGTCGAGCGCCTTCTTGCTGCTCACGTAGGGAGTTCCGTGAGACGTCATCACGCAGTAGGTGCCGCCCTTTTTGTTTTGCATGATCCATGCCTTGTTGTCTGATTCCCAGCCGTTGTACCACACCTCGAAGGTGTAGATAACTCGATCAGATGGGTCCAGCTTTTTCATACGACCACATTTGTAGTTTCGACGTAGCTTTTGAACCCTACGTCATGCTTGCTGGACGACACACTCGAAATACGCCGAGAATGTCCGATACCGGATACAAAATCTGTTGAGAGAATTATTGTGGATCCCCGGATCATCTTTTCGTGGCACGGAAGAGTACTTGGGCACGAAACAAGAGGAAACTCGAACGCCTTACGAACGTAAAATTGTAGCGGATTTAGCAGACGCATCTATCATCCTCTACGTGCGTAGATTTTCTTTCGCCGCTCGGGAAAATTCAAGTCTTCGGCAGCGACGCCTCGTTGGCGCGCCAATTCTCTCAGGGCATTCCGTCTCCACTTATACAGCATGCGATGCTTCTTTGCTTTTCGCCCCTTTCGGAACACCGCATAACATTCCTCTACCGTTAGGAATACTTCGTAGCCCAGTTGTATGGCATGCCCGATGGGCTCGTCGACCTTGTCAAACTGACTAACTATTTCTGACAGCAATTTTAGCTGTGGGACAACAGCAAACTCTGGATCTTCGCCGTGGCTCCATTTGACAAACTTGTGCGCGTAGTGCGCTACGACGCCATTTTCCAGGTAGATGCTCTCCCACGCCCTTTCCTCGCTATTTTTGACGTAGCGGAGGTTTTGTATCCCGATAACACGAACATCCACAGCGAAATCGTGGTGAAAAAACGGCCAATGCAATTTCAGGCCGAGATCCCCGGATTCGAGAACTGTTGGAAGATCGGGATTAGTTGTTTTATACATCTTTTTTACACAAATCGGGTATGGTAGCCGTTAAGCCAACTTTTGAAGGTGTTGCTGCAAACACTCGAAATTTTCTGTGGGCTACCCGACAGCGATACGATGGCAGGATGCACAGGTTTTGTGAAGTGTCCTGTTTTCCCGCATGGGAACGTGATACCGCGAAAGAAAAAGGGATATTCGAACGCGGCTGTCGTGTAAAAATATGCCGGGTTTAGCAACTTCACACGATACCCCTTACAGACTCACACCAGCTTTTGGAAGTCGGTCCTATCGTGTCGCTGCACACACTGGACAGTCTTAGCCCACGCCCTAGAAAGGACACAAAACAGTAAGCGAGACTTCTGCCATTCAGACGGGTGCCCCCACAACAGGGAAGCGGCGATCGACCATACTTGGGGGGATTCTCGAACGTCGGTCTTATGTAAAACTGAATTGGATTGAGGAGTTTCATGTGTGATTGCCTGCGCCCGCTTCACACCAACTTTTAAAAGTTGGTAAGCTGCCACAAAGGCTCGAATCGATGTTCTTGTATCTGGACGATGACACATAAGAGGCTATATCTGTTGTATAGAAACGAAATTCGTTCCCGTGGCAGGGAAGTGCCTGTGATATGCGTAAGCGCGGATGTTCGAACGCCGACCGGACGTAGAATTGTAACGGGTTCAACAGCAGGAGTTGTTATTTTCGTCTTGACAGTGAGTTACACCAGCTCTTGTAAATTGCTCCCGCTTTTGCCCTACAACACCCAGAAATTTCGTAAGACTTAATTTCTGATGCTGCGGCCATGAAATTGTATGCCCAACAAGCGGATCTACCGCTTGGGAACACGCCGAAAAGACCGAATCTATCCTCAAAAGCACCTCGGTGATAAAACTGAACGGGGTTGAGCAGTTTCATGCTAAAAGTAATACCTTCCGGACGAGCAGGTAGAGAGATCATTGCGAGAAATAATCCAACTAGGCCATCTATTCCTTCCTTTCACGCCGAGAAGTTTTGACACCACAAGATGCCAACAGCAGCTTTCGTTTGCAGCAGGAGTGTGATGGTAATGATCATATGATTTGTTCTTGGGGGGAGCTGCACCAACTCTTGTACGTGTTTCCGACTTTACTGGCACAAACACTGCCGATTCTGTATCCATACACGCTTTTTGAGGTACTAGATAAAGACCCTGTATTCCCGCACGGAAATTTGGTAAGTCTGGCTCGCGCGCCTATGCCCATAAGGTATGTCGGATCCTCGAAAGCGAGTCGTAAGTAGAAGTAAACAGGAGGAAGTTTCACAGGAGTCTGTTTCGCTCCAACTTGTCGAAGAGATCTCTTTCAGCATCTTCCCTAGAAACGCCATTTTTCTCCGCCAAATAGTCTGCCGCAATACGGATACATTTTGCCGCTTGGTGTGGTTTGATGCCACGGGCCGATTTAGATTCCCAATGAGAAATGGTGCATTGGGTAGTGCCCATGCACATCGCCATGTTTATTTGGTTGAGATCCAAAATCCTCTTTCTTATGAATAGAAAATCGACTGAGGATAGAATCTTCCCAGGTCCCGATTTTGTAAGAGCCAATTTTATGGCATCTTCTCTGGATTTAAGGATGGTTTGAAGTTGGGTGATGACGTCGGGGTCCAGACCGAGTTGGTCTTGGCGGTACAGTATCGCATCCAATATGTCCAGAATGGTTTTTTCGGACGACGTTCCGGTTTCGGAACGTTTGATGGACATCGGGGTGACCAACAGCAGCTCTGCTAGGGTTGCTTGGGACATCCTATTAGCCATCCGAATGTGTTGGACAAGATTACCAAGATCTTTTTTATCGTTCATATGTAACTTTCTTCGTAAATAGTTATCTAACAACTTTCTGTCGAACACATGGAATAATTTTGCTAGAAATGAATGAACATGTCAATAGTATAAAAAACAAGATTGGTGAGTCGTAGCCGTCGTATATCTATAACATGGATATTCGTTTTTGTTGGCCCCACGTGGAAATAAAAAAAACTGGGAAACCAAACACTAGACTCTTTATACTCTATATAACTCTTATTCTTATTTATAAGAGAAAGAGAAAGATGTAGTAGTAGTAGGAGAGGCGTATATCTATAGCCGGGTTATAATCAGAATTTCCCAGCAAAGTAGAAAAACCGCCGCGAATGTTGGAGGGTGGCCTCAAAGGTGGATGTGTTAAAAGACGGTTGGCGGTTGGCCGTAGGTATGCCGCTAGAATCGCAGGGAAGCCCCAGGACGCGAAAAAACAGCGGATGCGAGGGGGAGGAGAACCTCATCGGCTGAAAATCGTTCCTGGGGCTTCCTAGCGCGTTTTTTGAGCTTTGCTTATTAGGCTAGTTCCAGGTTCGGTGGACTTCCGCGATATGTTCAACTCCGTCGTAATCCGCGATGTAAAATTTCACGTCGTCTGGTATTTCGACAATGCGTAGCCGCGCATAATTTCCGTCAGCTTGTACGCCCAGATGTTTTACAGCATCTACGAGGTCGCGATCGTCCCGCGGGATGATGGAAAGGTCGTGCCAGAGGGTGCCGCCTTCATCCGCATTCCACATCTTCACGTTGGCCAGATGCTGGATAGCTTCTGGGCACCCTCGATCGGCCATCCGCGTGACAGCCTCTTTACTTAAGCCAAATCCGCCAAAACAGGTGTTTATTACGATTTTCATGCTCCCAAGCTCCTTCCTTCGTGCTCCCGTGCCGTGCTCCAATGCTCCCACTATGCTCCCGTGCTCCCGGAGCATGCTCCCGCATGCTCCCGGTGCTCCCGCCTTATTTTATCTGTGCTCCCACGTGCTCCGCGGGATGCTCCCGATGCTCCCGGAGCATCTTATAGGCTCTATAGAATGCTCCCGAGATGCTCCCGTGCTCCCGCGATGTTACCATGCTCCAAAGCTACAATGACTCACGGGATTTTGGCAGTCTAATAGGCCGTGTAGGACTCGAACCTACAACCTCCTGCGTGTAGGGCAGGCGCTCTAGCCGATTGAGCTAATGGCCCAAACGATACGGAGGAGCGACGACCGTTTCTTCGCAAAAGGATGCTACAACTTCCAACCTCATTTATTCTCCTTATAAAATTCACGCTCTTCTATTTCTGCGATAATCTCAGCCTTGTACAGTCCTTCTACGTACTGGAAGTCCTCCTTGCCCACCACCAGGTCAACGAAGTAATTGACTTTTGGATCAATGGTAATGAACGGTGGATGATCATCACCTCGCCGAAAAGCATGAACTAACTTCCGGAGTTGCTCGGTCGTCATAATGATTTCCATGTTCATCCTCCAATTAGGTTTGAAGATGTGGGGATAAATCCCTTGGCGAACCGCGAGGTCAGCCTTCCAGTGTCTAACTGCGGGTTTCCCATCGAAGAACCCGGCCGGTTTCTGTCGCGGCTAACTGGCCATCGCTTAACCGAACAAACGTTCTGTCGATGACCTTGACAGAACGCCCACAGATTCTTTATCGCCCCCGGATCGTCCGAATTTCCGTCGCGATGGCCTCGCGGTCCCCGAATGCTCGGGCCAGTGTTTGCATGCGGTGGATGTCCTGCAAGCGCGCCGCAAGCGAGATGTGCATCGCATACCAGCATCCCGGTCTCGCGACGAACAGATTAGCGGCTTCGTTCTGGGCGGATGCCCAGTGCGCCGCCTTGGCTAGTGCGATCACGTTTTCGAACATCTCTCCTCCTCCTTACAAAAGGGACAGACGATCCACGAATCGTCGTCGACTTGAACCCACATTTTGTCGCCGCAACACGCGCACTTTGGATGCATCATCTGAGCGGCACCGATGCCCTATTCGGGTACGGACATCCACTCGGGGAGCGGTTCCCCCCGAACGAATTCGCACAGTACATCAGCAGCGAATGCCTTGGTAGCGGCATCCACCGTATCAACCAGCGTGCTAGCCGACGTGGCGCGATCGCGCCAATACGTAGCTACATCAGCGAATCTTTGCGCATGCGACATCGTTTTCTCCAACTACCGGCTCCGGGGGCCTCTACGGCCCAAGTAGGCTTTACGTGCCGCCCTCTCGCGGTCGCGGAGCGTTTGGTCGCGCTCCGCCTTGGTCCGCCAAATCAACTCAATCTGGCGATCCTTGTCGCGGGCGATCTTAGCCCGCGCGATGGCATTCTCCCCCGCCTTGGCGGGGTCCGCGTGGATATGTCCCGCGCCCGCGAAGGCGGATTTGGATATCCGCTCGATGGCCTCAATAGGGCCCTGGGCCACGGTCTCGACTACCGTGGTTTGCTGTCCGGGCGGGCCGGACCCTTTTGCTGTGAGATAAACCCCCGGCTCTATTTCGCGCCCATGCTGGGCAGCATCTGCCGCAGCAAGGGTAATCAAGGTGGCTGTCTCGATTATTTTCATTCGGCCACCTGTTCGTCCCAGAAGTCGCGGATAGCATCCGCGACGATGTTGTTTGTTTGCTCCACTGGGAGCGAAACCTTAACTTTTTTCATCTCTACACTCCGATGCGGATGATTCCGCTTGGTGGGCGCAGCAAGATTTGAACTTGCACTCCGTGTTACCGGAACGGGATTTTGAATCCCGCGCGTATGCCGTTTCGCCACACGCCCAAGTGATGTAGGGACCGCCTGATTCAGGCGGTCCCTCGGCAATTAGCGAGATTGCCTTTCGACATCTAATGTATGTCGCGGGTTTACCATCAAATAACCCGACCGTGCTTTGTATCACGGTTGACTGGCCATCTGTTTATTGCGGACGGATATCCAGCCGATGGCCTTGGCCGGATACCAGAGAAGATTGCCCGCTAGTAATGCCGCCCGAATCTTAGTGATCCGGGCTTGGCTCTAACAGTAGACCAGGCTAGCGGGCGAAGGTGTCCATCGGAATGATGGAACTATCCCTTCCTTGTTGGCCTACCTAGATAGAATCCGGCGGCGTATGTAGTTGTGTGTGACATTACACATCACATTACGTATCACATTACATACCACATCGCCGCCGGAACGGAATACAAACGCGAACGCATATCAAATGCGCTCACGGCGTACTCCTCTTATGGTCGGCCGACCGGGAATCGAACCCGATTAACCTAGACTGTAGAAGCTATCATTCCTACAATCCCGGCCGAGGCGGCACGGGCAATCCGTTGCCCGTGCCTGTTGGATAGCATCGTCGCCGCTATCCTGGCATCCTAAGAACGCGCAATTAGAACCAGATTCCATAACGAGCATCTGGCGCGCGTCTTCGGATGTTGTTCCTTCTCCGCGATGCGCATCGCGGACCGGCCTTCTCTTTCGAGGCCGCGCGGAAACGGTTCGCTAAAGCTGCGCCCGCTCATCCGCTAATTCCAACTTCTCTAGTTCATAGAAGCTAGGCCGAGAAGTCGGTTAGACTGCCTAGCAGCGGCCAATTTATACCGCGCCATCCTGGCCAGGCGCTACATAAACAGCATTGTTGTTTTCCTGCCGTTAGGGTGTATGGATTACTGCTGGCCCATCGCATCGGAATTGAACCGATGATTTTGCCAGGCCCTCCCGGATATCCGGGCCAGGCCCTCGATGGGTTGTCGGGATTGATCGACGGATATCCGCCTAAGCCCCTTGGTTTGTTGCCCGTGCGGGGCGGTGGGCTTGCGGATATCGGGTGGATCGCCTTGGTAGACTCCCGCCAGGATGCCTAGTCGATCATCGACTAGACACCTTGGCGGAAGCCTTCTAGGATATTCCGTCCCAAATTTCCGGGACTGGAGCTGGACTGGGCCGAACGGGCGCTACCATGCCCGTACCATCCCGAAACTCTAAATAGGCCCTCAATAGGGCCCTCACATGATCCCGCAACACGGGATCATCTGCCGCTTCCAGGGCGGCAGACAGGAAGTTTTGGAAGGAATTGAACATATTCACGCCCGTGATTTCACGGAGTTGAATATGGTCAACGCCGAACAGCCCGGCTTAGCCGAGCTGTTACGCGACGCAAGGAAAACTTGCGCTAGCGCCGTACTTTGCAAACTTGCATAGAAAGCGCATCCTCCGCCATAGCTATGTCGTTGTCAAACTCTCTTATTGCCAACCGCATCGAGGCAATAAGGTGAACACCGCTTATTTCCCCACGTAAGAGTTTATCGTTCGCGTCCGTTATCCTTGTAACGGCGGCGAGGATTGCGACCTTACGGTCTTGCTCGTTCTGTTCGATCGCCTGTATGTTCAAGACTACTCCAATTCTGCGGCAATTTTGCCGCCGTCCAGGTTTACTTGACGCGCCCAACCTGCCTTATCTGGTAGTCGCAACGTAGCGGCTACCTTCTCATTTCCAGCATCTATCTGTAGCGTTTTGAACCGTTCTGCTACACCTAGCAATGCGTCACGTTGCCAAGGTGTCTGTATGTAGACCGTTACTTCGTTCGCCAAGTACGGGGCGGCACGAAGCGATCCCGCCGTTTCGTCGCGGATCGGCAGTTTGCACGGGACCATATCCTTTTGGACGGTCCCGACAACAAAATCGTACCCGTTGTGGCTTGACCTAACCGGAGTAGCCTTTTCCAAGTACGGACGTTGTGCCGTATCCAGGGCCTTCCCCAACTCTGTCCAGAAGGCGAATTGGGCAGTTTGTCGCGTTTTCTTACTCCAGATTAGGCGATACTGGCTGGAACACACAATAGCTTTGGGCATATGCCGCATGACGTTATCCTTGTTCGCGTGCCGCCCGTCCTATGCTGGACGGGCGGCACGTTTCCGCTTGGTTACTACGTGAGCGTATACCCGTTCACCTCCGCGGAGAAGCCGAGCCTCAGAGCGTTTCCCAAAGCCAGGGAGGTTTCGTCTTCCGTTTTGGCCTTGAAAGCATTGACGACGGCCTGCGGGGAAATCTGCCCCTTGGGACGGACGGACTTCCCTTCAACCGTGATTTCCGGAGCACGGAAACGCCGCTTCGCGGACGGATCGTTCAAAGCCGCCAGGAACAACCTGATAGATCCGGACGGTCCCGTGATATCCAGGGTGGGGAGCGTAGCAGGCAATTTTTCGTTTTTCTTAGTTTCCATTTTACAATCCTTGTCCACAAGCATTCGCTTGTGAACGGGTTATGTTCGCACCTTTCGATTCCCGCCGCACTATGCGACGGGACAAGTCTTTATGCGCCATGGACTTGCGCCGTTTGGCGCTAGTTCCGGTGACGACCGTGAACACCTTGCCATTAGCATAGGTGTAGGTGTACACGGACATTGATAGCCTTTCCGCCCGACAAGGGCAGACACCATACAAAAGGGTATGGTGACCCTGGCTTACTGCCAGCGGCAAAGGAAAACATAGCACGGGCCGTGCCGAAAATAAGGTGTTGTTGTGTAAGGGTTTATAAATGGCGCTTTTCGCCAAGTAGGTAGAATTTACCTACGTGAAACGTAAAGCTTTGTAGAATAAAGGGATAGGTTGTAAAGGTGAACTAGCGGTGTATTACACCATACTCACTTGTGAATAGGTGGAGGGGGGATTATTCGCTTTCACTTGTGATACACTAGCCGGCGCACTGTTAGACTGGCTCACAACCCATCCAATTTTCCTTCAACCCCCAAGTAGAGCCTATTAGGCTATTCCCTTCCAACAAACCCGTGTTATACTCCAACTCATGTGGATCATCTCTTTCCAACATGCCCGTAAACTTCCAGTCTTCCTAGAGACAGACGACGACTTAAACCCACTCTCTTACTCACAGGCAAAGGCTCGTTACATCCACTACGAAAAGAACAAGATAACTCTCGATTCCAACTTCGTTCTCAAAGAGCGTATGCACTGTGCCAATGAACACGCAGCTGTTATATTACGAGCAGCGTGGAATATCACCCCACCCAAACAACCGTTAGCAGATATTGAATGACAAAAGAATCTGACGAGAGAATTGCGAAATTACAGCAACAGATATCCTATCTGAAAGCCGATATCATCGCGATCAAAGAGGGCAAACTAGACATCGATCTGATGTCTGAACCCGAGTGGGCAGATGTAGAGAATGCTGACCTACTAGCTGTCAAATTAGCAACCGGAGACACCCCCGAACAAATCGCTAAAGATTGTGGTTGGCGCAGACAAACTCTTTATGACGCCCTAGCCGTTCTCGCAAAGCGAGCAAACGACATGATCCAGATCGACGGTCACACAGCCTTGACCCAATTTTCTGGAGCTGTCCAGAATAAGATGCTGGCGTTACGAAAGATCCAACGAAATTACGAGTCAGGCCAGCACGAGTCCATCTCGATGACTGAAACTTACGCACTCCAGTCTTTGGATATCAACAACCCCCAGCCGATCGACCCAGATAAACCTACGTCTCGCGTAGTCAAGAAAGACTCGCCATCGCACAACGGTGTCTCAACATCGGAGTATCTCAAGTCGATTCAGCAAGAAGCGGATCTTGTTGCGAAGTATATTGAGGTTGGACAAAAGCTCGGAGTCATACAGCAGGTCAGAGACCGCGAAGATCAAAAGCCGATAAATGCTACACAGGTTAACATCGAGATCGTTATGGGAGACTTGATAAGAGAGGCTACGAGAAAGCAAGACACAGTGATTCTCAACAAGATAGCTAATGGGGCTATCGGACCAGACGAAGCTGCGAAGTGTTTGGATGACCTCAAGTCTAAGTGACGCTTTTCCAATTCCGCCAATCCAACCACTTTTGTGGAGTTATCAGGCGAAGCCGTTTGGTAAGTGCAACCGATGTGGAGTTTACACACAGGCTTTGCACTACCAGCTGTACCAGACGGGGATGTATACGTCCGAGTTTACAAACAACTCGATGTGCCAAGAATGTTTTTCAAGACAGCATTGGAACTTTCTATATAGCGGGCAACACCCGTTCCCATTGAAGCAACAACGAAGCAGCGCACCAGAACCGATCTACGTTGCATCGGCGCATCATCGGGGCGCCGCGTTAATTAGGTCTATTTTGTTCCAGGCTGGTATACCAACCCCAAGTCGAGACGCCATACGAGCGGAGCCATCGGGCATGTTTGGCGAGAACAGGTGGGCAACAGAGACTGGGTTACATATTGCCGCGTCCATTAGCAAACGACCTCGTGGGTTGGATGTTAGCGACGACATCTTGGGTTTGGTGTCTAAACACGCGGACATAGTGCATTCATTTGGTATGTCGTGTCGAGGCGTCGTCACATCGGTTATCGCGAGCACGAATATTTTCTACCTGGCCCACGCACTGACGGACTATGGTAAGGTGATCGTCACGTCCCATACGCGGCCTGACTTGCTCGACCCAAAGTCTTTTGCAGACGCAGTAGAACAATATACGAATGCCCTGCCGGTTACAGCGCACAAATCGGGGAACCTGTTCGTTGTCGATTACAGAGAGTTAGTGGAATTTCCAGACGAACAGTTGAAACAATTGAGCCAATTCTTGCGCATGCCGATGCCGCACCACACCAGCACTTACATCGACAAAAATTTGTTGTAGTTGATGCGAAGCTAGAAACGAAAGACGTGCTACAATATCGGCGTAGAAAGAACGATGACACCGACGCAGACCTAGTATGAAACAATCCCCACGCGAACTCGCACAAGCACTTGCTCTAGCCCCCGACGCAGAGACTCGCGGTCGGTTGTTGGAGTCAGCTAATCGGAGGTTCTATTTGCCGAGTCCAACGGAGTTCTTTACTTCTCCAGCATACGGCAACATGAGAAATCTGTATCCCAACGTATTGCGGTTAGTGGAATTGATCTTGTCGCCACCTGTGCACGAGTATTACGTCGAGATCGGGAAGGGCGGCGGAAAAAGCCAAGTAATAGATGAACCAGTCCTTACCCCAAACGGTTGGAAGCCGATCGGAGATCTATACGTTCAAGATGAAATAATTTCCGGCACAGGAGAAGTAACGACTGTTTCTTGCATCTACGATCGAGGACTGCTACCAAATTACAAAGTAACTTTTAACGACGGCTCTTGGACCCGGTGTTCAGATGACCATCTGTGGAAAGTCGGTAACCCGAAAACAGACGAGTGGGAAGTAGTCTCGCTAAGAGCCATACGATTGTTTATGTCTTTCGGTGGCGGACCGATGGCGTGTATACCCACACTTCCTCATAGCTCTAAAAAATATCGAGCCTTTCAATCCATAGTTCCCGTTGGCATACACCCCAGTCGATGCATACGAGTAGCTCACCCGGACGGAACTTACGTAACTCGTGATGATATCGTAACGCATAACTCGACAGTAGCAGCTGCGTGCGTTACTTACTCAGCGGCCCGTTTGCTTGCGTTGAAAGACCCACACGATTATTTTGGCCTTCAGTCGACAAAGCCTATTGTGTGTTTGACGGTGGCTACGTCGGAGGAGCAGGCTAAGCGAACGATCTTTAGTCAAGTTCGAGCAATGATCTCGAATAATCCGTTTTTCAAAGGCGTAGCAAATCCTCGGTCAACTGATATAGAACTGGATGACGGGAAAGTTTTGATTATCTGCGGGCATTCCAAGTCAGAGGGTATGGAAGGACATGACGTATTTTTTGCCAACATAGACGAAGCTAACAAGCATGGTGGGGGTTCGGCAGCTGGTAAAGAACAGGTTAGACGTTTGCGCGACACATTTATCTCTTCGTCAGAGTCGAGATTTCCGTACGATTATAAAGTCGGATGCATATCAAGTAGCGTTTCCATGGAGGACTTTCAACGCCAAGAAATTGAATATATCAAAACACACGGAAAGGAGGTAGACTTCAAGACAGGAGCTGAAATCATTAAGCTCCAGAAGGACGTAGTCGAAGATGTTGAGAGTCAAGGCGAGTCGCGAAACGACGAAGGAGGGTAATGGAGCCTTTCTTATCCTGGTCCGAGAAGAGGACTTCGACTCGGTTGCAGCTAGACGTCAAGCCATTACCAAATACGTAACACGGATCATACAACCGCACGCAAAAAAATGTATGCCACAAGGAACCGTTTTCTTTCCGTTGCAGCTGATCGGCATATGCAAGTGCGCAATCATTTACGACAACCCCGACGACTTACCGATAGATGATGTGAAATGCAAACACGGTAAGTTGATCGGATTCTTGGGGGCGGACAGAGAGACGTTTGCTAAACACCCGCACGGATGGAAGTTGGCGTGAGCAAAATTCGAGACATTGGCCCGAAACACTCGGTTATTAGGGATGTAGGCCCAAGACTCGACTATGAATATGTCGGAAAGGCGTTAGGCGCTGCTATGACAGATAATTGTATGCACCAGAATCGAGCACACCCAAACTCGCCGCATACCCCGCCACACGCGCATAATCCGCACTACGTAGAAATTGTTCCTGGTATTTTTGTTGGTGACAGATATGCGTGTGACTTATTCTCGCATCGCTTCGACCGAGTCGTGCATATTTGGAGGAACGACTATCCGGACCATAGCTGCAACCACGTAGTCAATAAAACAAGCAAGAGTAGAGATCTGGTAATTGATTATGCGGATGGTCGAAGCCTTGTGACCGAATCGAATCCACCGTTGGAGGGGATCGAAAACTTTTTACGCGACATAAAACCCGTCCAATCTGTTTTGATCCATTGTGCAGCCGGTCAAACGAGAAGTAATACTATCGCGTTTTTGGCGCTGATGGTATTTGGTCTAGACGTCGGTAATGCGATGGGCCTGATTATTGGCGCGCAATGGAAAGAACGCAGGTTGTGCCCAAACTTTTGTGTTAAACCGCTTTCAGAAATACTATATCGTTTTTCTGAAAATGTCTAGACAAGCTGAACAGATAGTTACGGCTGATCCAGCCACACTGCGTAAGGAGGACTTTAAGGTCCAAGCCTACTTGCACAAGGGACGCTTGGCTGTAATTGCCCCCATTTGGGAATTCAGTCCCAAGATTTCGTTCAAGAGGTTTCAAGAAGCCTACGTTCGGAATCCTGTCGGGGCTATGCGGGACTACGCAAGCCAACCTCCGGTAGCAGGTAAGTTGCGGGTCTATCCCGATATACAGCTAATTCTTAATCGTATCGATTCGGAACGAAAAGGGCATCCGTTTATTGACGGATTGCAAATGCAGAATTGGTTCCGCCCAAGAGCTAGTGCGAGATACGTTTTGCGGTTCGACTTGTCAGAGAATCGGGACTACACCGGAATAGCCATGGCCCACTGGGACCACAAGCGGCAACGAGTGTACTTAGACTTCGTCCAAGAGATCACGCCCCAGATGATGGGAGGGGCCATTCGAATCCAAGCCATGGAGAATTTAGTGTACCAACTTGCCGATCGGGGATTCTATATTGCGCAGGTGTCTATGGACAAGTTTGCGTCTGTCCAGGCCAGACAAAACATCGAAGCTAGAGGAATAACCTGTATTGAATACTCGGTCGACCGAACTACTGAAGCCCACGAAACTTTGTACGAGGCTATTTTTTCAGGCGTACTTAGCTTTTATGACTATGGGCCCCTATTTTCTAACTTAGCCGATTTGATCTGGACGAAGGGCGGCAAAAAGATCGACCATACGAATACAGGACGAAAGGACGTGGCCGACGCTGCTGCGGGGGCGGTTGCACTTGCGTTGAAAATGGAGGGATTTCGAGGTATGCCCGAGATCCATTCAGTGGACATTGCACACGAAGATAGAAATAGCGAAACAAACAAAGAAGATGCCGAGACCGAGGACGAAACGAAAATACCCACGGAAGATATTTCGGAACTTCGAGGAATGTCTTTCGAAGATATCGACGTATCTGGGGACGACATGGACGATGCGCAACTAGATCCAGACGATACCGGGATTGCCTATTAGCTATGGTCTGTTCCAACTTTGTAAAACTTACTAATGAAGAGTTAGTAGTAGATCGAGAAGCTGCTATCAAGATGGTTGCAGCGACTGAGCTATTACTAGAGCTTGAGTCCCAGATCGCTGCATTAGAGGCCAGCAAAGCCGAATTGGTCGCGTCGATATACACCCTAGCCAAACATTTGATTCGGTAATTGTCGTAGCGAACAGCTGGGCCAAGTGATACCATGTCAAAGGTTGTAAACTATGAAGGGCCTTGACCATGAACCTTAACCCATTAGTCAAACACGGAATCATCGACTTCTTTCTACTTGCGACAATCCTGGGCTGTGCGGCCTCCAATATTACCGACAAACCCGCTGAGCGTGTTGTGATCGCTCCAAAACAAGAAACTTCGATTGTCACACTCGACAAGATAGCTGATGGCTATGAAGTCGCAATCATGCTGTTGGATAAAGAACAGGTTGATTTGCTTCTTCCTGTCACCGTGGAAGAGATAGCTAAAAAGTTGTTCCTTCGGCAAGAGCGGGGAAAGTTTGCGCCCGAAAACGTGATCATAGTCCCAACATCTGACCCAGCCACGGAAGCGTACGTAAAACAATTTATCTATAAGTCCAAGGGTATTTTCACGTCTGCTGAGTTGATAGACAAAGAAGATGTTGTCCTGCGTTGTGGGTCGAAAGATACTACGAAAGATCTCTATTTCCGTGTTATGCTTGTTCGTCCAACTACGCCAAAGTTACAGAAATCGGCAGAGAAAGAAGCCTATTAGACATGGGGACGTGGAAATCGATTTCTAGATGGTTTAACAAAGCGGAAGAAGAGCCGCCATTCCTGGACGTTGGCCCAGCTTCGGACGTAGACGAAAAGGTTCTTCGAACTGTTGACCTGTCACTCCAGACGGTATGGGATTACGTAGCTATCAAAGCTATTGCAACTAACGCTAAATCGGTTCCAATTACCCCATCGATTTGGAATCCGCAAACCCAGTCCATGGATCCTATCTCGCGGACAGACCCCTTGTTCAAATTGGTCGAACGACCAAACAAATACATGCTTTGGGATGAGTTCTTGGAAGCGTGTATTTGGTATTTGAGTATTTTCGGAGACGTGCCGATTCACAAGTCGATAATTGATGGAACTACGGTTGCGTATTTTCCCATGCGCCCGGACAAGGTAACGGTTAAGTCTACGACCAACCAGCTTATTGCCGGATACGATTTCGAACAGGCCCTCGGTCGAACTAAGACGTTCACACCAGACGAAGTATTCATGATCAAAAACTTTGACCCCTTGAACTCTGTTCGAGGAATGTCCGACAATCAAGCAGCGAGACAAGCTCTTTTAGCTGACTGGCATTCCCAGCGATATAACGTCGTGTTCTTTGGAAACAACGCCATGCCGAGTGTTGTCCTGGAAACGGAGAAACCGCTGACGCTGACAGCCAGGCGCAGGCTGCGTGCTAGTTGGCGGTCCGCATTCGCAGGATCATCTAAAGCACACGGCATGGCTATTCTTACGGCTGGCCTCAAGGTCAAAAACATTGCCCCGTCTTTCCAGGACATGCAATTCAAAGACCTGATGCATGAGAGCATGACCCGCATTCTTGCGTCTCGTGGCGTACCATCGGGCGTAATAGGCATGACATCGGGGTTGACCCAAGCAAATTTGGCGGAACAACGACATCTATTCTTGGTCAATACTTTGCGACCGATGGTTAATATGATTTTGGACAGGCTGAACTTCGAAATTTTCAACAAGGTAGGAATCAATCTCGAAGCTAATTTCGACGGTGTGCTTACGTCTTCAGAGTCGGTCCACGACTACCGAATGGAGATACGCGGGTTCTGGCGTGACGGACTAATCACCAGAAATCAGGCGCTTTTGAAACTTGGTTTCCCGGCTCTGCAAGACGAAAGAGGAGAAGAGCTATTTCCAATTTCGGCTGGTTCCACGCCTCCTGGAACGGGCGACACTTTGGAACACCGTGATGGTAGACGAGATACGGAACTGACAGACCGAAACTCAGATTCAGAACCGAGATTGATTTCCAACGATTCGTCTGCTACTATCAAGTCAGTGGAAAGATGGAGTATTCCGGAACCTGAGTTTGTAACGTTCCAAAAGAATAGGAGTTAGGACGTGGCCAAGGCAGAAGATAGCAAGAAGAAAGCCCAAGCAGCGAGAGCAAAGCAATCTGGCATTGCTCCACGCAAAGACGGCCATATGTCCCCGCCAGCCGGTTTTCCCGAGATGGCGTCCAGCTATGCGGACCCAACCAACTACATGTTCCCTATTCACGACGAGGCCCACATTCGAAATGCCTTGGCCAGATTCTCGCAATTTGGCTCGGCGTACCCTGAGTCGGATCGAAAGAAAGTATACACCCGAATCGTGCGTGCCGCCGTGAAAGCCGGTATCAAAGTGAAACCTTCCAAGGAGCAGATGAACATGTTGCCAGGCGACCTTAAAACCAAACTGTCTAAGTCTACTTTGTATTTCATCAAAACAGAGGACGCTCTGGAAGTACGCACGTCCGCTGGCGAGTCGACGGACGTTCGTTTCGAACTCGACGAGAACGGACAACCACACGAACTGTTGAGTGCTCTTAGTTTGACCGAAACGCATCCAGCTACTCTGTTCGAATTCGAGATCAACATCCCGCAAGAAAGCGATTCGGTCGAGAAAGCTATGCACGGTATGGGAGACTCGCACCCCAGCGACCAAAAGCTATCTCAGGCAGCGAAAGAGTCTACCGATGGAGTTGTTATTGCCCACGGCCGCAAACGGGGGGACTCCGACCGCGTCTCATTGGCAGTCGCTTTCAACGCAGAATTGTGGGAAGACGAAGATGCTAAGAAATATCTAGAGCATCGCGGCATGCGGACTGAATTGCGCAACGCTCACGGCGCTAAGATAGCTCAGCAACACGAGAAGAAGATGTTTGCCGATGGAACTTTCGTTGTTTCCGATCCTGTGAAAGAATACGGGCCATTTTATCGGTCTATGGATTCGACGCCTGCCGCGGTTGTGCCTAACGTAGTTATGGCATTACCTACGACTACTTCGGGTAGTTCTAGGTCCGTGTTGATTCCTGCTGCTACTACTGCGGGTTACTCCTTCTCTGTTTCGGATGACACCACCATAGTAGTCGAAAACGAGGCTAACGCAGCAATTGAGAAGAGCGCTGGCGTGTCTTTCTTTGTGCCGTTTAAGAAAGATATCAAAACGGTTGTAGGTAAAGACACGGTTATTCGGTCGGTTATCTATCCAGCGGACCGCACCGACGGCCACAACGAGTATGCTTCAGCCGACGACCTGAAGAAAGCTGCGCACGGCTGGCTTATGCACAGTCGCGAGATGAACATCGAGCATACCCCAGAACTGGCGTCGGGTGTATTGCCCGCGGAATCCTATATCGCTAAGGCCGCCGAACCCGAAATTGATGCTCATCCGGGTGACTGGTGTGGGGTGTTCTACGTATCCGACGAAGACACCAAGAAAAGCATTTCTTTGGGCGTTTACCGCGGGTTTTCTATCGAAGGCGGGTGCACCAAAGTGCGTGAGGGAACTCGTAAACGCATGACGGATATTCTGGTTACAAAGATTTCTCTTGTAAAAGACCCTGCCACTCGTATAGAGTGGGTGGCGAAGGGCAAGAATGCCCAAATTTTAGACGGACCGAAGGAAGGAAGTGGGAACATGGAACAGCTGAAGAAGCAACTCGATACGCTACAAGAGCAGATTGTCAAGCTGGGTAGCAAGCTTGGGACCCCTGTCCCGCAGTGCGTCCCGACTTTCAAGGCCCTGGCTACTGAACAGGATCTTCTGCTGCATGTGGCCGGCGAACAGGTTTCGTTCCTGGCCAAGTATGTCGAAAATGCGACCTGTAGCGTGGACGCCAAGCTGGCCGAGTCTGTTGCTAAGCTGTCCGCGCGGGATAGCGCTGAAACTCTCCTGAAGGAGCAGCTTGCTAAAGCTGTTGCTGATCTAAATGATGCGAAATCGACAGTCGAAGCGTATCGAACTGTCCCGGGTGTTCAAGAACTGGAAGCTCGGCTATTGGCCGGCATTAACGGCGAAGGCCAATAAGTAACGAAAGGGAACTACCATGTCTCTCACGACCAAGGAACAAGAAGTACTGAACCAGCGCAATGCCAATATCGCTAAGGCGGTAAAGGCTGGCGCTCTCGACAAGGCCCGCGAACTCGTTACCCAGCAAGCTGCGCAGGTCGACGAAATCAGCAAGTCTGCCGTCTCTGCGCCCGAGGGGTCTGAAACGGATCCAGCGGTCTTCGAAGCTATCTGGAAGAGTCTGAATCCGGGCAATGACGAAGCTGCCGAGTTCCAGAAGGCTTGCGACGATGTCTACATGACTGCCTCGATTCTTGGCTACATCAAGCATAATGATCGTACCGGCATCGTTACTGCCGCTCCCGAAGTCATGTTGATGAAGTCCCATCGCGCTCTACGTGCTCGGTTTCCGCGCATGTACGCCATGGCTAAGTCCGCTGCCGCCAGGGCGATGCTGGAAGCCCGTCAAAGCCCCGAACCTGAAGCCATTGCGAAGGCCATGTATTCGACCGGCACCGCGGTCGGTGACGAGTGGGTTCCAAGTCATCACTCCCCTCGACTGGCTGAGTTGGTCCGTTTGGAAGCCAAGATTGCTGGGCTGTTCAACGAGATTCGGATGCCAACCGATCCATTCACGATCCCGGTTCAGGGTGCCCTACCCAACGTCGTGATCTTGAACGAAGAGACGTCCAATACTCCGACTGCTATCACCAAGGGTAACGTCGCGACTGCCAGCTCGCAGCTGGTGACCAAGAAGTATGGTCTGGCTGTTCCGTTCAGCGTCGAGTTGACGGAAGACTCGATCATCCCAGTGGTTTCTCTCATTCGCAGCGAGCTTGCTCAGGTGGCTGCGCACGACTGGGACTATACCATTCTTAACGGCGACACGACCAACCCACACCAGGACTCGGACGTGGACACTGCCACGCACCGCGGCCGTGGTCTGATCGGTCTGCGTAAGATGATTCAGGCCGCCGCGAGCATTGATGGGGCTACGTTCGACTTGGAACGTCTCCGCACTATGCGCGCCAACATGGCCAAACACGGTGTCGCTCCTTCGAAGCTGGCTTTCATCACTTCGGTTGCGGGTTACATGCGCATGCTTGGGTTGGCTGAGGTCGTCAGTCTGGACAAGTTTGGGCCTAATGCCACGGTCTTCAACGGTCAGTTGGGTTCTCTTGACGGGATCCCGGTGATCGTGTCCGAAGAGTGCCGTCAGGACCTGAATGCTTCGGGCGTCTACGATGCGACTACGACTACCAACACCCTGATCGTGTGCGCCAATCGCAGCGACTTCTTGGTCGGTACTCGGCGTGAGCCGACTGTGAAGCTGTGGGTTGACCCTCGTTACGACCAGGACCAGCTGATCTTGACTTACCGCAAGGACTTCAAGAACACGATCTCTTACACGGCCAACAATATTGTTGGTGAGGTGTACGGTATCGCCAACGCTGGTTAATCCCAGCTAGTTTCTCCCCGGGATCCGCTGAGCGCCGCGACTGCCTCCGTCATGCGCTCGGCGGATCTCTTTGTACAACCTATGCGTTATTTGTGCATTAACGTCTGGGAACACGCCGATCCTCTGCGACGAGCTATCGAAAGCGCAAGGAGAACGGTACCGGATGTTCACGTGGTTGTGGTTGACGGGGTTTACGCGCAGTTTCCATATCAACGGCTAGGCAAAAAGCCGTATTCAACAGACGGCACCCTCGACGCGGCAAACGAGTTGGCGGACACGGTTATCTGGTCAAAAAATCCGTGGCCTAGTGAGATCGCCAAACGATCTAGCTATCTTATCGGGGAAGATGGAGACTGGTATATTCATCTTGACGCCGACGAATATATGGAGGGATTGTGGCAGGATCCACCCAAACCTTACCAGGACGCCGATATAGCATTTTTTAGGTCAGACCTACCTGCGAGACGGGATAAACTTTACCGCGCATTCCAGCATAGACCCGGAATCGTTTACAAGAATACACATGCGACGCTGTGGTCTGGAAATACCAAGCTTAACGACTGCCGAAGGTATCTGTTGCAGAATGTGAAGATATGGCATAGTATAGGAGTTAACGACGAGCAAAGAACTTATGCCAAAGGCTCCTATTACAAGTGGCTAGCCGAGGCTGAAAAGGAGTATCGCTAGTGGGAAAACAATTGATAGAACCGCCAAAGGAAGTAGAAAAGACCGAGACGATCCAGTTTCTTGGGATTATGCGATCTTGCTATGTCGGCAAGTTTTCCATGTCTCATCCCGGTCAAACAAGGGAAGTTCCGGCTAGCGAGGCTTTGCGGTTGTGCAAGACCTTCCCCATGGATTTCCGAGTCTTGCCTAAGCCACGAGTTACCGAAAAATCCGCTGGTGTTCCAGCACCCGAACAATTGAAACCCGAATCCAAGGTTATGCGCACTGTTCGATACAAAGGACAGAATCCAACTAAGCTGCATGGCAAACCGATTACCGAGGGAGAAGTTGTTCGAATTGATCAACGGCTTGCGTCGATACTCGTGCACACGGGGCTGTACGAAATTTTGGAAGGGGAGAAGCCAGCCACTGGTCCATCTGATTCAACATAAGGCATTAATTCATGGCTACCCTAGAATCCGACGCTCTGTGTACGTTAGCCGAACTCAAAGAAGTTCTGAACATATCTGGATCTTCTTATGATACCAGGCTTACGTTGGCCATCAACATGGCTACTCGAAATATTCTGGGATATCTAGATAGAACCATAGCATCTACCGCGTACACCGAAGAGTACGACGGCACCGGTACGCCCATGCTGATGCTAAAAAACTATCCGATAATTGGAGATCCAACTACGGTCAACATCGACGCAGCGAGGAGCTTTGCAGCGAGCGGAGACCTCACGGTCGATGAGGATTACCTTGTAAACGCAAACGAAGGCATGCTACGAAAAATCGGAACAGACGAGGACTCCGACTCTTACGATGCCTGGCCGAAAGGTCGATTGAACATCAAAGTAGCGTACACAGCTGGTTATGCAACAATTCCAGTAGAGCTGAATCTGGCGTGTCGTCTCTACGCTGCGTATATGTACAAGAAAATGGGAACCCAGGGAAACAAGTCTTACACGATAGGACAACTATCGGTAGTGGAAGACGACCATCCGTCTGGTATTCCGAATGCATTCCGTTGTATGGTCGACAGATACCGTAGAACCGAGGCCGATGAATTGTTCGATGAAATATCGGTTTCAGAATTTGCCTAAATGCGCGAACTTCTTAACCAGATTGGAACTGTCAAATCGTCTTCTCGGTCAGCTACGACCGCGCAGTTGACTGTCACCCACGCAAACGATGAAACCGACGCACAAATGCGATTACTTCCGCTTAGTCAATCGAATCTTTTTGGCGCCCTGGGCGGAGGCGTAGCAACCGAAACGTACCAACTTTGGATTGACGCTGACGTAACTATAGCCGTAGACTATCTGGTTACGTTGGACGGCAGCACTTACAAAATTATGTCCGTCGAAACTTACGGAACTTTTGAAACTCCGGACTTCCACAAATGCCTTGTGCAGAAAATGATGTCTACGTAGAAAGTATGTTATGGGGCTAGGTCGAGCGGATATCGGATATCTTCCAGAACGCACACAATTTGGTGCGTTAATTAAAGCTACGCGGGAATTGCAACGTCGCCTGAGTGGCCCCGATACGGAAGAATTTTTAGAAAAAATTGGCGCTCGTATTGTGAGAAGTGCTAAAAGAAGGGCGCCAAAAAAGTCTAACGCGTTAAAAGATTCTATAAAAATGTACAGGCGGTCGAGCATTATCGACGGCGCTCCCTATACGACAGCCATAATGATTACAGCTGGGGAAGGACTCAAACCCGTAAACTATGCCGTTATTCAAGAATTTGGGACGATCAAAAAGGACTATCCGATTTCTGCGCGGAACAAATCTAAAATCAGATACTTTTCAAGATATCTGAACCGAATCGTTTTTCGTCGAGCCACTCTTCCAGATTTCCCGCATCCGGGGATCGAGCCACGCCCGTTTATGGCGCCAGCCCTAGAAGCTGTCGAACGATCTTTAACCCGGGAAATAAACAAGTTTCTTACCCGGACGATAAAGTCGGCTTTGAATATTAAGATAGCCAGACCATAAATGTTAGTACGTCTAGCTATCAAAGGACTCGATGCAACCAGCCTGCGAGGCTCGCGTAGCGGTCACGTCATCGCAGCTTATCCGACGAACTTCAACTTTGGAGAACAGGGCGAGAAGTCGTTTTTCGGTCTTGCGATGGAATTGCCTGACGACCACCCGTTGATATTGAATCTCGGTGGTAGCGTACCGGCAGCAGACGGCTATAAGCATCGCTACTTCATAGATTGGACGGCAGCCGGAATTTCCGGCGATACTCTGGCTGTTATCATGGATAAAACAAAGCGATCGCCGTGGAAACCCACCAAGATAGCCGCTCCGACAGTATTGCGAGATCGGGACTCGCGATAGATGCCCACCGAAGTCGTCAAGACCGTTGGGACTGCTGGAGACTACACGACGTGGGCGCTCTGGGAAGCTGACACCGATAACGACCTTGTGACCGCCGATCAGGTACAAGTCGGCAACCAGGTGAACGAATCTCTGACTACACCGAGCATCACGATGGTCGGAGCGACTACTGACGCTACCCGCTACCGCGAGATGCGCGGCCAGGGTTTCGATGGACTCGGCGGCGGCGCGGTCTTGAACATGACCACGGGCATCCTGACGATCTCCGAAGCGAATTTCCGATGCACGACACTGAACATCGCGCACTCGGGGTCGGGCACGATGGCTATTTCGATCACGACATCGGCGGGAATCCTCGTAGACCGCTGCATCATCTACGATGCCAACGCGACCACGGGCCGCACGTATCAGATCCTCATCGATAGCAGCGCCAGCGCGACGATCCGCCGGTGCGTGATTATTGGCTGGAATCGAGGGGTTCTCATTAATACTGGGACCACTGGTGTCATCCAAAACTGTACGGCGATCGGCCGCGCTCCGACGGTGGCAGTTGGGACACCGTCTATTGGTGTGACGAACTCCGGCACGGGGACGCTCGAAAACTGCGTCGTGATGGGATTCCACGACGCCCGCGACATCTCGGCGGGTTGGACCACGATCCAATACAACGCATCGGGCGACGGAACGAGCACAGGAACGGGCGCACTTGTCGGGCAGACCGGGACCATGATGCGCTTCCGCAACCTCGCGCAGTACGACTACTCGTGTCGGTCCAGCTCGACTTTGGCCGGATCTGGTGTAGATTTGTCAGCACAGTTCACGACAGATATCACAGGTCGAACGATCACGTCATGGCCTATTGGTGCTCATCAACCCGTGCTTGCACCAACTTTCGGTGGAGCTACGTCAGCGACAAACAACCAAGATGGCAGTATCACAGTAGCGTGGTCTGCTGCGACAGCGTTGGGAGCTGCTATTCGTGGTTACAAGGTCCATGTCCATACGACGACTTTGACAGACGACAATTTAGATGCAGATACTTATCTGCTGGCAGAGGTCCCAACCGGACGCACTAGTTTGGATGTATGGACTACTAGTGATGGTTTGACGCCGCTTGTGTCTGGTACAACCTACTCCTTCGTAGTACGTGCTGTCAACATCGACGACGATGAAGATCAAGGTACAACGAATCAAACAGCAGCCCCGTCTTTAACTGCTCCGACCTTCGCGGGCGCTGCGTCTGCGACCGACAATACGGATGGGTCCGTCGCTATTGCGTGGTCTGCCGCTACGTTTAATGCTTCTATACCTACTGCTGATCGAGGGTACGAAATTCACGTCCATACGACTTCTATGGTAGACGCAGATCTTGACGCAGATACTTACTACTTGGGGCGAGTTCAGGGAGATCAAACCAGTTTCGACGTGTTTACCCTTAGCGATGGGATAACCCCTCTTACGGTTGGGACGACATATTATTTTGCCTTACGGGCTTTTCATCGTTGGGGGCCTCTACGGTCGGAAGATCAGAATGCAGTAAACAAATCTGCTGCTCCGACATCTGGCGTGACAGCACCGACAGCCGCTATTAATGGGCACATCACGTCTATCGCCAATACGAGTTTTACAGCGATTTTGGACTCGTTCCCGGCATCAAATATCGATCGTTGGAGAGTGGCCTATCGGATCAAAAACGACTCAGCATCCTCTGCTTGGACGTATAGTAGCGCAAATACCACAGTCGCTGCCCAAGCTTCGATTGCTGTGTCGGGACTAACAACCAGCAATGTTTACGAAGTCGCCCTTCAAGGCGGTAATGGAGCGTCTACTTGGGGCGAGTTCGGAGAACTATCATTCATCTTCGCATCAGACGCGTCAAATACATGGGACGGCACTCAAATAACAAATCAGATCATGACCCTAATAGACGACAATCTAACAGATGGGCTGTCGTTATCTAGAGTAACTCAGTATGGTTCTTTAGCCGATTATCCTCAAACAGATGACATATCATCGCAACTACCGCTGTGTATGGTAGAACTTCAAAACGCAGCCTATAGCTGGGCCAGGTTTCCAAAAGGCTTCGACATTGTTTATACCTTCCGCATTCTATACGCTAAAGAATACGCGTGGACAGCAGCCGTTACTCAAGACCGAGTCGACTCTTTGGGCAAACTAGTTGGCCTATTTGTCAGTTATCGACAACTTGGGCTGAACGGGGGGTCTACGACTCAGGGCCAGGTTGCGTCGGTTTTAGTAACGGAAGCTAGCACACGTCCAGAAGAAGACGAGTATGCGAGGCACGATCGAATTTTTGTAGTGGGCCTTACGCTGGAGGTAACGGCTAGGGCACAGGCGTAACAAGAAATAACTACTAGCAAAAGGATTCGGGTTCTGATAGTATGAGGTCGATAGTGGACGCGAAGCTATTTAGCTTGCCAAGACTAGGAGAATGTTATGGGCACTGCTGGATTTGGTCATAAAGTTTACGTCGGTCTTGGCGAAGAGGCTACTTACGGAACTCCGGTAACCCGTACCAAATTTCTCGACATCAATAGCGAGAGTCTGTCACTCTCGCACGAACGAGTTATTTCTGGTAGCTTGAACCAAATTGGAACGCGCTACTTGCGCGTAGCCAACGGGCTGTTTCGTATCGCGGGGGACGTTACGTTTGACGTTCCATACTACGACTGGGAATTCATTCTCAAGCACGCTCTCGGAGCCGTTGCTACGACTGGTCCAGCGGACTTTGCGTACACGCACTCTTTCAGAATTACAGATGCTCTTCCCACGGGGCTTACAGTAGAAATTTATCGCGACTCGGAGTCTTTTTTGGGTGCCGATGACGACGTAGCCTTTATTTACGAGGGGTGCAAGGTCAATTCGTTGTCGCTATCCGCAGCTATTGGAGCGTATCTGTCGGCTACGGTCAGCTTTGTCGGCGAGGATGAAAATCGGTCAGCTAGAACAGTAGCCGCCACGGTTAATACCGACCTTAACGCAACACGCGATCTGATTGTGTTTACCGAGGGATCGTTGTCATATGACAACTTTACGACAAACGTGGAAAGCTTCGAGCTAACCATCAATAACAACTTGAACGCAGATCGTTTCCGAATCGGTTCTCGGCTGACTCGTGAGCCTGTTCGCGGCGGGAAGATCGAGATTTCTGGGTCGTTCGTTGCCGATTTCGACGGGTTTGCTCGGTATAACGAGTTTCGCAATTCGACAACTAAGCAGCTCGTTTTGACCTTCACTGGTGGGAACGTGCCAAGCTCTGGCACAGCCCAGAGTCTTACGATTACGTTGCCGCATATCCTTCCGACGAATGTAGATTTGAATGTGGACGATACTGGGATCATAACCCAAACTATTCCGTTCACGGCACTTCGAGACCCGTCGCAAGCAGCTGCTATTAACCAGACCGAACTCAGAGCTGTTTTGGTTAACGAGATCTCGTCAATCTAATAAAGGGAGGTTCGGTGGCCGATAACCAAGCTAAAGACCTGGCAAACCTGGTCCAAGTAAACAGTTTCAAGGTTAGCGACAAGGACGGTAAGACTCACACTCTCACTGTTCTGGACCTCGGAGACATATCCGAAATCTACGTGAAATACGGAGATTTGGAGATCCTGACTCCCAAACAGGAGATTGATGCTATTACCGGTGATATCAAGCCGGATAAAGCGTTGTACGAGAAAATCTTGTTCTTGGCCTGGTTGGCTATGCGAAAGGAGGGTCTAACTGAGTCGCAGCTCGACGTTGGTGATTGGTCCGTGAGTCTTACCAAGGTCGGGCGAATGTTTACCTATCGAGAATTCCCACAATTGCTTGAGGGGGTGATCAGCGTTCTCGTTGTCAGCGGCTTGTGGCAACGCGCGGAGGAAACTCCGGACCCTACGAGTCCCGGCCAAGCCGCCGGGACAAACGTGATCGAAATGGCCGAGACGCCCGAAGAAAGCCAGAGCATACCTGGAGAAAGGCTTACGCAGCTCTCGCCATAAATTTTGGGGGTATGACCCCGAAAATATTCCGACGGCTGACGCTACCTCAGTTGAACGAAATGATTCGCGCGTTGAACGAATATAAAAGAGAAGAGGCTGATGCGATGAAACGAGTAAGCCGCAGCTCTAAAGTAAGGAACAATAGACGGTAGAGTGTTATTATGATACTGTCTCGAAAAGTTGAGATTCAGCCGACAGCGGCCCAGCGCCAGAGACTCTTGCAGCATGCTGGTTGTGCTCGTTGGGCGTGGAATTGGGGGCTACAGCGCAAGCGCGAAGCGTGGGCTGCTCGAAAAGCAGCTATTGAATCTGGTGTTTTGAAAGAAGATGCTCCAAAGATTCCCAGTGCTATTGATTTACATCGTGAGTTGACGTCACTAAAAGTCCTACCGCAGCATCAAGGCGGTATTCCGTGGATGTACCATAGCTCCAAATGTGCCCCTCAGATGGCGCTTCGAAATCTTGATTTAGCCTACGCTGCATTTTTTCGCCGCTGTAAAATCGGACAGACTCCCGGTTTCCCTAAGTTCAAAAGTCGGTCTAGTCGGGTTGGGGGATTTCAACTTTCGTCAGCCACACACGTTATTCAACACACTATCAAACTACCTAAAATTGGGTGGGTTCGTATGAAACCGGGTGAGCGGAACTCTATCCAACGTGGCACTTATAAGTCTGTTAGTGTGACTGAGCATGTTGGGCGTTGGTTCGTGTCGGTTATGTTGCACGTCGATGCCACAGAGATATCGACAAATAGTTTATCAAGTGTTGGTGTCGATCTAGGAGTGACAAAGTTGGCTGTTCTAAGTAACGGGGTCGTATATGAGAATCCCCAAGCAACGAATAAAAACAAGCGGCGACTCCGTCGTGCCCAGAAGTCACTTTCTCGGAAGAAAAAAGGTTCAAATCGAAGAATAAGGGCCCGTGCGCGTGCCGCGCGAATTCACTGTCGGATAGCTAATTTACGTAAAGATGCAACTCACAAGGCTACGACAGAAATCGCCAAGAACCACGGCGTAATCTGTATTGAAGACTTGAAAGTTGTTAGCATGACCCGCAAAAGGAGTGGCCGAGGACGGGCGGCTAAGGCTGGGTTAAATCGTTGTATTCTGGACGCAAATTTTTACGAATTTCGCCGACAATTGGAATATAAAGCCAAGCTGCATGGGGCAAAAGTCGTAATTGTTAGTCCAGCTTATACCAGCCAGAAGTGTTCGACATGTGGTTATACAGACACTAGGAATCGGCTTTTGCAGGCTGTGTTCCAATGTCTCGATTGCGGCCACACAGAGAACGCGGATCTAAACGCAGCTAAGAATATTCTGGTCGCCGGGAGTTGCCCGGAGACTTTAAACGCTCGTGGAGTCGGTAGGAGACCGCGCCATCGTAAGATGGCAACGCAACTGACTGTGAACCGAGAATCTGCAAGAGTAGTCGAATGTGTGTGACTACTTTTGTTTCGAGCAACGGGAAGCAGACGCTATGAAGCGCGCGTCACGGTCTACTAAGGTCCGAAAAGGTAGGTCGTAGCTATGCCTATTAGTAAAGAAGTTCTAATCGCTTTTAAAGCTCGTGTCGAGACAACAGAATTTAACAAAGTTCTGAAGAATATCGACATGATAAACGCTGCCTACGGTCGCGGAAAACTATCTCTCGAAACGTATCAAGCAGCTACAAAGCACGCCCAAGCAGAGTTGTCGTCGATGGGACGGGCCATAAAATTCGTAAACAGAACGTTGTTAGATACAATGAAGGAAGAGTCGAGGCTTGTATCGAACTCAACCGCCAAATGGAATTCTTACACGGCAGGATTTATTCAGGCTGCGAGGAACAGAGCTAGCGCAGCTATAGCAGAAGCAGATTCGATTCGACGGGCCAACGAGTCTGCTATGCAGAGCAATGTAAGCAGACTCCGCGGATCATCTCTTTCACTTTCGCAGTCTCCGACCACAACGGGAGGACTATTTAAATCGTCGGGATCGATGGGAGCATCAACCATGATGTCTCCCAAAGCAGCTGCTGGGCGGCTCAGATTTCTTCGAGGCGCGGCGTCAACCGGGGCATTTGCGTCGGCCTTTTCTGGCGGCGGAGGCGGAGGCGGAGGTGGTGGTGGCGGTGGCGGTGGCCGCAATAGAGGTTTTGTAGGCGGCCATGGTTTTACGTCGGCCCCTGAATTTGTAGCCGCTGGAATAGGAACTTTGGCTGCTCGTGAGATGATATCTGCCGCGTCAGATTTTGACAAGGCCATGGCTACGGTCCAGGCTGCTACTCGTGGAACGTCGGCAGAATTCAGTCTTCTTCGAGACTCTGCTCTCCAGATGTCTACGACGAGTGTATTTTCGGCTACAGAAATTGCGGACGCGATGGCTGTGTTAGCTAAAGCCGGTTTATCAGCTACGAATGTAGCAGTAACAATTCAACCGGCGTTGAATCTTGCCGCCGGATCTTCCGAAGAATTAGGGGTAGTTGCTAGATCGGTTACCGACGTTGTTACTCAGTTTGGGCTAAGTATGCAGGATGCTGGCATGGTGTCAGACATCATGGCCACGACTCTGGTAAAATCTAAAGCCGAGCTAAAAGATTTGATCCCCGCATTTGTGCAAGGCGGCGCGACAGCTAAAGCCCTTGGACTTACTCTTCAAGATACGGCCGCTATTTTTCAAATGCTTGCTGATGCTGGTATCCGAGGTACTGCGGCTGGCACAGCACTTCGAAACATATTAGTTAGTCTCGAAACAGCGCCCACGAAAAACGTATTTGCAGATATTGGACTTTCGGTTCAAGATGTATCTGTACAAACCCTTGGATTTGCGAAAGTTCTCGATAATCTCAAAAACGCAAATATATCTGTAGCTCAAGCCAACCAACTATTCAATCGTCGAGGACTTACACCATTTTTGACTTTGGCTCGCCAAGGATCCGAAAGATTTGAGGAACTTCGGGATAATACAAATGAAACCGGCGCCGCCCTTAGATTTTCAGCTGATGCAACGAATAATCTATCCGCTGCCTACATAAAGCTAAAAAATTCTGCCCTAGCTCCGATTATTGCATCGTTCCAAACACTAAAACCTGCGTTGATGGGGACGTTGGACGTGATGTCTGTTATGGCCCAGTCTCCGCTTGGTAATGGGCTCGTAAAAATAACAGCAACAACTATCGCTCTTGGTGGTACTCTCGCTACGCTTGTGATTGCGGGTAAGGGCGTTGCTAGAATGTGGGAAGCCATAACTGTCTCTTCTGCAAAAGCAGCTATTGCCCAAACAGCCGCTGGTAATGCTGCAACTGGTGCGACATTGGCTGGATCTGCTGGTAAGATGTCCGTTGGAGCTAAAATAGGCATATGGGGACTCATCGCTGCGGGAATTTACGAGATCGCTAATGCTTGGTTGTATACTAGCTTTGCTGCTGAGAAGGCTGCAAAAGCGCAACAAGATGCTTATCTACAGGGAATAGACAAGGCTAAAGCATCTGGGATCAGCCGCGTGTCGGGCGCGAAGTCGTTGGAGGAACTTCGCGATATCCGAAAGGGAGCTAGCCGGGTATTAGCTGCTAATCTCGGTGCTGATTATCAAACGGCTCTTGAGGAACAAACAGCTGCGCGAGACGAACTTAAAAAACTGGCTGATAGACCATTACCGCTGGACGCTAGACATCAACCTATCTTCGGCAATGAAAGAGAACTATTCGAGGCATCTAAAAAAGCTGCTGTGGAGGATGCTCAGGTACAGTACGCTGCTGCCCAGAGTAAAGTAAAGTCGCTCGAAAACTATGAATTTACATTACGCGAAGCTGGGGCTGTTTTTGAGGCTTATTCGGCACGAGAGGCGGAGTTACTCCACGAACAATCAGTTGCGATGAATAAGTTCAACGAGTTTAAACGGCGCGGCATAGAAGAAACTACGGAAAACGAAGAGCAAGCTTTGCGGCTTAAGTTTAATCGCCTACAAGAAGAATATGAAGCAGAAGTTAATACGCAAAGAGCCATAGCCGTAGCAAAAACAGAAGACGAGGGCAAAAAATTTGAGATAGACGTGGACGCCGATGAACTTATCGCAAGTCGTCGAGAAGCTAACGAGCGTAAATTTCGAGCTGGTCAACTGGAAATTCGCAACAAAGATGCAGAAGAAAAAGCAAGGTACGAGTCCGCTACGTTAAATCGGCAGATTAGAGTTACCCGAAACGGAGGAAGAAAGCTCAATCTTCAAAAAGCTAAACTGGATCAGGAATACAATAAGGACATAAGAAGGCTCGAAAGAGAAGCTAATGCTAGAGGCGTTGAATCGGACGAAGAACTTATCCAAGCTAAGTTAGACCGAAGAGCCGAGTACGATGTAGAACTGCTAGAGCTTGAGAAGCAGACAGCGGGGACGGTAGCACATCTGTGGGAAAGCGCAATGAATTCTGTAGAATCTAGCACAGCCGACGCGTTTACAGCTATGATTCTGGACGGTAAAAAATTTGCAGATGCCATGAAAGACATTCAAAAGTCCGTGATTCGGGCATCTGTTCAAAGCGTGGGCCAAGGAGTTGCGCAAGGTCTGACATCTTCACTGTCTTCGGGATTGGGATCTATGATGGGCGGAGCTGCCCAAGGTGGCGCAGCCCCAGCAGGGGGTGGCGGATTTATGTCTATGCTAGGAAGTTTGTTCGGCGGTGGAGGAGCCGCCGCGGGTGGAGGAGCCGCCGCGGGTGGAGGAGCCGCCGCTGGTGGTGCAGCTCCAGCAGCTGGAGGATTTGGCGCTGCGATGAGCGGAATGGCTCCGTTAGCTATAGTTGCGGCGCTAGCTGGGATAGGGCGTGGAGGAATGCAGTTAGGCGGACGAGGTTCTGGGGGACGAAACGCCGCGATGGCGGGTGGAGCTATTGGAGGAGCGCTTATAGGCGGCCCAATCGGAGCTATAGCTGTGCCACTCGCGATGCGAGCACTTGGAATAACTGGAGGAGCGAGCAAAAAGAAAATAAGGCACCGAAGAGCCCGCGCTGCTGCGCATGCCATGATGATGGCCGAAGTCGAGCGTCAAAAAGAACGTACTCGTGCCGGCGAACAGTTGCAGGCCACATTTGGTGGCGGGCTTATGACCACCCAAGGAGCGTCTGAAATTGCACAAATTCTTTCTGGAGGTATCAGCGAAGCCGAGTTGCAAGAACTCGAAAAGGGCGCTGGCGAAACTCCGGGACTCGGTGGAGTAATAGGTGGAACCAACGTAGCTGGCGCAAACGTGACTATGAACAATCAGTTCCAAATACGAACCGGGATGGATATAAATCTAATTGCGCAACAGCTGGGCCAGCAGATCGCTAGTTTCTCGCCAGGCGGGTCTCCGTAAATGCCAGCTACCATCCTTGTAAAATACGGGGATGTGACGTTTACCACGGTTTCCGAGTCGTGGACCGAGTCTGTTCCAAAACGCGTGAACCCAGCTGTTCTGGCTAAAACTCATGGAACCAGACTCCAGGAAGATCCTCCTTGGGATGCGAGAACAATAGACATTGCGGTTAGTTTTTATGGAACCGATGCCGCAACTCCTGGAACTACGGCTGAGGATGCTCGAACAGCATTCGACGAAGTAATTAACGCATTCCCGCAAGGCGTGAATAAGCTATACAAGCACAGCGACCGTTACATAAACGCTGTGTTTACAGGTGTTTCAGACGAGACGTTTCCCCAGGGAACTGCTGGACTGGTTATCGTGTGTCACATTAGTTTCTACTGTCCTGACCCCTTCTACTACGGCTCCGAGACAGCTGCTACTGTACAGGCAAAAGGAGTAAGAGCTAGTCTTACTAAAATTACTGATACGGGCACTCTTACAAACGACGATTTAACGTTCACAGCCAAAGAAGTTGGTCCAAGAGGAAATAATATTCGGGTAAAGATGACAAACGCGGCCCAAGCCGTAGTTACGTCAACAACAGAGTTGAATGCGACCAAAGTTTTTGGCGCTGTCGCTTTAGACGCTGATATTACCGTTACAGCAGTTGCTACTGGGACGACTGGCGAAAGAATACGAGTCAAGTTTGTCAACAGCACCGAAGAACTAGTTGAAGTAAGGGCCAAAGATATCAGAATTACCTATAACGCAGGGACATCTACGGCCAACGATTTGAAAGACGCTCTCGATAGAAGCAAGGATGCCCGCGCATTGGTTACTGTAATTGTTCAGGGATCGGGAACGGGGATATGGGCAACTGGGGATGCCCAAGGATTCACTAATCTTGCTCGCGGACAAAACAGGGACATAAACGTTTCGTTCGGTACTAGTTCGGCGAATACACTTAAAACAGCGATTGAGGCAGATCCTACAGCTAATAGCTGGGTAAGCGTTTCTGTAGAAGGGAGTGGGGCAGGAACCTGGGAATCTGGAGATGAGTCGGACTATGAAAATTTGGCTAACGGAGCTGCCGAAACAATCTCTCTTACTAACGGCGGAGGCGCGCAGCCCGTATTCCCGAGACTAACGTTCAAACCATACCAAGGTGGCCTAGCCAGTATATCAGTTAGTTTATCTAACGCTGCCGAAGATACCGTAGGCGCAGATTGGACATTTGCTTTTACAACCTACACGTCAATTCCAAGCGACGGTAAAATCGTTATCGACTTTCCCGTGGGAGTCAGTCTCATCGGTGTTACAGCAACGAGTACGACTATGGACGGAACTCTTACCGCAGCGGCATCGGGAAATGTACTAACGGTTACGAGATCTACTGGTACGGCCGAAGCAGCCGGCGTCCAAAACTTGGTTATTGTTGGCGTAACTAATCCAAAAGCCGGAACTTGGGCTTGCGCGATCCAAACTACCAACGCATCGGACATAGTTCTAGATACGTATTCTACATCTACGTATTTCTCAGTTACGGGAAGTCCGGTAGTAATCTCGGACATAAGTCTAACCGTAAGCCCAGCGACAGCCAGTACGATTGATGCGACGTATACTTTGTCATTTGATCTTAGTGCTGCATTAGCAGCAACCGATGTAATAAAAATTCAGTTCCCTGAAAACACGACGATTGCTAATGTTGGTGCCGGGGAAGTAACCAGTAGTCAAATTGACGGAACTCTGGCGCCTACTGTATCCGGGAATACGCTAATAATTACTCGGAGCGGGGGAACATCCGTGGCGTCAGGAACAGATGTCACACTTGTTATAACTGACGTGGATAATCCAACATCCGGAGATTATGTGTGTCATGTGTGGGTAGAAAACTCCGGAGGAACGATAACCCAGGGCATCGACGCTCTTAGAACGCATTACGCAATAGGCGATTCACGTAGCGTAACCAGTATGTCTGTATTACCCGTGAAGAACTTTCCTGGTCGAACGTTTGACTACCAAGGAACTCTTGCTCCGAACCAAAGACTAGTCGCAGACTTCCCGAACTTCACCGTAGAAAACAACGGAACTAGTGACTTGAATAACTGGAAGCAAGACGACGGAACGGCCAGTGATGTTCTTTATCTTCTTGATGACCCAAGCACTTTCGATCTAACGTGGGTGGGAATGGCAAGATTTGTTGAGGTGCTAGCCCGCTACAAAATCCGCTGGATTTAAAATGGCCGAAAGTCAGCAGATCCCAGAGCCGTATAATGTCCATGCGTGGCTAGTTCGCCCGGCCAAGCCCAGGACCACTCTCACTGGAATAACGGTTGTCCCAACAAGCTTTGTAGCATCCGCCGCAACGGTTGGGTATGCCCTAAACTTTACTCTGGCTACAACTCTGCCAGCTGATGGAAAAATACTGGTCGAATTCGATCCAGGATACGAATTCGGAACTCTTGGAGCATCATCTACAGAAATAACCGGGACTTTTGTTCTTACTAGATCTGGCCAGGTCGTAACTGTAACTAGACAAAATGACGGTACTACGGATATTGGAGCTGTCGACCTTACCATAACAGGGATCACGAATCCTGCTGCCGGATCATACAATCTAAAAATAACTACCCAAGACACGGATTCTGTCGTTATCGACGGACCTGGGTCCAGCCCCAACTTTTCTATAGGCGGATTACATACCCTATCAGCAGCTTTGTCCAATACGACAGCAAGAGAGTATTCGGACTATACTTTTACGTTCACAGCTGTAACTGCTCTCCCTGCTGATGGGAAAGTTGTTCTTACATTTCCCTGGCAGACAACTTTCGGGCCATCTCCACTCGCTACGTCTACAACTATTGGAGGCGGGTTTACGGTAACGACGTCGGAAAATATAGCTACAATAACCAGAGATGGGACAGGAGCATCTGAAACTGGTGTTTCTGACATCAAGTTAACTAAAGTTTTGAATCTGTCCGCAGACACTTACGTTACTCAGGTGACTATACAAAACGCGGCTGGCGCAATTCAATCCGGCCCAGCAAAAACTACTGGTTACGCAGTTGGCACCGTAGCCGATAATACGTTCACGCAAAAACTTAAGCTAGATGTGATGGAAGGCTTGTGGGACTGGCGAGAGGATGGCGGGTCTAGCAAAGCCGAATTTACACTTGGCCAGGTCCTCGAAGATCCGCAAACCTATATCAACAACGAGTGGGAAATAATCCTTGATATTCGCGTCGAACCAGAACGAGAATACACTAGGTGGTATAGGGGCAACCTGGTTAATGTCGATACCCGGTCGATCGGTGGTAAAACTGTCAGTGTTGTCCAGTGTAACGGGGCATGGGCCACTCAAGCAAATAAAGCCAGAGTAGAAAAAGATTACACAGCCGGAACTAGCGATGTTCAGGCACTGATAAAAGACGTCATTCAAAGTGGCGGTATACCGAACGAATCGACTATTCTTTACGACTCGACTAAGATTGCGTCGGCTACTTATACACCTACGACCTTTGACGCTCGCGGAAGTGCCGCGCATGTTATAGAAACACTTGCACAAATCCAGGGACAAACTACTTACAAAGTAAATCCCGCTGATCGAAAGATATATACAGCAGCAAAAACGCTTACTGTGCAAGAGCGAAACATATACATCATCGGAAAAAATGCTCAAGAGGTTCACTACGGGTCCGGTCGAAACCACTTGATCAATATGTTCACATTGATCGGCCGTAATAACTCTGGTCTTTCCCCCACAGTAGTAAGAGGAGACGAAGAAGCTGTTACAGAGTACGGAACGCGCAATAAAACAGTCATTCTTCCGTATTTGTCCGACACGGACGACTTGCAACGGTGGGCGGACAAACGAATTGAAGAAGCAAAAACTGTGCGCGGGTATTCCGTAGTTAGGATACCAGATGTTCAAAAGAGAGTCGAATCCGACACAGCGTCTACGGGAAATGTTCGGGTGTGGGGAACGAAAGTCGACCAAGAATCTGAGTTCGTCGATCTCCCTCTCTACAAAGTCCAATACCGTTACGGGCTCTCGTGTGCGAGATACGAAGTCCCGGACTGCACACCAGAAGAGACGCGACAACCTTCCAGATCTATAGAGGCTACAATCTGGATAGGTATCCCGCCGCCGAACATACCTGAGTGGAATGAGATTAACGAACTTGACAAGGAGCGTATCACGGAGTGGATCGAGCAGGGGCGTACGCCAGATGGCTACGACGGTGTCCCCACTACGGCTAATCGTCCCCAAGATCGGACATGGGACGGCCAACTTACACTAGACCGAACAAACGAAGATTTGTATCTGTGGGATGGAACTACCGAAGACTATATACGCATAGGAGGAAAAAACGTCGCGTTCTTGGATGAGGCCCCTACGTTTACCGGCGACATCACAATCTCCAATGCCGACCCCAGCCTTAAGTTAGTAGACACTACAGGAGCATCCGACGACTGGTCTGTAAATGTTGACGCTAGTGAATTCAACATTACCAACGATACAGATGCTGGCCGAAAAGATATCGCTATTGATGGTGACGGAAAGGTCACCATCGACCAGAATCTAGCGATAAAATCCGGGACTGCTAACGCGATGACGTTTGATCACGCGGCATCGGCTACTCGAACAGTCACATTTCCAGATGCCAGCATTACAGTAGCAAGAAACGACGCGGCGCAAACCTTTACTGGTCTTCAAACGTTTGGCGACGGCGTTGCCACCGATACCATCGCAGAAAAGACAGCAGCGGCCGGCGTGACCGTCGATGGCTGTCTCATCAAGGACGGCATCGCCGCGAACGCGGGGCTTCTAGACGGTCTGGACTCGCTCGCGTTCCTCAAGGCCGACGGAACAGTAGCCCTGACGGGCAACCTCACCGTAAGTGCGGGCGGCACCATCGACGGCTACGACCTTGGGGTGACGCTGTTGGACACCCCACGCCTGAGCACCAACAACACCTTCACGGGGCAGCAAACTTTCCAGGCGACAAATCCGATATTTATTTTCCACGATGGCGGCGGTGGCGTAGACAACCGCCGGTGGTGGTTCCAGGTGACGGATGATTTCGATCCTGGCGGCAAGTCATTTTTCATGATCCGTGGAGCGAATGATGCCGATAGCGCGGCGGTGCAAGCCCTCGCGATTCGCCGTAGTGGGCAGACGGTGGACTGGATTCAACTGAATGCCGCGGAATTGTTTGTTGCAGATGGGGCCAAGAAGATCGGCGATTCGGCGGGAAACCTGTACCAACAAGGCACGCTGGTCGCGCTGACGGCCGTACAGATCAACGATGCCGCGTTAAAAAGCGCGGCAAATACATTCACGGCAGACCAAACACTAAGTGGTGCTTCGGCAGATCGAAAACTCAATTGGTCCCGCAGCGGCGATGTGACAGCATCCGCAATAGCGTATATCGAATCAGCCGGGAATCTGCTATTTGGAGCTACAAGCAACAATGCGCTACGCCTTCTGGCTAACAATACGGAGTATTTGCGGATTCTAGCGGCCGGCAACATCGGTATGGCCGCAACCAAGAAACTGTTTCTGGATGGAGTAGGCGGTGCGGGTGACACATACTTATTAGAGTCGTCTGATAATGTTGTCGAACTCAGGGTAAATGACATCTCTGTGCTAAAGGCAAAGAATAACGGCATCACGGCAAAAGGAGGTTTGGTCGTACCGCTGTGTTTCATAGAGGATGGTATTCCAGCGACCGCTGAATTTGAGGCTAAACCTGTTGCTGGCAGCTCTACATTAGAGGACCCAAATGTGGAGTACGTAATGCCGTTTTCTGGTAGTATTGTGGGTATAGGTGTTGCCGCAAGTGAGCCGCGAACAGCAGGAACTGCAACATATATAGTCTCGAAAAATACGTTTACAACTGGATTCAGTGTTGCTCTAAATGCCACCGACGATCAATATGCTTATGATGACCAACCTATTGGTACGGATACATTTGTAGCTGGAGATAGAATAGGATGCCGACTTACCATCTCAGGCGGGTCATTCACACCAACGACAATGAATGTACAAATCACGGTATACGTAGAGTTCGACACAACAGGGATCGCATGATTCTCTGTTGTAAACCCAATTGATGCAGGAGGTATAAAATGGCCCCACGTAATCCATCTCCACTGGAGATAGCCAGACACGAATCTAGTATTCGCATAAAGGTAGCCCGAGACAAAATCATCGAGACTATCGCAGAGTTGCACCCTGAAGAGCAACTGGAAGCAGCTCAAGCCGCTGTCAACGCTCTACGGGCGATAAACGAACGTGTTGTCAAGCAACAACAGATTGACAAACTTAAACACGATGTCGGTATTTAGTCCCTTGTTAGAAATACTTACAATAGGTATAATGTAGTCAACAAAGAAAGGAATTACCTATGTCAGATGAAATAGCCCCTCTTTCTCCGGTCCAATTAGCGCAGCAAGAATCGAAAGCTCGAATTGACGCGGCCCGTGACAAGATCATCGAAGCTCTTGCCAACCTGCATCCACAAGAGCAACTTGAGACAGCGCAGGCACTGGTCAATTTGTTGAACATCAAAAACCAGCGAGCGCAGAAACTAGCGCAACTCGCTAAACTCCAAGCGGAATTAGGTGCGTCTGCCTAAATTCGTTGTGGTTCTGGGGTTGTGTTTGTGTCTCGGGTGCCAAACACAAGAGACGGTGGAGTCTCACATTTGTGAATTAGGACACATGGGGTGGTGTTGGCGATGTGGCCTACCAAAAGCGACGTGTCACGATGTTTATACTAGCCACGGACCTAGTAAGGAAATGACGCCATGTGACCGAGGCGCATGGTACCCAAAAGACCCCTACGTAGTCCCCAAAGAGTATCAGGCTCCACCAACAGATCTAGAAAAAACCGAAATTTTAACCAACTCTCATGGGGACACGTCAAATGGAAATTAACGACAGCCAAGAGCTAAAAGAAGCGTTCGACAATGCCATGCAACATCAGAAAGAACAAAAACTCGAAGATGATAACTTCGTAATTCTTAAACTGCCAAAGAATGCTTTCCTATCGCTGGTGTCCCAACAGTTTCATATTTCGAGTGATGGTTCTCTACTAGTCAATACAAATAGCGAGGCTATTCCACGAGAGTATGAGTGGGGCAAAATGTCTAGCATTCGGCTAGCAAAATTTGTTTCTGGTGTTGTCCAGCTACAGCGATGTATACTTGAACAGGCTAAGAAAATGGTCGTTTCTAAAGAAGGTCCCTGATTCGCGGAATTCACATGTCACCAGACCCATCGGTTGAAACATCTCTAGCTCTCGTAGTTCAAAGCATCGAACGCATAGAAACTACGTTAGCCAAAATGGAGATTAATGGACAAGACCAGTGGCGGCATATTCGAGTAATGGAGAACGAGTCACTAAGACAGGCTGGAGCAATAAAAGCAGTCCAAGTAGTCGGAGCCTGTGCTGTGGCCATTAGCGGTATTGTTATAGGTATTTGGAAACTTATCCTGTGACTCGTAACAAAATGGCGGTTTCATTATTGTTGTGTGTTAGCTGCATAAGCGCGGGCGACCAACGGATTGTAGAAGATCAGCGTCAGATTGGTTCGCTAGTCGAAAATGTCGGAAACACCCTATCATCTCACGACGACTCAACGGTGTCTAGTTATGGACAGGATCTTCGCATACTTGGCAAGGATGTTCGTTTAGGCGCCGAAACTCTGCAACAAAATCTTGTCGGGGGGCCACCAACACCCCAAACGTACAATCCCGGCAAGGCAGAACAGCACCGTAATCAATCTGACAGAGCTGCGGAACAACGCCAAGAACTGTTAGCATCCACACTCGGATTTGCGGGACGACTAACGGGTTTTGATTATGCCGGTATAGCGGCTATTATTACGGCTCTTGGCGGAACTGTTATAGCCATTCGAAGAAGTAATAGTGCAAGACGAGAAGCGGACGTAGCAAGTCAAGAAGCATCTAACGCGAACCAAGAAGCCGACATAGCCGTGCGATCTACGAGAATTGCCTTAGACGAAATTTCAGATATTCAGCCAAAGAGCGGAGGTCAGTCCCCGCGAGACTTGGTATTGGAAGATATGAAACGTCTCCAAGAAGGCGCCGGCATGCGAGATCGAATTCGAGTGCGTCTAAAGAAATATTGATCTTGACGATGGCGTGAAACAGGTTTAGTCTGTCTACAGACAAGCGTGTTAAGAGAGGCAATAATTGCACCACGTATTTCACTTTCAAGTTGACGACCTGATTCCAACTAAGGAGTCCGCCGAGGACGCTCTTACAAAGATTGCGTCCACTCTCGATTCTGTCGAGCTGAATAGATGTTCGATCGTATACGATATCGAAGATGAACCCAACATAACTGGAGTAACAGCTGTTGCGTTACTCGCAACTGGAACTGTTGTAATAACAACCTATCCCGAATTCGAAACAGCTTTTATAGACATATCGTCGTGTCAAGATTACGACGTAGCTAAGCTAGACACTAAATTAGCTGATTTGGGATTTCATCTGCTTCCCGCTGCACAACCATGATCGAGGAACGGGGACTAAATAACGATGAAAAAACTACCGGGATATGGCTAGATTTGTTTCATGCGTATCCAGACCTTCATAACGCCTTTAAAAATCCGGAATCCCTGTCATACAAAGCGTGGACTCGTATACACGGGGTGAACGAACTCCCGTCGCGAATTGCCAATATGCCGGGTGGCTCGGCTAACTCTAGCAAACCGGGCTACGTGCGATCAGCTAAAGTAGCGATGGTTGTGAATCCGTCTATCCATTGTGGTATACGGGAGCACACATCCTACTTTACCGAGCACCTCAAAACGCCTTGTGTAACAGTATCTCAAGACCCCCGAGCGCCAGATTTTTATAGTGTGGTAGCGGATTGCTTAGTAAATCGAGTAACCGTGGCCCATATACAGCACGAATTTAGTTTGTTCCTGGACCGATCGGCGTTTACGAGACTTTTAACCAAGTTAAAAGAGTCCAAGATAAAAATTGTTCTCGATCTCCACACGGGCAGCACAAAAGAAGAAGATATAAAAGATCTGACTGGTTGGGCTGGAATGTCGGATGAAGTAATAACCCATTCGGACAAAGTAAGTGCCGTAGTAGCCTCGTCTAACCCGAAGCAATTTCCCCTTGCGCTTAGAGATGACTGTTTATGGGCACAAGAAGCCGATGACTTTGTAAGAGTTGAGCCAGAGAAAGTGGACTCGTCTTTACTTGTGGGGTCGATCGGTTTTCATAACGATCATAAGGGGTTCTACCAGCTATCTCAGGCCATGGGACTTGTACGTAGAAAATTTGCTGACGCCAAACTAATGATAATCGGGTCGCACAACTTTCCGTGGCAGGATCTTGCATTCGAGAAGGTAAAAAAAACAGCTGCTCTAGGGCCTCTTCTATTAATCGATCGATTCATGGAAATATCCGAAGTGGTTCGGACGCTTGGTCTATGCGACATAATCGTACTTCCATACCGAGTGAATTCTACGAGCCAATCTGGTGCTGTAGAAACGGCACTTCTGGCTGGTAGACCCGTAATAACCAGCGACTCTGAAATGTTCTCACACATCCCGACTGGGCACATTGTTGCTAAAGTTGGCGTCGACGCGACAGTAAAAGAACTTGGCGAAACTATACGCGAGCACGCTGTTCAACAACCAAGTAGTGTTAGACTTAGCAGATATAGACTTGCTTTAAGGAGAGGCAGTTGTTTAGCCAGAGCATATGACAACTTGTACGAAAGCTTGGCCTAATGGTTGCGAAGAAATCTACGTCCGTTCTCGTCTGCGTAAATTATCGAGGAGCCGAACGAGTCCGTAAAATGCTCGACAGTGTTCCAGCAACCACCAATTTTGGTCCCGACCACGTCGTTATATACGACGACGGTGTTCCGCAAGACATAGATGAACCACGAGGTATGGACTGGAAATTTTCCCGCCTACTTAGTAGTACTAATCTTGGTGTTGTTGGAGCGTATAATCGAGCTTGTAACTACGCCAGCGCTTTGCAAACGGATTGGATTGTTCTTGCGGATGACGATTTAGTATTTCCGGATACGTGGTGGCCAGAGTTTAATAATATAATGCAAAGCTCGCTTGCTCTTCTAATTGGCCCAATTTCGTGGAAAAGCTCGAACCGGCCGCCTCAAATAGACGGATTTCTAGAGGCAGATACGAGGCTAGCTGGTTACTGTCTTGCGTTCAAAAGGTCGTGTTACAGAGCTATTGGCGG
>Ga0208957_1000292_pt1 | contig 43802 bp, 64 predicted proteins | sample RifOxyA1_FD_184029 | JGI IMG/M metagenome (GOLD analysis project Ga0208957, IMG submission 184029) | Groundwater microbial communities from Rifle, Colorado - Rifle Oxygen_injection A1 (SPAdes) | ecosystem: Environmental > Aquatic > Deep subsurface > Groundwater | place: Rifle, Colorado, United... | reverse complement strand
TCTTACGCACTTGTGTTTGATACGATAGGCGCACTACATCAACAACAATGTATTCCCAACGAAGTTCCATGAATTTCAGAGGATCACCCTCCGAAAGTTCCAATATTAAGTCTGTGAAGGATGTGTATCGTCTTGATGAGTCTGCTCCTGAGGCTGTTGTGTCATCTCTGTCCTCTGACTCTGGAAGCTGTCGCTTGCTTTTCTCGCAATTGATCCAATCTCGTTCAAGCCGTTGCAGGTAAAAAAATCTGTAATCACCTTGACACCTGTAAGCAGTGGGCACTCATCCCGAATGTCACCTTCAATTTCCTGCAAGTTACGATCACGAGACTTCTGTCCTTCAGGAATCAGTACAACAGCCAGTGCCGTAGAGAGTATTCCTTCTCTCAAGAGTTGCACCAACGTATCTTTCCACTGTTGCGGAGTATAAGATTTAAACTTGCTGAACTCAAACAAAGGGATAGGCAACTTTTCTACGGCACTTGCGAGTTGTTCAATTTGTCCGATCACCAACGGTTTCTGGTGGTATGTTTTACCACCAAACTCATAGGTGAAACCTTGTGTTGTTGCGCTTGACATTGTTCTAACGAAACTCCTCTTTAATTTCTTTTATTAAATCTGTCGAACGATTTCACCACAAGCATCATTCGTGGAACTCACCGGGAAAGCTTTGAAATCAATGTCGAACTGCCGGACATCTTTCTTCTGATAAGGAAGAGAAAGTCCCTGAGCAGTACAACGATAGATTTTCACAATCCAGTTCTTTGTGATGTCGGAAGCACGACTTACGGTGTACGTCAAATAACAGAAAACGGGATTTTTCTTTCCACCAAAGACGATACGCTCTTGCACTCCCGGTGTTGAGAGCAGTTGCGTTGCGTCATCGGGGTTCAAACCGACAGCCAGTGCAAGAGAACGCATGTTCTGTTCACGAACTGTGATTTTGAAACCTCCTTCTTCACCAGTTTGGAAAACGGTAACTGGCCCCATCGTTTGATCAATCTCGACAGGTTCTTGTTCTTGTCGGTATGTGAGTTCTGCACCCAATGTACCTCCAACATCTGTTCCGGGAGGGGTTACAGTGCTACCATTGTAGACTGCAATTTGGAGACTCCCTGCTCCGATTTCAAGGTTTGCAACTACATAAGCCAAAGTGATTTCTCCTTACTCGTTGATAGTGGTTAACGCAATATTAACTGCAAACATCGGTTGTCCTGCCGCACTTAATCCTTCATAAGCGGGAACTCCTATTGCGGTGATAATTAGTTTGTAGTTTCCCAAACTGTAATAGTTTGCGGCAATCACAGTGTCTTTTACTGCTTCAAACAAGAGATTTGCCGCAATCAGTCCTTGCTCCTCATCTGCCGCTTGTAAAGTGAATTTATAATAAATGTCTTTCTGTGTTTCATCTTTACTTATAGAAGGCGCAAGAGGAGTCACAGAAATTGAAAAGACAGCCTGATCCGCACTTGCAGGAAGATTGTAGATGTACACTCTCAAAGAGGGGTAAGCAAAAGCCATTGTGACCTCTACGAACTTCTTCATTACATATTCCATTCCATGTACTACGGACATCTTCTATCTCCTAAAAGTGCGATCCAAAAATGAAAAGTAACGTGATTGATTGTCATCCCATGCACGTGTGAGATAATACTTTCCAACACGTCCTTTAAACTTCCCCCCGGAATTTGCCCGTAATGATCGTGGACCTAATTTTGTCCATCTATCACTTTGGTGAATATATCTTGCGTAGGGTGTTGCAAAGCCTACAACGAATTTAAAAGTACTTGATGTCTTTGCTTGTTGCATTGCTCGAATAGCAACAGTTGTTGGGTTTTCTTTTTTCCCCACATACACACGCCCTGCACGAAGTTTTCCTGATTTGGTTGGCCCACTTTTAATTGCGTTTGAAAGTTCCATTGCTACTACTTCTTGGTCTTCCAAACGCACATTTCCCGTAGACCTCAATAACCCTGTTTTGATGTTTGCGCGACCAACAGCTTCACGGAGGAGGTCTTCAGAAATCATGTAAATTACTTGTGCAAAACCTCCCATGATAACACTCTGTACAACAGGCTCTATTTGAAAATCCCCTGTGTCAGTTGTACGAACAACGAATCGTGCTCCTTGTACAGGCATTAGTCACCCGGAACAGGTGTTACTTGTTGTGCCGCAACACACTGAAGTTTTTGTACCCCTGTGATTCCTCCTAACAAGTCTCCTTGATCTTTTGCAACAACACGTAATGTTGCAATACGTGTTGGAACACTGTCAAGTCCATAGAGTTCAAGTAAACTGTCAGCGTCAACAACAACTGTACTCTCACAGGATATAATATACCCTCTTTGACGACCTGTTTCAGTACCTTCAACCATCACATTCCCTTGTGCATACCGACATTTATAGAGTGTTCCTGTAGTAGGAGCAGTCGTTACTTTAGGGCGGCCAAAGTCATTTGTTTGTGCGCTTCCCTGCACGTACACACGAAATTGTGCGTTTGCGTAAGCTTCTATAATGCTCATGCCGCTCTCTTAATCAGTTTGTCTTTAGTGTCTTTAAAAGGCCATGTAGCAGGATCAATCTTCACACGCTGTAATTCTTCTTCACTTGCAAGAGCAACAATAAATCCGTTTTCTACATGTAGACAGTGTGGGTGTATTGGACAACCGCCATTAGGAAGTATCTTAATAGAAGGGTAATCTGGGTGTTTTCCATCCAATGAAAAAACTTTTCCCTCAATGTACTTACACATCTTACAAGTAGTGTTGTGCTCACTTATCACAACCAACTGAACATTATTTGCCTGCAACCGCATTTCAGTTCCCCGACTGTAGGCAACACGGAGATGTGTTCTTGCCAACAAATCAGCATACTTGTTTAGTGGAAGTGTTTTGTTCCCTACTTGAATGTATCCACCAATTGCTTTTGCAACGATCCGTTGCTGTATTCTCTTACTTGTGATTGCTGTATCATTTCCCAAAGCCACAGATATTGCTATTTCTTCAAGTACTGCTCTCTGTTCAGGTGTTGCCAGTTGAACTCTCCTAACAAAACTCAATAGTGACCTGTCCAGTTGTGCAGTTACTTTATTCATCTCCTGTTTGACTGTAGCGATCACTCCTGCAATTGCCTGTTCGTGAAGCTGTGTAAAGGAGTCATCTACAGTAAGAAAACCAAGTGACTTCAAACTTAGAAACCCGTGGTCATCCCCATACTGTAACATCAGTGGAATATTTTCTTTTAACCACTTATCTGCTTGTGTATCTGCCAAGTGAAGCCAATAATGATATTGACGATATAATTTTATCGCTCGTTCTTTTCCTCCGGGAGTTCCCACAGCATACATCTGTTGTATTTGTCGTAAGATGTCATGGTAGAAACTTACGAACTCAACAGCAGTCGCCGCAACATTATTTGGGTCAAGAGGATTAGGCACGGATCACTTGTACTTCACTGTTAACGAATTTTCTTAACTTCGCAAGTGCTTCTTCTGCCAAGAAGTAAAAAGGACTTGCGCCATCACCTGAAAATGTTTCTGTTAACCCCGGTACAGAGAAGGAAGCAACACCTTCTTTTTGCAAACGGATGTGGTCAACAACTTGTGACAAACGCGGATTGGTTGCCAAAATGTGATTTGCTTGAATAGCACATGCCTCTGCAATTTCAGGAGGAATTATCAGAACTCCAGAACTGTTATAGCTGTATGGAAGAATACGATTAGTTGACCCCTCCTCATCTGCCGCAAACCACGTTTCCCAATAGTTTGTTGATTTCCTCGGCCACTTCAACTTTTGGTAATCAGTAGCACCCACAACACTCGTATTCATTTTCAAACCCATGAACTCTAAACGATCAATTGCACGAGTAGCCAGAACCAATGCAACCTTTTTTTCATCATCAGTTTTGGATGCCCAAATAGCACCAAGATCAGCCCAATACGTGTTCGCATCGGCTAATGTGATGTAAGAGTTGGAACTGCTACCTCCAGCAGTTGCATCAATCGTTATTGCCACGTGTTGTCTCCTGTTCCTTTAACCAGACTTTTCTTTTGTTGTAGTAAGTCCAACATTCGTCTGCGTCATCTCGTGTGAAGGCACTGTATCCTTGTGTGCCTTGTGCTATAATCCAGATTTCCTCTGCATCTTCCACATCGTCATTTGCACGTCTAAGAAGTTCGTCAAAGGGCGGGTAGTAGACAAAAGACGGAGGTTCTGGTGCAATTGGTTCTTCATTGGTGTTTGCAAACATTGCAGGATGTACAACACCCGGTTTTAATATTGTACAACCACTCCCCTCCAAAATACGAAGAAGGTCTTTTTCATCTTCTGGAATTTCTTTAATCACTCCAGCAGAATTTAACACTTTCAACATTTTTGGTTTAGAATCTGTAGTAGTCGGGCACATACTTTTGAAACTCCTCTTTATCCCAACGTGTATTACCGATCTGTCCATACTTCTCTAAGCCCTCAAACATACTAACGACCATCTCTACGGTGATGTCGTTCATGCAACCTGTTGCCGCACCAGAGAATCCATATTGATCACAGTAGAATCCTCTGTGCTCTTTACTGTGGTAGCAAGGGCGTTTACAGAGATCAGGACGTATTACTTGAACTGCGTGTCCATTGATATAATGTTTCTCAAGTAACAAGTACCCACTTGTCTTTCCAAACAATCCAATGGTAGTGACCCCTTGTGAAGCGGCCAGAAATATCGGGCCTGTATCCGGGCCAATGATAGCGTCTGTCCATGCAAGGTAACGAGTCACTTCAGGCATAGACTTCTTTACAATGGCGGGAACACCTTCAAAACTGAACTCAAGATCACTTGTGTAGACGAAATACCCTTTTTTCTGCAAGACTTTGATAACTTCCAACCAACCATCAAAATGCCAATCCTTAAAACGATCAATTGAACGTAAGCAAATACAGACAACCTTTTGCTTCTTTGGAAACGGATTTTCCCCTCTTTCCTTGAATCTGAGAATCGGGGGTCGCACAGGACGGTTGACTTCACACGCTTCATGAAAAATCTCTACCCTTGATTTAAAAGGTTTGAATTTTGTACCTACTTCATGATCATCGCAAGGGCAGAGAAGATTTATGTGTTCCCTCGAATTAACAATAGCGTGAGTTAAGAAATTGAAGGTCTTTCCAAAGTGCTCATCAAGATTCTCGCTACTCACAACTTCAACACCATATTGTTTGAGTTGTTCTAACATGAAGTGATGAACAGAGGGGAAACTGAGAATAATACGGGATTGCGGCCCATACTGTTCCTTAAACTCGAAAATCTTATCCTCTATTGCAGACAAGAGATGGATAACATCTCCATAACCCCCACCAATTCTCTCAATCCATAGTTGCGGAGGATCAGGGCTTTTGAAATTATGAACGTGTGCCGTGGGAATTATTTGTTTTCCATCGAACCAGTCAGGCAGGATGTCATGCCAATTCCACGGTACAGGAACACGCTGACCATGCTCGTTGATAACACTTGTTACAGCCAAAACGAAACTCCTACTTATTAAAACTGTAACTTAGACGTGGGCAGGGGTAGCTCCAAAATATCTACTCTACCCCTGCCCACTGAAAGCTCTTAGTTGTTGGTTTGAATGTCAATCAACGGAGCTTTGTAGATCGTTTGATCTGTCGGGTGATGAACGACCTTCACACCGTACAGAACGTCCACGGTAATCTTTGTAGCGAGGTAATCGTTGTCGTAAGAGTACAACAGACGGAAACCTACGCCGTCCATTTCCATATAGATTCCCTTTGTGCCGGAATCGGCGGGAGGAAGAGGAAGTGGACGAGTGACAAACAGAATACCGTCACGATGGAACATCAGGTTGTGGACTGCACCACCAGACCCGACAAGATTCCAAATGCGAGGGTCTTCGTAAACACGGAAGCCGTGAATCATACCGATCTGTCCGGTACGGATCGCAACGCTGGAACCGAGTTTGTCATTGGCTGTGAACCTGTCCACCTTCAGCATGTCCTCAAAGTCAGGAACAACGATATGACGATCCTCGTAAGGAACTTCCATCATATTGAGTTTCCGGCGACCTGAGAGAATCAATGCTTCAGTCATGGCAGTTGCACCTGTTCCAACAGTCATCGAAGTTCCGACATTTGCGTATTGAGCGGTCAATACGCTGTCAACATCGTTTGCAAGAGCAATTGCGGCTTTCCGCATGTACCCATCTACGATGTCCAACTTAAGACGTGCTCCGAGCACGTCTTCCACAAGGAAAGTTGCTTCCTTATGGTAGCTCAACGTAACCGGAACTTTCTTACCCTGTGCAGTCTGCTTGGTCACAGGCGTGTCCGGCAATTTGGTGTTCGCCACAAGGTTGTTGAAAATCTGAACATTGACGGTATCGCCCAGGTTCTGAATTTCTTGCTTGTAGTCCTGATTCACCAATCCGGCCATAATCGCATTCTGGTGAAAGAACGCGAGTGCCCGTGAAGCCCACAGTGTAGGAATAAAGTCACTATGGGAGTCAGCCTGTGTGTTCAGGGTGTAACTGGAAAGCGGAGCATGCTCTCCAATGAACCACAGTTTGTTTTTCAAGATAGTCTTCCTTAGTTTGTTGTGATAATGCTAACTTGTTACTGACACCCTTAGAAACAGAGGTTAGTCTTTCTGTGCTAAGATTCTTCCATAGTCACCAGAAGCTAACAACTCAGAAACCTTCTCGGTGTTGCTATTCACCCAACGTGCATCCATCAGTTGCGCTTTGGTGATAACCACACCTGCCTTGTCAAGAATCTCTCCTTGCTTGGAACTCTGAGTTCCCGGAACAACTTGAGACTTCTTCAAGTTCGGGTTGCTCTTGAGGAAGTGAGTCATGCCATCTTTTACGGGAACCAGTTTGGCTTTCCCGTCCTCACCAACAATGCTGACACGAGGTTCATACTTTGTTGGTTTCCCATCCTCTTGAATGGGATGTGCTACCGTAATGGATTTCATCATGGCAACAACCTGAGAAGGCATAAAAGCATCCTGTGCGACAGCTTCAGAGGTCAAGGCATTTTCAAGAAGCGTGTTTTCAAACTGTGCTTTCCAGTTTGCCGATTCAGCTTGTGCCGTCGTTAAAGCTGTCTTGTGTGTTTCTTGCACTTCTTGCAAGTCACGAGCATGTTTCTGTTCAGCAGTCATTGTTGCGTCTTCCAACTCACGTTTCTTCGTTTTCAGAGCTTCCAATTCCTGCTTTGTAAGGGTAGCCGACTGTTCTTGTTGAGTGAGTTTTGTTAACACACCCTGATACTCAGTTTTGAGATTGGCCAATTCTTCCTGAGTTTTGTCTTCCGCACCTTTCGCTTTCCCAAAGCCTGCATTAAAAATTTGCTGATCCCGTGTATTCAACTTATTGATGTCAAATGGCGCGTTGTTATCTGGTGCAGGAGCAGGAGCAGTATCCAAGTATGGAAAAGCTCCGGGACTGAAAGGTGTTTGCTTTTTCTTGTTCACCAATTCCTGTTACCTCAGTTTAAGGGTAAACACCGTTTACCTGTGAATAGATTATGAAGCAATTGCGCCGTTTAATCGAGGACTACAGGCACGTACCCCGGCTCGACTTCACGGCATGCTTCAACGAACTCGTTGAGAATGGCATCGTCGTATTGCGTTTCGGAAGCGTTCACAGCCTGTCGAAGCTTCCACTCCAGATTGAGGATCAGGCGAGCGGAGACACGCACGTATGCGTGAGCTTCATGTTCTGTGAGTCCTGCCGCAAATGACAAGAGAGTTGAGAACTGACTGAGAATCAACATCACAACGGGGTTTTTTCCGTTTTCTTTGGTAAGAATGGTTCCTACCATGCCGCCTAATTTACTGAAATCCATGTTCAAACTCCTTAAAGAAAAGATGAATGGTTGATAACGTAGCTCTCCAGAGACTTTTTAATTTCGTAACTTACTTTCTATTGTATCCAAACGACACATAACTTTTGTGCAGAAGTCACCAAATTGTGTTGCACTTACTGTATTTGTCATGATATAGTTCTTTGTTACTTCAGGAACATCATTATGAACAAATACATCTTCACTTGCTGTACTTAGAAATGTTGTTATTTGTGTTTGAACTGTCTCGTATGCCTGTGCATGTGCTGTTTGAACTGCAATTTGTGTAACATACCCTCCTAATATTACGGCAAGAGATACAAGACCTACAACTAATTTAACCCATGTTATTTCAAACACAATGTTCTTTGTTCCTGCAACTTCCAATTTTGTTTCTGTCATACTTCCCACTCCTTCAAGTCAACAAACTTTTGCAACTCGTCACCGGGACACGCAATTTTTCCCAATTGACGATGTGACTTTACTTGTAGAGTGGGAAACTCTTCCAAGAGACTTTTGACCAACAATCGTAATTGACTGTGAAGCACAGGAGACAGTTCATTATTTCCTTTATTCACATTCTTGGTTTCAAAATTACCAAGAACAGCAATATGAATGGAGACAATATTGTAACCACGAGCGGCCCAAGTAACCTCTGTCAAATCGTTGAATTGAAACACACCATGAAGATCAACCCCGAAATGATATGGAATGTAGGGTGCTCCCTTTGTAGAGATGTGATTGTCTTTACTTGGAGTTGTTGCATAATCAGCAATACCAGACCAATCACTTCTTGTGTTGTCTGTTGCTGTGTGGTGAATTACAAGATATTTAAGAGAGGAAACTTTTCTTGTCCCCCACTTTCTTGCATTGTTGTGTTGTAAGTCTCGGCACTGCAATATTTCAAAATCAGAAACAACAGAACGTTCATCCGGTTGAAACTCAATAGATTTCTCTACGATTTCCCGTCTTTTTTGATCCTGCTTTCTGTCTTTCTCTTTCCTAAACAACCCAATCCCTTTGTATACCATTGTAGGTATCATCGGGATAATAAATGCAAGAATGTTCATTTTTTTGTCACTTGTGGTGTGTCTTTTTTAGGTGCAGGAGTACCGGAGACATTTGTAGGCGTATCATGTTCCTCATCAATGAGAGTCGGCAAGAGTTTCTCTTCAATCGCTTCAATCTCCTTTTCTATCTTGTTCCACATGTCCTCTCCTAATGTAGGCATCACAAGTCTTCCAATGTGTTTACGCAGTTCTGCCATAAACGTTTTCCCCATCATCAGGTCATCCAACAACATTGCATCGGAAATCTCCTGTTGAACAGATTTAACTTCAAACGTTTTTGGATACTCTGCATTCCACAGTTGCTCTTTTTGCCCTCTCCACAAGTTGACAATTCCTGCCAAGTGATTTTCATACGTCTGCATCTGATGTGCTTTGGATGCAAGCATTGCTTCTGTATCTTCAAAGTCAACTGCCCGACCATAAGCAGTAGCATATTCATCTTTTGAATCTGATCCTCCCTTACGGATCACAGCCAACCGATAAATCTCTGCTACGCAACGAGCAATGTGTTTGATCAAAATTTCTGCTTGCCCTGCATCAGGGGCAATATATCGAGGAGGAAAAGGACTTGTCTTCGGAACAGTAAAAGCTCTGCTTGACCCAACAACAATCGGGTTAATCTCTCCTTTGTCTCCAGCAATTACCAATTGTGAGAATGTTTGAAGATAGAAAATTTCATCTGCCAAAGAACAGTAATTGAAGATCGCCCGATTGATCAACGAAATATCTTTGATCATGCTTTCGGGAACACCATCAATATTCACATTGGAATGTGGGAACTGCACAAAAGGAACACAGCCACAATTGTGTGGGTATCTTTTATACAGGGCAAGATCATTCCCCTTTGTTTGTTTGTCACGGTAGTATAACCGCATTTCAGTGGGTGTCCACAACTCGTAACACTGCTTTTCCCCACGATTCTTCTCAGGGTCATTGTCCTCAAGAGTTACATAAGTAAGAAGAATCCAATTGAATTTCCCATCTCTATTTACCGACCAGTCCAACAGTTTTGTTGGTTGGATAATCCGTAATTTTGGTGGGTTTTTCTCATCTACGATTGCTGTAGGTGTTTCAGGGATGCTCTCTTTATCATAGATAAGACCGTCAACCAAAACACCTGTTACCCCATAGATGCTTGATTGGTCACAGACTGTCCGTATGAACATCGGAAGCCTTGTTCCCTGTCCATCACAGTCAAGTGAAAACTTGCTTTCAAAGAAATCTTTTCCCTCTGTACTTGGTTTTCTCGAAAGTGACGTACCACAAACATACTTACTTGTAATTGACACAACAGGCTCTACATAATTCAGGTAATATGCCCGTTTGATTCTCTTTCTATAGTCTGCCGTGCTTTCAAATCTGTGTTGATGGAGATACCCTTGCCCAACATAGAAATCACCACCAATGAAGGAGTCCATGTAGAACTTCCACAGTTCATTGTTTGAGTTAAAAAGCGGGTGAGTTCTGTGTTTCATGTTACCAACCTCTTTGGGTAAATGGCTCGTGTTTCCTCATTTGCCAAGCAATTGCTGTACTTAGAACACTGTCATCATTTGCACCTTGTTGTGCTTCTGCTTTTCCACTGTCACCAACAACAAAGGTAAGGTGTTCTCGCAATTTATCAGCGTCATGAAGGCGCACATGTCTTCTGTTTACTGCGCTCGCATATTCATCAATTAGAATAGGTCGGCTCTTCGTACTGGTATACCAACCCGGACGTTGAGACAGTCTTTGAAAAGCGTCATCCCAATCTGCATAGTGATAAATATATCGTGAAGGAAAGCCTTCATGTGTTAATAGATTTGAAAGCACTGTTTGTCCGTGTGCATTTCTTTCAATCCCCCAAAACACCTCACTCTTATACATATAATGAATGAGGATGATATACTTCGTAACTAAGTCTGTTCCAAGCTTCCCCCAAACATGAAGCACTTCCTCTCCTGTTTCACGATCAAGAAGCGTGATGCTATCATTATCCCCTTTTAACAACCCCTCTGCACAGTCTGCTCCGGCACAACAAGATAATCCCGGTCTTGGTGGAATAAAAAGTCTAAAACCGTGTGGTACAGGATTTCCATCCGGCCATGTTGGAAGTGCAGGAAGTCTTGTGCTATCCAACATAGCTTTAATAACCGTTTGATTAAATCGTGGCCTCCCCGACTGAAGAAAACACTCATCCGCATTGATTGGAAATTCTTGTGGGAATTTCTCAGGGTCGGCCATGTCATTGATTTTCCATCTGCGCCACTTTATTCTCTCAAGCGGCAAATCGTATTTTTGTATCAATGACTTTTCAGTATCAGTAAGTCGTTTCGGATGATCCTCACTCCGCAACACTTCTTCTTCTCTTGGAAACAAAGGAATTTGGCAATTTGGGTCTTTGTTCCAACCATAGAAGTGTATTTTGTAGTTTCCCTCTCCTCTTACTGACTGTGCCCACAATTGTTGAAATTGATTATACCCTAATGCGGTTGATTCAATAACAACCTCACCGTCCAAAGGCACACACTGCATAACAGCGGTCATGGACATTTTAGGCAAGGGCCAAAAAGCAAATTCTGAACAGTGAAGGAAGTTTACGTTTCCTGAACGCCCTAACCCCTGTGCGCTTGCAATGTCTTTCCCTGCCGTTGTGATAGATATACGTGAACTTCCAAGATCAGGAAAGGTGAGTTCCCTTTGATTGTCCAAACCCACTTTTGGTTGCAACCATTTTGGAAGACTATTGAACATTACTTTCAAGTCTTCAAACATAGTTGTTGCCGCTTCAGGCTCATGACACACAATCAATACACGGTATCCCTCACGTGTCAATACCCTCGCTAAACCAATCCCCATAATCAATGTGGACATTCCGTGCCGTCTTGACTTCAGAACAATATCCCGGTAGGTACGTTTCTTATAGAAGTCTGCTTGAACAGGTCTAAAGATAAATGGCTGAATACCAAGTGACTGTGTTTTGATGCTTACAAAGGTTTCAAGAAAGTAGCGTTCATTGTTAAAGGTCTTACGAACAACCTCTGCTCTGAGATCGTCACTACTTACTCTTGGAACCATGTCTACAGCAGGAGTACCCATCATATTTGCTGTGTTACAAGCACCTGTGCTAAATATTCTTTCTGTCGAAATGAATGAAACCCAAATGTTGGGTGTCCGGGGTCATTATCTTCCCAAGAAAAGAGATTGGCTACCTCTGGCTCTGCAAATCTGATTCTTCGTTCTGTAAACCAACCTCTATGAGTACGACAAATTATATGATCCTCATTGTCATTTATAGGGTCAGAGAATTGTGAGCATTGATTGATAAGATTTCTACTTCTCAAACTGAAACCTCCATTTCCAACAACTCTCCCCGGCCACATATCATTTTCACCCCATACTGCACCTATATAGTCGTAAAGCAGAAAATCGTCTGCCCAACATTCAGGGTGGAGAACGAAACCATCAGATTGAATAACTAAACAATGACGTAAACTGACGTATTTCCAAAGTTCTTTCATCATGAACTTGTTGTACCCCTCAATATTGAACTCTGGTATTGTATGTACTCGAATCTTCTTTTCCATCTTGTAGGGGATTCCACAAGAAGAACTTGTGAGAAACAGAACATCACCAAATTCAATTCCTCTCATAGAGTACATCAATGCTTTGAGAAAGTACTCTGGTGGATGCCCACCACCACGAACAGTCACTAATTGAACATCAGGTAAGTTTAACATTTAAATTTCTCATAAGTAGCTAATGCTGAAGCAACAACTTGATCCATATTATAATACTGATAGGAACCAAGCCGACCACCAAACACAACATTCGGGAAGTGTTCTTTTGCCAACTGTTGATACTTTCTTAATCTATCCATGCTCACAGCATCGCTTACAGGATAGAAAGGGTCTTTTCCTCTTTCCCATGAATCAGGGTATTCACGTGTGATCCATGAAAGAGGTTGTATTCCAAAAGTATAATGTTTGTGTTCAATGATCCGTGTAAAGGGGGTGTCTGCACAAGGATAATGTACGGCGGCACATCCCTGAAAATCTTGTGTTGGAAGTTTCTCATGTTCAAATTTCAATGACCTGTATTTCAACTCCCCAAAATAGTAACCAAAGAACTCATCAATACACCCTGTAAAAATCACAACATTACAACGACGCATCCAATAATCTTTTGCTTGCAGAAAGTCAACCTTACACTGAAGGTCAACATTCGTTAAGAGTTCTTCAACAATGTGTGTATACCCTAAAACAGGAATCCCCTGATATGCGTCATTAAAGTAGTTATTGTCAAAAGTTGTCCGATACGGGAGTCTCTGTGCGATTCTTGCTGGAACCTCTGTTGCCGGGACTCCCCATTGTTTTTCAGTGTACCCTTTGAAGAAAGTTTCATATATCTCATGTCCAACAAGAGATAGACACATTTCTTCAAAGTTTCTCGGATGTTTAATTGGAACACACTCTATTTCCAATCGTGCTTTTGCTTCCCCCGGTGTTTTAACTCCCCAAAGTTGGTGAAGTGTCATAAGGTTTACAGGAAATGAAAATAATCTATCCCCAACTCTGGAGAATGTTCCTGCACGATAATGATTAAAATCTGAGAACTGTGTTATGAAATCCCAAACACGTTTCGATGCAGTATGAAATATGTGCGGCCCGTATAAGCACATCGAAATTCCGTCACGGCTCTCATCATAACAATTCCCCGCAATGTGTCCTCTTCGTTCTAAGACAAGACACTTCTTATTGTCCTTAGACGCTTGATAAGCAAATGTAGACCCAAAGAGTCCTGCACCTACAATACAGAAATCATAATGCATGTCGGAACAACACTGCTTCAGGTTTCCAATCTGGCTCATCTACGAACAGAATATTTTCTGGGTCATTGAAGTCACACAGTTTCCCATCAGGAGTCTCATAATGAAAACAACACAGAGGTTCTCGTGGATGCCTGTGTCCATGACTGTGAAAACTATTTGGAAGAATCCGTGGAGTGAATCCGTGTTTTTCAACTTGCAGAATGAGTGACATGAGAAACTGTTGTCTTGCCACATGTGAAAACACAGGAAGAAAGTTTCCGATGCACTCATTATATATTGTTCTCAGTCTCTCAATATCACACTGTCTGGCAACGAGAACACCCACATTGAAGATCAGCATGTTACTCCAAGAATCCCCAAAAAATTCACGTGCTTTTGCCTCATCCCGAATCCCTCCAAGTTTGGCCGCCTCGTGGATGAGTGTTTCTTCTTTACTCCAGTTATAGGAAACACACACTTGTGACTCTTGCAAGTTCTGAAGAAAATCAATTTCATGATCGGACAAACTCCGTTGAAGAAGCATGTCTGCATCAGTGAAAACAATAATGTCATCAGCATCCACCAAAGGAAGTGCTTCTAAGAAGTCTCCGTGTTGGATACATCCGTTGCTATTCGGGTGTACCTTCTCAGACAGTGGCAACTCTACAAATTCGATATTCTCAAACGCATCTTCTTTGATGCAAGAGAAGTCACCGCTTCCTGTAGCTACGAGAACACAAACTTGACGATCAAAGTTCCCATTCTTATTTATGGAGTTTAAATAAGGCAGGGCGCGTTCTGCATACGTTTCATTGATTGCAGTACAGAGAATCAATTCAGGATTGCCCATGAGTTATCCTCAAATGTGTGAATTGTTGAAACTCCTTTAAAACACTCATCCACGGCTTTCATGACTCCGGGGTTTGATGGGTCATAATCATGACCACAGAGTATCCCACCTATGGAAAGCTTTGGTTGCCAGTTACGAATATCGGAAAGAACAGCTTCATAGCTGTGATCTGCATCAATATAAATGATGTCATACGCCTTTTCCGACACCTCTTGTGCAATACTTATGGAATCCCCTTTTACCTTTAATATATTGAGCACACTCTTTGTTCGCGCATCGAATGCTTGTTCAACACTCCCCATGATTTCAGGAGTTGTACGTTCATCAACACAGTAACCACCTTTCCAGTTGTCTACACAAGTGATCAGAGCATTTTGAAACTCTTCTGCAAGCATCACGGCTGTTTCACCTGTATAGGAACCAATTTCAACAATAAACTCAGCATCAGGTCTGTGTTGTTTCAGAAAACGCAAGAGTCTCTTGAAGCCGTCTCTAAGATACCCTTCAGGACGCATTTCATACTGCATTGTTATAGTTCCTTTGAAATTCAAGGTTCAAATCGAGTGTATGTTCCATAACCCAACCAAGACGATCACATCTATGACGATTATTCGGGTGAACAGGTTCTCGTTGCGGTATAATGTATTTTACGTCTTTGAACACTGCAAACAAACGTTCTTCAAAAGTTCCCACTGTATGTTCAATCTCTTCTAACAGATCGTAATTTTTTCTATTCAAAAAGAAGATGTCCGAAGAGAGTGTTGTATCATTGATCCAGTAATTCCCACCATATCCACAAGTCTCTGAGTATAGTCTGTTGAAAATGTGAAGAATCCGGTGTTCGTCAAGCAACCATGAGTCTGCCGACAGTTTTATTATCAAATCCTCTTGCAGAACACGGTATCCACGAAGCGTGAGATCAATATCCCCCTCATTTAATCCTTGATTAGAAACGTGAATGTTGCTGTAGGGATTTTTTGGGCCGTTACAACAAACAACTGTTTTCGCTTCAAAGGACTTGTACTTTTGAATCAGCCACAGTAAGTGCGGAAGATACCCAATGCGATCATTACATGTTATGATAATTCCAAGCTTCATGTTGTTTCCAGAGTGAGCCGGGGTATGTAGTGAGGAGTTTCAGAAACCTACACATCCCCGGTACTCACACGCCTGTCCGCATACAGGCTAAAGATTGCTTTCTGTTGATCTCCTCGGCATTCCTTATGATTCCGTCACATCCAATAGTTTTTTGTCAACATCCCTTTGAAGATTGCAAACAGGACAATCAGAACTGTCTCTTGTTTCCATTTTCAACAACACCCAAGCGACTTTAGGCTCAAGAATCTCTGTTTCCTCTGCGAACACCAAGTTGTCATGAATCCCTACAACTGCATGCCCTCTTTCTGGGTGTTCTGCCGACTTCCCGGCCAGAATGTAGTAGTCATCGTTTTGTTTGATGTACTCAAACATTTCTGGTACTTCTTTAATAGGAAAGAATAACGCATGATACCCTTTTCCATTAAGATATGTCACAGTGTCTTCCCACCAAGCATCAGGAACACCATCCCGGCCATAAACAACGATCATCAATTCTTCCATTGGAAGTTTTGTGATGTACTGCAAGCAGGCGGCAAAACAGTTCCCCTCAAGGTTCAACAGATTGAATATCTTTTCCGCTCTTGGTGCTTTTGGGCAGTTGTGTTTGTCACCAGTCTGCATAATAGCATTACACCACGGGCACTTAAATATAGGCATTTTGAAACTCCTTAGAAAATCAAAAAAGAGATACTTAAGGTGTTGAAAGACTGTCAAGCCGTCTAAACAACTCCTTTGCACCAATTCCCCCATGCCAAATGTTCTGTGGAGGAAAACTGGTAGTATCAATTTCAAATATACGATTTTCTCCAGACTGCCCGACACATCTCATTTGTGCTACCCATCCTGCTCCCGTCATTGTTACAGGATCGTAAAGCCACATCTCTGCTTTCCATGCTGAAGTGTCCGGCGGCCACGCATAAGGGTCATATCCGGTAATCATGTACTCAATGTTCCACAGATTGCAAGGAACAATAGCGGTATCATAGATCGTTGTAGTCACAGTATCATGAACGACCACTTTGATCGTATCCATAATAACCAGAGTGTCCACTTGCAACCATGTTACCACCAAGCTGTCACAATCCACTGGCGGTAATGCTTTTGGAGTTGTGTTGGATGCAACAGCAGTCACAATTACCAACACTGCCAACAGGATAAATACAAGAATGTTTTTCACTTTAGAAACTCCTTTTCCTTATCTTATGCGGGGGGTAACTCAAACAAGAGTGTGAACAATTCATTCGACAGGGTGAAATAGTCATCTGAGTCAATGATTCTGCACTGGTTACACGGATCGCTTTGACCGCTCTTGAAGATCGGATGTATCGTGTTCCAATATTGTTAACATTCGGAAAGAAGTTTGCGGACAAGTCTACATCAGGAATGTTTATGACTGACATGAGAGAACCTTTCTATTCAAAGAGGAGAGAGGATAATCCGTATTTCAGAAACAGGAGTAAAGCAATTCCTGTAACTGCAACAGATATACTTATAATAATCAGAATCTTTTTCATGAGCAAGCTTTCAGCAAGACGATGATGATAATGATTCCAAAGACTTTGAGGATCGCACCTATAACTTTCATAACCGGATTACACTTTCTGCACAGATACCCATACTTTACAGGTTCCACTACTTGTTTTCTGGTGCATCAGGCAACGAACATACTTGCAGGGCATTGCAGTTGTCGCTTCCAACAAGTCTCCAAAATGATGCCCTCCGGCTTCCCGGTACGTCACTTTCTCGCTCAACCACTCTACCCAATCCGTTTCAACTGGGTTTTCAGCATTCGTTGTCTGCAACTCCAACTGCAATTCGACTGTTCCAACAACATCCGTAATTCTTGTGAAGTATCCTTGTACTGCGGAAACGTCAAGATCGTCTGTTATGAAGTATTTAGTCCCCACAATGGCTTAATTGTGTCCAAAAGCGACAGGGTTATCTTGAGTTCCTAAAAGATCAATAACCATTTCTACACCTCAACATTATCAGTTTCAAGATTTACAGGCGAGGGAAGAGCTATCCGCACTTGTGTTGCTTCACTTAACCCATGACCATCTTGTTGCATTTCTTCAAACGCCACATCTTCCGGGTTATCATCCACAGGGAGGCCACGCTCTTTTCTGAAATGCTCGATCACCTGTTTGACGGTAATCTGTGTGTGCTTGTTTTCGACATACCCACCACTTTCAACAGCAATGTGCTTCAACGCTTCCATTGCCGCGCCATGATCCTTGCGGAAGACCACGGAGTAGGTTTCTTTCATCAGGGCTTTGCCATGTTCGCTGAAAGTTGGTTCCCCGTCATCATCGAGAATGTGATCACGAACAATCAATACTTTATCGGGCACTGGTTTGATTTCACGATAGAGTTTAGCGTATTCCCGAATGCGGTTGGCCGAGTAGACGAGAGGTTCATCCTGAATTGCTTTCAAGTATCGTCCACGGACTTCTTTGTAGTTCTGAAAGATTTCCAACCATCGCTTTGCCCGACCGTGGAGTTCCATTCCCTCATCTGCCGCCAGTTTTGCCATCCACTTTTTCACGTTTTCGATTATCGCATTGCTAACTTCTGACGAGAAGGTTTCACGGTAAAGGACAACAATTTCGTCATTTTCACGAAATGTCGCTAAGTGAACTGCGATAAACAGTAAATGTCGAAAATAACGGGATACCTGAATTTCGCCATTGTGCAAAAATTTTACAAAACAGGCGTGGTGGGTACTGAGCCGGGTAGGGGGGGTTTGTTGCGTTTTTACCTCACTACCATTCCCAACGACCTTAGCCCTTGTGTTGTTGTAAGTGTTGCAAGAGTCAAGTGACTTACGCGACAGGACAGTAGGGAATGACACGTCCTGAGTAGTGCTATGGGTAGAATCGAGGAGGCATAGAGTGTGAGTGTCCTCCCTACTGCCTCTTCTCTCCTCCACACAATGCTTAATGTCTTCCCTACTCTGTCTCATGCTTATATCAATCTTCCTCTGTCTCTTGTCTACTACCTTTAATACTGATCTATAAAGGCTATTATTCATTGCAAACGTTAAAGCCCTATTAGCCTCTCGTCTTTGATTCAATATAACGTACTTTCCTACTCTCACTGATAGCATGATTCTCGCTCCGAGACAATACTGGGTTAAAGGCCTCTTTGTGTTTCGTAATTAAATACGTAAATTGCTTCACTCGTGGGCGCAAATGGCTTTAAGCCTGTTGTATAACCCATTGCAAGTAGCTTACAAGGATCTTGAGAGGACAGTACTACTCTATCATGAGGCTTTGTCTATTGCTGTTATTTCGCGTAATTAGCTTTAACTACCTTGTGTAAGTGACTTAAAGACTGTTGCGCAAGGTACTTTAAGCCTATCTTACGCAAGAGGCTTGCAAGACCGTAGGAAGTGGTAGAAATGGCAAAGAAAAAGGAAGTATGAGGAAAGCTTTCTAACGACGAGGAAAGGGGAAAGGTTAACTGATACGGGAAATAGGGAAAAAACGCTGGAGAGGTCAAAAGAAGTGGCAAAAACAGGCAGTGTTACGAGGTGGTAGAGACAAGAAAACCTCCCCGATAATTGGAGAGGCTTTCTGTTGTAAGATACTTGTATAAGTGACTTGATGTTATTTGTATGAATTAGTGCTCTTGAGCTTCAAAGTATTCTTCCCAAATGTTACAAGCGGCAATCCATAGCAATCTTACTTGATTCATTTCAACGTCCTTTAACTCTTCTACAGTCCATGCTCCATACTCTTGCAACTCCTGTCTAATATCATTAACCGCAAGTTTACTGAATTGCTTTTGCATTTCTGGAGTGCTAAGAAGTGCTCTAACATCCTTTTCGCAATCTCCTATATGCGAGCATTCTTTTGCCTCACAAAGAGTCATTATGAGTTGAAAACGATTAAATAAAGCGTGATAACGTTTCATTTTGTTAAACTCCTTAACCTACATTGAAAGAGACTTCATGGGAAAAGTCACAAGAAGAGAGGAGTTTTGCCGCAATTGTAATAGGCATTAGGTCAAACTCCTCCTTGCCTAATGCTTCTATGAGATTCTCTCTGCCTTGCACAAAGACATTCCAGCATTCTTGACCTTTGGAGTCGAACAATTGCACTCCTGCATAATTGTAATGTATGTTGTACGAGAACACACAGAAAAAGACACGGGAAACGAAAACGGACATACTTACAACCTTGTAAACTTCGATTGAGTCCTCAGTTCCCGCAGAGATCTCAAGATCAAAAATCCGTTTCTTTGTGAGGTTGGAGTCAATCTTTGACGGGTAAGCAGTCAAGGAGAGATATTGCCTCATGAGTCTGGAGTCGTTAACTCTCTTCCAGTGTTTATATGTTCTGAGTTTCATAACAGTCCTTTTATTTTGTTTGTTTGTCTTGAGCTATACAAGAGGAGTTTTAGGATTGCAAACCTAAATCTCTCTTCATATAGCGATAGAGGATGTTTTCGAGTTGCCAATTGTCAGAGATACTCTGCCCATTTTGCCACAGATAAACAGTATCTCTCACATATTGACTAACTCCGCTTTCTGTCGCTTTCAAAAGCAAGTGAGGAGAGTAGTCGAAATTCTCAAGGAGTTCCTTTGCAGAATAGCAAGAAATGTCGTTTTTCTTTGGAGGCAGTATCTCTCCAGCATAAAGCCTCTTGAGATATTCTGCAATAAAGAGTTTGACTTTCCGCAAGAGTGCTCTTGTCTCTTTCACGTTTGCTTTTCTCTCAGTTTGCCATTTATCCCAAGAAGGATAGTGAGAGAGATTCTTTGGCAGTGCATCCTCTAAGGAGGTGTTTTTGACAAGTGGGATAGCGAGAGGAGTGCTTTCAATCTTGGCAAGGATACGATAAGCATTCGGGTTAGAGTAAAAGCCTCCATCAGTTAGAGAAGAATAAACAAGATACCAAACTCCTCTCTCTGAGAAAATGCTAAAGCCACAAGGCAAGAACCAAGAAAGCCTCTCCTTTGTGGTTTTAGTGTGAAAGCCTCCCGTATTGATTGTAAGCAGACTCCGAGAGAGAGTCATGATACGAGTTGAATGGAGCAAAACAGCAAACTCAAAATACTTGTCTTGAGATTTATTCATGAGATAAGTATTGTTACAGAGTTTTTTACTGTCTTTCTTGCCTAAAAGAGTTATGCATGTGGCAAGGGAGAGAGGGTTTGAGTGTGAAAATCCCATGAGAAGAGTATCCTTTTTTGTGTTATGATCTTGTTAAGAGTTCCCAAAGTGAGAAACGTTTTTTCCTGCTTTTCCGTTTTCGTTTTCGTATCGGTTTTGCTCTCGGCAGAGAGTTACTCCCTTGCTTTTTCCAGCGGAGTAGTTTATGCACTAACCTCCTCCTCTTTCATAAGATCAAAACAGAAACGGATGAGTTTCTCATAAATAAGCATATCTGATTCACTGATATTATATTGAGTTGCAACTGTTCTACCATTTGCTAACCACCAGTCAAGAGTCCCGTGTTGACAACCTACAGCAACCTCATTTTTACTGCATTGACAAACACAAAACGGAAGAAAGATAACTTGTGGAGGAGTTTTACTTATTTCACCGTACACCTGTGCTTTACCGCACACCTGTGCTTCACCGTACACCTGTGCTTCACCGCACACCAGTGCTTCACCGTACACCTGTGCTTCACCGCACACCAGTGCTTCACCGTACACCAGTGCTTCACCGTACACCTGTGCTTCACCGTACACCCGTGCTTTACCGCACACCTGTGCTTCACCGTACACCCGTGCTTTACCGCACACCTGTGCTTCACCGCACACCAGTGCTTCACCGTACACCTGTGCTTCACCGTACACCTGTGCTTCACCGTACACCCGTGCTTTACCGCACACCTGTGCTTCACCGTACACCCGTGCTTCACCGCACACCAGTGCTTCACCGCACACCAGTGCTTCACCGCACACCAGTGCTTCACCGTACACCAGTGCTTTACTGTACACCCGTGCGGAGAAAGCTACATGTGTTGAGTTTTCTACCCAACCACCTCCATTTTCGTGCTGATGCCAGTTCTCGCTTGTTTCAGGCAACCAAGTATGAATTTTTTTGATTTCTTGCCACGTCATTTTTGATTCTCCATGTCTGAATTGTTATTTTGACCTAAAAAGCGGAAAGAGTAAAGACACTCTTTTTATTACTTCTAACAGTTTTAACCCGATTGCTTGAGTATTTCTTAGGATGTATCTTCTTACTACCCTCAAAAGAGTAACTCTGTCTCTTTCGGGAGTCTGTATGCTTTCCTTGAATTGAAAAGCCTAATAATCTTAGAAAACTCATAAGAACCTCCTGCATTGTTTCGACAGTCATAAGATAATCAATTTTTATTGAGTTGTCAAGTGAGTAGACACTCAACAGGCATTTATTTTTATAGTGAGCAAAAAACGTGCCTAATTTCAACAGTTGAAACACGGCTTTTCGTAAGTTCAGTAAATGCTTTTTACACTTACAACTAACAAGATAACAATATCCTGTTATAGAGTTATTGTCTTGTTACGACTTTCACAAGTGACTTGAAAATCTCTCCATATAGCCGACAAAATCTCAGGGCTTCTGCACTATATGGGTTAGTATATCTCAAATCGTGTTTAAGGGCTTCTGCACTGTTTGGATTGATCTTTTAAGCACACAACACAAAGCCCTCCAAACAATGCGTTAGAGGGCTTGTTACGACTTCGACAGGGAGAGAGTTACCTATCTCAGTGTTTCAGTGTGAAAATTTTTCGTTTCCTGCTTTTCTTTCGACCGACTCTCTTACGAGTATCCTTTCTCTTGATCTTGTATCTCATTCCATCATCATAATTGTGCATGAGACTTCTTAGAAGACTCCAAAGAGTTGACATACTTCACCTCCTTTAGAGATACTGAGAGGTGCGGCAGTCGTTTAACGTATACTCAAAGAACTCCTCGTAACTGGCTGTAAGATCATCCCATTCATTCTCTGCACTCCAGTGGTACACATTTCTCTCTTTCCCCTCTTTCGTTTCTTTGGAGAGTATCTTGAGAAGATCAGAACAATGGGTATAAGACACTTCAGTGAGGTCAAAACTTGCATCTCTATCAACTGCCATTTTTGCCTTTTCACGATCTTCTTCACTTGCACCTTCACACATTTTTATCGCATAGTAAACAGGATGCAAACAATAAGAGGGAGTAACTTCACACAAATGAGTCTCTTCAGATTTGTCAAGAAGTGATACACAAGAAATGCTTTCGATTTTGAACTCTTTCAAAAAGTCCTTAACAACGTATTCAGTCTCATCCAAAGCAACGAGGAAAAAGTCACACTGCTTATTTCTGCGGAGGTTGTTTATAGCAGTTTCAACCTTGTCAAGGTCAAGTTCTGACTCTTCTGGCAAGAGAATGAACTGCTCTAAATGTTCCCATTCGTCTTGTGTGACTTCATTCTCACTCATGAGATCAAAGAAATCATGATTCATTTTGTAGGGAGTCACTTGATTGATTTTCCCGTAAGAATCGAACAACCACTCGTTAGCTTCAAAATGCTCCAAGAGTGAAGCTTCACTTGTGAGATAATCGTAGTTCTCACTCAGATAGTGCATGAACAACTCACAGTATAATGAACGCAGTTCTTCAAGAGCCTCTTCAGTTTGCGCCACTAAAATAAGAAACTTCTCTTTTTCGGACTCGTCCTCTTCAATACTGTCGGGCAGACTGCACTCAAAAGAAATCTCTGCACTTCCTGAGTTTCTGTTTGAATGATAAGTAACAGAGGCCTCGTCATTGCCGGAGTCTACGGCTTCGATCATTCTTGGATTATTTAGAAGCTTTTGAACTTGAGAGAGTTTTTCGTTAACTCTGTCAATGATAGAATGTTTTCCATCATGATTCACAAAGTCAGTAGCTTTCTCAACTGTTCGCATTGCTTTGAGGTCAATGCTTCCACATTTGAAAACACAGTCATTCGGGTTTAACTCGAAAAATATCTCACAGTCAAGAAAACCCACAGAGGCAAGATCATCTTTGTAGTTATTAAGTTCCGACTCATACCAAAAGGAGTCTTCAACTTTACAACTTCCGTACTCATTGAGTACTTTTTCCTTTGTCTTCTCATTTAAGAGATTAAAGGGCCAGCAAGGAATCACGTTAATAAACATTGTTCTCTCTCTTTCGTGTTTGTGTTGTTTCAATCACTGCCTTAATATACAACAGGAATAACCGAAAGTCAAGAGGTGTTTTATTTCTGTCAACAATATTTTTTCTGTTGTTCCCTTTCGTAAGTGATAAATAAAGTTAAGACCTTAGAGAAGTGCTTTGAAGTCTATCAAACTCTCTGGAGGGTAGCAAAATTGTATGAAGATCGCGCACAGTGACATGGAGGGTATCACAAAATCTCACAGTCTCCCTTTCTGCACTGTATGGGTTGATGTTTCTCTATGAGTGTCTCCCATTCTGCATTTCATGGGTTGTAATTCTCATAAACAGAAAAGCCCTCCAAAGAACAACGGCGAGGGCTTTTGCTGTGAGACGAGTGCTAATTATTATGTCTACAACACCTTTTTCTTCAGTTGAAGGTCACACTGTTTCCGTTACTACGGTGGTTTCAAGTATACTAACACGGAATATCACCTCCTTTCTTTATGTCCTGTCTGGAAAGCCTTGACACCAGAAACGGACAAATTTCTGGTTACACATTATTTTATTATATCCATCCTTTCTTACGTCGAATTGCCTGAATAACAGAGTATCGTGTTCTGACAGGATCGCTTAACACATTGATTTCACAACTAAGAGACTCCGCATAAGCGATCAACAACTCATTGCTTGTATATGTGTGAAGAAGTTCATAGAAGAAGTCTATCTGTTCTGACATGTCTCTCTTCAGTTTGTCAAATACTTCGTCTATCGTTTTGACAGTTGGCATTTCCACAAGATCATAGTACAGAACTTCCCAATACGAGGTGAAAGGACGTGAATAACTTTCCGAAGTTCTAAGTGTGTAACTAACGACACAGATTCCCAAATGATTATCTAACCACATGGTTAACTGCATTTGAGGTGTCTCATGTTGTTCACTTCCTTTTGAACATTCCCAATTAGGATCAAGGATTTCAATCGTGGCAATTTTATAAGACGGAACAACCATTAGTGTTCTGTTCTGCATCTGTTCGATAGCGGTAACTTCAGGCTCATCCGGGCCTAATTCCACAACACGTGCCATTGGCCCATAAGCTTGTTCTGCATCGCGTTGTGCTTCGTGTGTACTCGTGCTTTTAATAACTGCAAGAGTGATTCCCTCACGAGTTATCTTAAAACGTTTTACAGTTGTATCGGGAATGCGTGTCATGTTATTTTTGGTTTACATGTAACTGATCTTGGAGTAGAAAAAGGGAGTCTCAATATCCATCTCTCCCAACAACGTACAAATTTTCCATTCTTGCGATATTTACCACTTGGACTACGCACAGCTACTCTACGTTGATGTGAGTTCATTATTACATCTTTTTGCAAGTATTCCTGCACGATCTTCTGCCTCTTGTGTCCATATCTCCCCGCACAATGCACAACTTCGATTAAAGGAAGCCCTCAAAGTCATCTCTGCAAGATCAGCAGTAAGTGTTTTGATTCGACTGTGCAGTCGTTCATCATACCCACATTTACATTCCCAAATATCGTCACAGTGCAGAAAATTGTTATAATCTTCAATACACTCTGGTATATGTTTGATTTCGTCGTCGAATGATTCTTCTTGTTGGTTATTCATCATAGTCTTCTTTCGTGGTTTCTTTTTCACCCCCGTATAACTCCTCTTGCGATTTCCTGTTTATCTCTGTCCATGTGGGGACTCTAAAAGTCAGTCCCCCAAAAAGATCAATGAATTTCTTAGTTGCAACTGTGCCAAAGGCTCTGTGAAACAACAGTATGAGATCACCCGACCAGTGTTGTTTCAGTATCTCCAACCAGTTCATAACGCTCCATTCTGGATGATAGTTCAAGCCGTAGCAGGGCAATGACATGTTCATAGACGTTTATTGCTAAAGGGCGGTCTTCTGACTTCTTGAAAAACGTTTTCCGTAACAGCGTAATAACTCGTTTTCTTTTAACACCTACAAGTACTTGCATTGCAATAAACACACAAATATTGGAGTCGAAAGCCCACGGAAGACTTTTCAAGTCAGCATGAAGAAAGTCTTCAACAATGAATTGTGGGTCTACAGGCAGTGCTTCAATGAGATCAGGGTCATCCCTGTCTAAGGGAATGTAGTTTCTCACAAAAGCGATTGACCCCCACAAGGCACGAAATGCTAAGAAGTAAGTTACCCTGCCACGAAAAGGATTCCATTGTCTTGTATCCTTCTCTGCCAGCTTAATAATAATGTCATGTAAAAGGTCATCAAATGCTTCGGGAACCTTGTAACTCTTACAAGTCAACATGATGATAGGTCGAATTACACGAGCGATCCCTCCAATGAGATCAGATGTGATCAACTCAGTTCTTTGTCTACGAACTACCTCCTCTTCAAGCCACTCTTCAAACTCTTTTTGAGTCATTTTCTCATAGAAGGGAAGATGCTTTTTTCGTAAACGTTGTAGGTTCCGTTTCGCCATAGCTCTTAGTAAGAACGTTCATCTCTTGTTGTTCTTGCTTTCTGTGACATGCCCACATGATTCCAATGACCACATTGAGTGAGATCAGGAGCACAACTTGCTACTTCCCTTCTTCTCTTTGGTTGCATTTCACGCAACTTTTTAAGTCTTCTATGACGAGTGATTGCACCTACAAGATTTCCCAATAGACAGTCATGAGAGCCATGAACAGGAAGACAGTCCTCAATTTCTTCAATTGTAGGTTGCAATTTTGGAAAGATGCTGTTAATTGTATCAAGAAATTCTTGTGCATTACTCATCTGTGAGCACTCTCTTTCTCCTTAAGAGCATTATCAACTGCTTCTTGTGGTGTCTTTCCACTCCCCATAATTTCTCTTGAATTTTCATGCCACAAAACCCAACCCGGACTTACACAAGGAGTAAGCTCAAGATTGCTGTTTTCTATTAGGCAATTCCATCTTGCTTCATGAGTGTCAATTAAGGCAATCAGCCTTTGTATGACTTCACTTGTCTCACTTCCAAAAGGCACAACTTTGGTATCCAGAAGTGTTGTTACTTTTCTTTTAAGAAGAATGAACTCTTCTTCGGATTCCTTTATTAAAAGTATAGTCATATCACGATATGCTGATCCCCCCGGAATGTGGAAAGCTTCAGTATCTTTTATACACCACTCTTCATGACTAATATCTGCAAACTTTACATTATGATAAGTATTTGAATTATGACGAGACTTGAAGAATCCGTCTGCTTGGATTGTTTCAAGAAGATCAGTGCGCTTAACAAGGGTTTTGTCTATTGCACACTGTTTAATGTTGATGAGAGCCATTTTTATACTCTCTTTTGTTTAGCAACACTTTTACGTTGTGGCTTCTCTTCCCGTTGAAACAAAGAAATTGCGCTTCTCACAAGTTCCCAGATTGTCCCGCCTGCTTTGTTCTTCTTGTTAAAAGCAATCTTTTCTTCTCTTGTCTTACTTGCCCACCAATGGTTCCATCTCGCTCTGCTTACATACGCTCTGCGAACACTTGCAACATTATACATGTGGCGAGAATATGATAAGCGTATCTGCATTCTTTTGTTTCTTGGGTTACTCACTTTTTGGCTCTCCTGTGAAAAACGACTTTTATTTTCTGTGATTTACTTCTCGCAGTATTCAGACTGTTGGAACCTACCATTCTTTCAATGAATGTGTTGAAAACAACATCACTTGGGTAAGAGATTAACGAAATTTCAACACGTACATCTTTTCGTCTTTTAACCCTAATTTGTGGTCTTACAACAGACTCAACAGTCTTCTCATTATCCTCTGGGATCACTCCGATCCATTGCAATGCGTCATTTGTGATCTTGACCACAGAGGCCCAAATGTTGTCTTTATCTCTGGCTACCCCACAGTAATAAAGTTGATAAATGATGTAGCAACGTTCAAAGGTCGGTTTCTTGATTGGAACAATCTGTGTAAGCAGCTCTCTTGCTACTTTAGTAACTGCCGCATTCTTTATCATCCCTCCAGCAGATGACCCTATCATTTTCGTCAATGACGGATATTTTGACTTTATCAGGAGGTTGTATTTCACGTAACTCCGATGAGGAACAAAAAGTGATTTTCGTATTTTCTGGTTGCATACTTCGTTCTTCGACAAACTCTATCTTGTAGATGCCAAGAAGAGGAGGATTGAAATAAAGACTTTTGTAAAGATATTTTTTCGACGTTTCTTTATCCTTAGCTACAACACCCACACGTATCTTTGTTTCTTTGTTTTGAAGCTCATAAGTATATATCTTTAATTCTTGCATGAGTCAGTGCCGAATATGAATATTTGGGGTTCCTTTTTCCAAACCCAAAGAAATGTCCATTGCTCCTGATTTAATAAGGATTGTCAACTCCAACAACTGTTCATAGGTTGAAGAAGTAACAAGTATCTGCTCCCCTTTATGAGGAATAGTTACAGAACAGGGCTGTGGGCCTACCACATTGTTACGACAAATAAGAGAGGGTGTGTTACTCATATTTCAACACCTTTATTGGGACAGGCAGATTAACTCCGCACAGTTGAAATATTGCGTTCTCAATATAGTGTCCTGACATTGTTAATACCCCTCGGTTGTCCCAAAACTGCACAGGTGGTTGTGCATCTAAGAAAACATGGATTTCTTTATCATGAAAAGACAGAGAGATATGAAATCCATCTCGATCACCAAACACCTTTGTAACCAAAATTGCAAGTTTGATCTCTTGAAACACTCTTCTGTCTTCAATAGTGTTCAATAAAAACTCTATTGCAGTATAAACGCGCTCTCCTTCTATACGATAGGGAAGACCTGTGCTATCGTCGAAGTGATCTTTGGAGATGATTACACGTTCATTCATGCTTTAAACTTTTCATATTGGTTACTGCAACACGATAATTGTCCGAATCAATCTCAATACCGATGTAGTGTCTCCCCAACAAACTTGCCGCTTTACAAGTGCTCCCTGATCCACAAAAAGGGTCAAGAACTACTTCACCGGGTTGGGTCGTTGGTTCGATGAGTTGTGTGAGAAGCGACAAAGGCTTCTGCGTACTGTGTTGCAAGTGGGTACTTGCGAGTCGTTGAACTCGAATAATATTTTGAGAGCGTCCACCAAACAATGCCCGTCTGCCTTTTTGTGCGTGAAGAATAAACTCCGTAGTTGGAGACCAAGTAGCTTTAAGGTCGCCAGAACCATGCCACTCTTTGTCCCAAGTGAGCAGGGTGCGATAGTGAAGCTCCCTTGTATTTGAAATGATTGGGTAGATGGTAGCAAAGGTCTTTGCGTGGCAGAAGCAGAGGAAGTTACTTTGAGGTTTAAGTATCCTGACGGCACAGTGTAGGAAATCTGGGAACCATTCAGCAATGTCCCGATCACCGTGAAGTTTTCTAAACTTCTTTGTTTTAACTCTTCTGTTTGACTGGTAAGAAATGCCATAAGGAATGTCCGTAAGTAGAATATCTATACATTCATCAGGAAACTCTTGTAGAAGTTCTAAGCAATCTGCATGGATTACACGATTAAGAAAGGGTTGCAGTGCATACGGATTTGCGATACCTCGTATTTTCATAAGAGGGTTAATTCTTTTTCAAAGTCATCAATAATCTTTGTTGCCTTTTCAATGCACCCCAACAGCCCACTTCCTCTTTTATAAACACAATAAGAAACCGATTCTACGTTGTTAGTATTACGATTATTATAAGCACTTACTATATGTAAAGATGTAGAGGATAAACAAAACCCGTTACGAAACGGTGTAACTACAAATCCCTTTTCCTCGTAAAGAAGAAAGATTGAATGAATGTTAAGCATTATTAGATAACAGCTATATCAGTTCGTAAAAACGTATCACAATCCCTGCATTTAAAGAAACCTGTAATAAAATATTGTTTTCCATCACGGACAGCTTGTTCCATAGCTTTAGTAGAGTCTTCAGAGTGTATAGGCTCTCTGTTAATAGTTTCACGTTCTATAACATCAAGCTCCTCAAAACATGAAACACAGATCACTTCACCTGAGTCTAATACATAACCTATTACCATGTGCTCTCCCACTGCCACGCAATAGGATTTTCTTCAAGGAGTGCCTTATTTTGTTCAAAGTCCCATTTGTTGACGAAGACAGGGAAAAGTCCCAGATCATACCGAAGATGCTCCCCTTTGTCGTTGTATGCAATCACACCCATACGCGCACTGTTAAAGATACGCTTTATCGGCATGTAGTTTGTCTCATTTGAGTTCGTGAGAAAGAGTTCATCTTTTCTTAACTCAGGATGTGTTTGTGCAGGGAGTGTTGTCATTTCACACTTTTAAAGTATTAAAGATACGTTGCAGTCTGTCCCATTCACCTATAAAGCTAAGAAACCGATTCTTGACAAAGAATTTATACAGCCAGTCATAATCAACTGTTGGCAATGGGGAAATGGACAGTGCAGTATCCAAGTCCTTTGTATAGGGAAAAAGTGCTAAGTCCATTAGCATTTGGTTTCGTTCAATGAGTTCAAAGTTCTTTAAGATACGATCATCAGCATCAATGAGATCGTCATAACTTTGGGTAGCATAAATAATCGGCAGTCCTCTTTTCGGGCCTATTTGAGGAATCCCCTGTAAACTGTCGCTACTATCACCAATAAGACACTTGTATCTTACAAAATCTCCAAGAGACAACCCCCTCGGTTTCTGTTTGCAATCGAAATCTCTGAAGTTTTCAACAGTCACCGTTTCATCAATATCAGTTAAATAAACATCAACATCCCATCGAACCAGTTGTAACCAATCCCTGTCTATGGTAGCCAGTGTAAAGTTAGGTGGAATGATGTTGTCATTTAAATAACGGTCAATACCCCCATACATTCTTCGCGTGATCCAAAATGCGAGGTCATCAGCTTCCAACCCCGGCCACTGCCACTGCCTAACAGGGAGGTGTTTCATCATTTTAACACCCTCTGTTACCTGTCTGTTAATATCTGCTTTATGTTCAAACTCTTCAGGGGTCTTTGCTCTCCGTCCTGATTTGTATTCAGAACAAATTTTCCTCCTCCAATTAGGAGTTTGATCATCCCAAACAATGTAAACGGAGGTGGGTTGTATAGAACTGTCTATCAAGTTTACCAGAATTTCGACCATCCCATACAACCCACCTGTCTTCTTACCATCCGTGGAAAGTGTGTCATGCACTCCAAACGCACGGTAGATAAGAGGATTGCCATCTACAACCAGAATCCGCTCTGGTGTGCGTTTCTCTTTGGTGTGAAAGAGAACTTTGATCATTAGTCTTGCTTTTCCGGCTTGTTGCTCTTTGTCAAAGCATCAAGGTCTGTTGCTTCAAGAAGTTCCTCAATATCTTCGTAAGGCAAGCATTCCGTATAGTCCCGCAAATCCTTACGAGCATCGAGGATCGCATCAACATCATCCACCATGTCTTCCAATGGACGTGCTTTGGGATTGGGCCGAATTTCGTACTTCGTGTTCAAGCCCGATCCTTCACGATGAATGTTGATATTTCTGCCTTTTACAATATCATCAAGGTCATCCCACTCAGGGTCAACGAAATACCCCAAGAGGCTCTCAAAGACTTTGCGACCGAAAGCAAGAACACGTGTTCCAGTTCCGATAACATAACCATTGGCAAAGATACGAATTTTCGGGTAAAGGTGCTTTGCAATCTTCTTAGATCGCTCAGTACCTTTATTCTTCATGTCTTCAGCCTTCTCACAGATTGGACATTTATCACCATTGATCTTGTTGGGACAAGCAATTGTACGACTTTCCGGGCCAATACGATAGTGATAGTGCCCACGAGAGTACCAAAGTTTTGTTCCTTCAACAGGAGGAAGAATACGAATCATATTCTTTCCTTCTTTCCACTGATAGAAGTCGCCTGACGCTGTTTTGAGGTCATCGAGTTCCTGTTGCATGAGTTCAGTGCGATCCAGCTTAGTATCCTTTGCTGTCTTTTTACCCTTACCGGATGGATGGGAGTCACTTCCGAGCGAGACTTTCATAAGTTTGATCTCCTTAGATTTCTACTGCTTCACCCCATGACTTACCACAAGATATGTCAACAGGGGTTGGCAATGTCAACCATTGTATGTTTGGATGTTCCATGATATATTTAATGTGAAGGAAAAGCGTTTCAGGGTCACTTGGGTGATTGTCAAAAAGGTTACAGTCATGAATAAAGTTGATCAGCAGTGTTCTATAATTATGCTTCAATAAATAAGCAACGACACGATTTCCACTTATAAGATTTATAACATTAGCGGCATTGGCAACAGGGTGATTTCCTGCTTGTCTTTCCATTCCTGCTTGATCTTTTTTGCTGGCCCGACTGTAATCAGGGAAATAACGTCTTGCTCCCGATGGTGCTTCAATGAATCCCTTTGTTCTCAGTTCAAACTTAATGATCTTTCGGTATTCAATGATCTCAGGAACAGCTTTTGTCCAATCTGTGATGTAATCCCTCCAATATTGAACACCCTTTCCATGTCGCTCATCTAAGCCTTCTGCACCCTCGCCATACAGAACTCCGAAGTTAACCCTCTTTGCATCTTCTCTTTCACCATCAGCAACTTCTTCTAATTTACACCCCTTTATCTTTGCGGCAACTAATCTGTGAGGATCACCTCCTTTACGGAAAACCCGCATGAGCATTTCACACTCTGTAAAGATCGCAAAGACTCGCAACTCGAATTGCTTATAGTCAGCCGATATAATTTCCCCACCATCAAAACGAGAAGTAAAAAGAGATCGTATGTTAAAGTCTTTGCCCTTCTTCAGTTTCGGATTTGGGATATTCTGAAGATTAGGGTTACTACTTGTTAATCGTCCATTAGCGGCAAAGAATCCGAAACTTGAATGAACAAGATCATCATCACGAATCCATTCCTTCAACGCCTCCCCAGAATACGTTGTTTGTAACTTTCTTAACTGTGAGAAGTTTATTAACGCATCCGCAAGAGGATCATGTAGGAGTTTCAATGTTTCAGCATCAACAGCAGGAGCTTTCCCTTTGGTAAATTTCTTCGCTTTCAGATGTTGAAACTTGAAAAGAAGTTCTGCTTTTTGCCGGGAACTGTTGAGATTGAGTTCCCCATTTTCCTTTTCAAACTTCTTTATAGCTGAAAAGTTCCAAAGAGTTTTCTTAGCAACAGCAACTTCCGCTTCCAATTTCTCTTGAATTGTCTGTGCTCGATCAATGTCAATATGACAACCATTGATCTGCATGCGGAGTAACGTAATAATACAGGGGTGAAGTACATTTCGATAGTAATCCAGTCTGCTTACTCCTGTCCCCCAACATACCCCATCATCATCTGCACCTGTCTCTTCCAACTTCTTCAACCAATATTTCCACATCAAGAAGGCAACGACAGAATCCATCCCACAGTATTTATGCAAAATTGCAATGTCTACTCCCTCATATCCGCCTATAACAAATTCAACATCATCTTCTTTAACCTTCAACTGTTGATGTAGTTCTTGTTCGTACCCTGCATACTTTGGGATGTATTTTGCAGTCTGTGCTTTTAATCCGAGTGGTGCTTTCTCATCATCAGTGTAACAGAGGTACATCGTGTCCCATGTCCAATGTTCACACCAAATATTGAGCAGAACGAAAAGAAACTGACAGTCAAACATTCCATTCTGTGCGATCTGTTCTGCATCCAGAGCAAATATTTTTCTGAGCCAAGCAATCTTTTCTAAGTCTTCTTCACTGTCGCTGTCTCTTGTCAATTGAAGATCAACAACAAGGGCTTTATCATCTTCGGCAGAGAAGGAACAACAGAGAATCTTCGCATCCTTACGAAACATGTCCTTTGTATTTGTTTCCAAGTCAAAGGCCCATGCGGGGAACTGCTTTAAATAATTATAAGCCTCTTGAAGAGTTACAGTTTTTATATCTGCATTGGCTTCTTCAAAAATAGAAGGGTCAAATAGGGCAGAAAGGTCTTCAATGAACTCTTTTTCTACAGGAGACTTTCCCTCTTTCAATTTGTTTCTTTTAACAAATGAAGGATGCCAAGTAGGAAAGAAGATTGTTCCATCTTTTACAATCTTACGTCCTCTCGCTCTCTTAATACTCTTAACATCCAAACACGCTTTTAAGGCAACTGATCCTAAAGGAACAACAATATCTGGGTTTAACCGTTTCAACTCTTCCCGGAGATGCCAGTTACATTTTCTTATTGTTCCTGCTTCCGGTGTTTTGTTGTTCAGTGGCCGACAACGTACTGCATTAGTATAATAAACAGGCCACTCTTCCCCATTTGCGATCTCAACCATTCTTCGCAACAATGTTCCAGACTCTCCAACAAAGGGTATCCCCTGTTCATCTTCATTACGACCCGGTGCTTCCCCTACAAAAACAACTGTAGGGTGTTCCTCTCCAGAACCATCCATACAGTTTGTATGTGCAAACTCATGTAGTGGACACTTAACGCAACGAATCTTCATGATCAGGAGTTACGAGAACAATAGGGCCGAACTCTCTTCCGAAACCAATTTTGAAGGGCAGAACGTGTCCTCTTGGAATCCATTCCCACAGTTTAGGATTCAAGAAGACAAATACTTGTAGACTTGTATTTTTGAAGTCTGCATGCAACGAGTTGTTGCATTTCTCGTATTTAATTTTCATTGGGAAAGCGTGTATCCAACCACCTATGAAGGTTCGTTGCCAGCATCCCCGAAATGCCTGATTTCATAATGAGGTGGTAAGCATCTTCTCTTGCTTGTGAAACATTCAATGAGGGAAGAAGACAAACACTTTTTGGTGCTTGTGTAATATCATCTTCTGTTCTCAAATTGAGTGTTCCACCTCTTAGAACATTTTCAACCAGAGAGACAAGTGACCCATAAGGAAGAGATATTTCTTCAGGCTGTTCCATCGTAAGTTGTCTCATCCAGTCGGAACTTTCTCTTCCAAAGTCCTTTTGATATTGCTGTATGCTGTCACAGATAAATTTGTACTCTGAATCTGTGACTTTTATTTGTCCAAAGAGTGCAATAAGCTTTCCGGGGAAGAATGTAACAACTCCCGTTTCCTTCTTTAATTCTGTACATAGAACGTGCATAAGGACATATTGAAAGCACAGTTCCATGTAGACATCCCAACTTCCGAAAAGATCAGCGTCATAAATGAAACTGGCAATCTCAACCGTGTAATCCCCGTCTGTTGGAACTAATTGAACATTGTAGGAAGCCCATGTTTCTTCCAACAGGTGTACGGATTTGAAGGGTCTTGCTTTTAATTCTTGAATTGCAGAGTACAACTGATCACCACAGGTGTAGTGTCTCCGCAATTGTTCATTAGAGGTTATCCGTTTGAGTGCCGTACTGAATACCATAGGGAGATCATCGGCCAACCAATCCAACTGTAATGCAAAGTGCTCAGGATAGGCAACCTGAGCACAAATATTGCTGAGAGAATACTGTCCTCTTTCCGGTGTGTGATCCGCACCTTGTTGCATGAAATTCATCGTCTGCAAATAGAGATCAGTAACATTTAAACATGACATTGGAATCATTGTCATATCCTCGTTGTTATAACTTTTAAAACAAAATACTTTGAAGGGATGGTAGGACTCGAACCTACAACACTACGATACTGTCATCATGTGGACTATTAAAACCACAAGCTCAGGCTACCACAGTTCTGCCGATTGATATACATCCCCTTCTTTCACACTTCCCCAACTTCTGAGGAGCCGGGAAGTGTTACAACATGCCGAGCCGATATAAATGTGATTGCCTGTTATTCAGGCAATTCCCATCCCATCTTCTCGTATGCGGCTTTGATCATCCGCTTACGGTTGAGACTTTCCTTGTCATGCTTGTTCCACGTGACATCGTTCTCTTCGCAAAATTCTGCGAGTTCATCCGTGTCTTCGTACTTGCCGCCATCAGCGAGTTCTTCCTCAAACTCTTTTTGAGTCAAACCACCGAGTTTCTTTTTGTCCTTCTTGTCGGACTTTTCCGGCTTTTCCGGTTTGTCCTTCTTGTCGGATTTTTCTTTCTTGTCGCCCACATCGAGCGTTTCGCCGTCGAACTTGAGGCTGATTTTTCCATTTTCGGTAAGCTCTTCGATGATCTTTGGGATCAAAAGAGCCAACGCGCCTGCAAGTTCGTAATTGACTTCGTTCTTTGCCATACTGACTGTCTCCTGTTCTTCTGGGGTTTGCATTTCAAGCTGAATCGGGCTACTTGGTCTTAAACCTTCACCTATAGTAACATTATGAAGTTTCATAAATTTTAACAACGCTTCCGAGAAACCACGTGTGGAAGCAAACAAACCGATTTGTGCTCGTAAACACTCAACACGTGCTTTGTCATCTTGACATAGCCCATAGAGTCCTTCAATGTCCAGTTCTTCAAATAGGTTCTTCATGGTACTCACTCTTGGAAACGATTTGTTCAGTATTTTCAGGATACCTTGTTAAAAACGCTTTTCTAAGTAGCTTGAAGGCACTTCGTCTTTCATTATCCGTTATTCCTACGAATTGATAGACTTTTTGCCAAGTAAGCTTGCCTCTTTCTTGTTCCAACTGAAGTTTGTTGGGGTTAACAAAGGCTCTAATAAGGCGTACAGCCGTTAAATTCCCTGTTCTGTGGGCAATATCGAAGAGAAGGTCAATCACATCTTCTGAGGTCACAGGATCAGTAATAGACAAATTGTAGTGATCTTCAGTAAGAGACTCGTGAGGATATTTTTCAAAGGGCTTTTGTGTAGTGCGCCAGTGATCAATAATAGTACGATTGATTGCAACACCAAGAACTTCATTCAAATTGTCTGAACCATATCTCTTGTATATTTTCCAACTTGCAACGGCAAGCTTTTGAAAGAGATCATCTGCATCAAGAGATGTGTTTTTACACCGCTTCTTAGCAATACTCTTCATTCGAGAACAACCCTCATGTTCCCACCACTGTTCCCATGTCATAGTTTAATCCTCTTCGGGAGATTCAGAGTTCTTGCTTGTGGAACAACAAGAGGTTTCGCCAGAGTGACACACCACCAGTTTGCTTGTAATTCGTATTTCAACTGTTTAAAGTTGTCTCGGTAAACTTGCGCTACAATATCCCCTGTAAAAGAACATCTTCTATTATATATAAATGACTGTAGGAAGCCTGAAGTATCGTAAGGAAGAAAGAGTCTCTCACCAACCCCCACAAATTCTGAGGCACGAAACAACTGTGAAGAAATCAAAGTGTTCTTTGTTTTTCGTTGTTGCATATAGTCCGGCAGTTTTTCAACATGTGAGAGGTGTAACCAAATTCTTGTATTTTGAGGAAGAGAAATCAAACTCCATTTCAAAACACAATGAGGAACCACATCTTTCACATATTGCAAAGCTGGAAGTTCTTTGTTTTCAGCATTCCACTCAATTTTCATTTGAGTCTACGTCAAAATGTTCTAAAAGAAGATCGAGCTTTCTTTCAATTCTTTCAAGACGATCTGCATTTTCATGAATTGCGACTGTAGTAGGACGGGAGGGCTTTCTTCCTGCTCCGGGCTTTCTCTTGTTGTCTGCATACCCATAATGAACCAAGAGATTACGAACAGCCATCATGCGCTGAATATTCTTGTCGCCTTTTGCGTTTGGAACAGTTAAACCGAGAGTCTTGTTGGCAGTTAAAAGATCGGATAAAGAGAGGTTTTTAATTTCATCTTCAGATGGACAACCTTTAGAAGATGGAGTTTTCTTGCTTCCAGACAAATTTATTTTCATGGTTGAAACTCCTTAAAAAGATTGTTGGGGAGCAAGTGGTTAAACTCACTCCCCAACAGAGGGTGTTGTTACTTTTCAAACCCTGCGGCTTGACGTAACGACTTGCGGAAATCGAGAACAGCTTGATGTCTCTGACGAGTGTGCTCACAAATCGGCTCAATCAACCGATGTTCGTAAGCACCGACATCAACACGATCCTTGTAAGAGCGGAAAGCTTCTTTGAACTTTCCACTGTCCACAAGGTCTTTTTCCTTCTGAGTGAGTGGCGGAAACTTCCATTGTTCCCGTGGAGTGGTGGATTTCTTCGCACTCGCTTTCTTTGCAGGATGCTTTTTCGAGGCTTCCTTCTTGTTCGACTTCGTAGAAGCCTTCTTCGTGGTTGCTTTCTTCTTCAATTTAACACTGAAAGACATGGGAAACTCCTCTGGAGTTAATTAGGGGAAATAAGGTGTCTTGTTTGTGACAGTTGAAAGTTAAGCAGATTTATAGAGTTTGTCAAGTTTAAACAATATAATAAAAACAAGCACTTAGCTTTTTATTCTCGATCCCACAACTCGAATTGGAGGCATGCCTCTTCTAACTGTAGCGTCTAACGCATCAAGAGTACCTGTTATCAGTTCTGCTTTTTTTAAGGTACTTTCAAGTTCTATAAGCGAACTTGTATCTGGGTCTTTCCCCGGTGATATTGCCCATCGAGTTTCAATACCTCTAATTGCTAACTTTTTTGCTACCTTAATTGCATTATCAGGCGCGTCATTATCCAACAAAACAGTTGCACGTTTCCAAATATAAGAGATCAAATCGAGTTGTTGATTGCTCAACGACTTTCCAAAGATACAAACACAATTTGGAAGCACACAATCGAAAATACCTTCAACAAGGATCACATCATCATAATGGATTGCCTGTTCAATATTATAGAGAGCAAAGGCTTTGTTGCAGAGCGGGTTGATGTATTTGTTATCAACGTTTGGTTTGATTGTCCGTGCCTGATACCAAATAAGTTTTCCATCTAAAGAGTAGACTGGAAATATTATACGTTGAAAGAAGCGGCGACTCTTAACACTGAATCCTACTTTCCTCGTCTTGATATTATTGTAAGTCCAACCACGATCCTTTAAATAGTGTTTCAATCGTAATGCGTAATCACGAAACTGACCCGAATCTGTGAGTAGTTGAAACCCCTCAATTTCTATCGAGGATACTTCCATCCAAGAACTGTCCTTCTCTTGTATCTTTTTTAAGCCCTCCTGCAATTCATCAATAGATACTGCCCGTTGTTCCTTTTTCTCAAAGAACTCTGTCCCATCATGTTCATAAAGGAAAGTACGAAGATGAACACTATACTCACAACGGTAGCAATAACATAAATTTGTTTGAAGGTTTATCGAAAATGTCTTATGACTCTCCCCTCTACAATTTGGTTGCAGGCAGTCTATACGCCATTCTGCACCTTTTGACCCAAAGGTAAGTGTTCCATCTGGAAACTTTCTTTTGATAAAGTGGTCACTCAAAGGGAATCACCAAATCGAAGTTTTTCAACTCTAATAGGAGTGGTTTCCTCATCACGAAAGATCACGATCATCTGATCGTTCAAGTTTCCTAAAGAGTCATGTTCTGTGACACCTACAAAGCGAAAACGGTAACTCCTCTGAATCAGCATTTCATCTAATTGCTTTCCAGCATTCAAATCAATGAGACAGTCAAACTTGTTTTGGGCGATCTGTGCTCCGACACGATCCACAAGCACACGTAGAATTGCTTTGAAGAGAGTGTGATCCAATTCAAAGAGCGGCCACAAATACTCTGTCCACAGGCTCACAGAGGTATAAAAAATCCAACCTGAAAGAACATACTCTTCAGGAATCCATCTATGAACATTAACAATTCGTAGCGTTGTATTATTTTGAGGAGACTTGTTCAATGTGTACATACAAAGTTTCTGGTTTCATTTCCTGAAAGTAAATGGAGTCAACAACAGCTACCACGTCTTCTGCACTGTTATTCCCAGAACGATCCATATAGCGAGAGACTGTTATAGTATCCCCAACACTTTTGTCTGTGAAATAACAAGCGGGTAGAGCGATCACAACGTCCGCACCTTTACATTTACTAATGAATCCGAATAGCAAGAGACACAGAACTGTAAAGATGATCGCCCAATCAGGGAGTGTAAGACTTCTTAACACCCCTGATTTTTTCTTGGAAATGTTTTGTGGCTTCAATGAAAATATCCTCACGATTGTGGATTCTGTAAGCAACACTTTTCTCTATACGTCTATATTTAAGTTTGTACCCTGTTCCTGCTTGTAGACTTGCTTTCGTAACCCGCTTTTGGAACTCTTCAGGTAAACGAGGGTACTCTTGAAAAAGCAATTTGCAGAGGAAATCAAAATCTGTATCTTCCAACACACTGTCAGATAATTTGTAGTAGAGAAAGGAATGTACAAAATAATTGATTGCACATCTTTGAAGAAATCTCTTACTAACCCAACAGAGAGTTAAATGTCTTGTTCTTTGAAACGATATGACGGTTTGCATAATCTCATGGGGATTTCAACAAAGGGTGTCCCGTTACGTGCTTTTGCAATAAATAAGCGCATTACCCCTTGTCGAAATTCATCCTCTGTCATGTTAATCGTGAGAGCGGCACTTGAAATATCCACTTTTTGTTTGTCCTCTGCCACACCATCACGTTTAGTAATGATTGCCTTTCCTCCTTCTTTCGTCACCTGTGAGGCAACCAGCATTCGCACACCCTGTTCTTGACCCCATCTCCCGATCTGTGTATAAATTTCAGTGGTAGGAAGTGTTTGACGAGAAGTTGTGTCTTTTGGTGGAACCAAGAGATCAGGGTAGTCTATAATAACACAACCAACTTTTTTATTGTTGATTGCTTCCCATTGTGTTACATAATTTCTAAGATCACCCACAGTAGCGGTACGCATAGGAAACTGTCGAATAATAAAGGGTGTGTGACCAGACCACTCTTGAATTAGTTGTAACCTCTTTTTTATTTTCTGTGGTGCTTCGATAACAAACTCAAGCGGGTATCCTGTCAACATGCAGTCGGCCCGATGTCCCAAGACAAATTTATCCACCTCCAGTGTGAAATAAATGGTTGGTACTCTACAAACAGTTGCCGCATGAAGTGCAAGCTGGAGGAGTAATTGCGTTTTGAAAACATTCCCCATAATCAACCAAATTTCACCTATTGCAATTCCCCCTAATAACAACTCATTCAACACGGCAAAAGGTGTAGACATTCTTGGAGGCAATTCCCCAAAGTCTTGTGATCTGTTATCAACATTAAAATAGTCAACTCCAGAGTCACCAGAAGTAACAATGCGTTTTTCATAAACTTTTAGAATAGGGTCACGTACTTGGTCAAGTTTTCCATCTTTCAACAATTGTATCTGTTCATGTGTCGCTTCTTGAAGCTTTCGGGCAAAGATAAAGTTTTGCACAAGTGCATCAAACTCTTCGGTTGAGAGTTTCAGATGCACATCTTCAATCTCGTCCAATTCATCCAAGCAGTCACTACTCATCGGCTCATCGAGTGAGGAGAGCAACTCTCTCATGAAATCCAGTGTTGTTCGTCTTCCATGATCTTTCCACTGTTCCCGGATCAGAGAACAAATCTTTCCCCGATATGCATTTTCATCATCAAAGTATTTTGAATGAACGCTTTGAACATGGGAAACAAAAACAGTATCGTCTTCCATTAACCGTTGCAGGAAGTACCGCTCAAATCGTTCAGTTATTTTTATTCGCATCTTCTATTGCTGTTAAAATATCGTCAAGTAACTTGTGTAAAGTAAAGTGTATTTGAAAAGTCATGCAGTCTTGATGGGTAGAACCAAGTCCATGTTGCTTTACCAGTTCCCAAAGGTTATCTCTTGACTCTCGAAACTCATCACGTTTCTTTTCGAGAATAAGAATAATTTGCTCTTCTTTCATTTTCCTATTACCTACAAATTGTTGTAACTACCTTAACCTCTGGATAATGTTTCAACATAATCCGTAAACGTTCTTGGCTATGATCGTCCAACATAGGAACACCGTCAAATCTCGGATCGTAATAGTGCATGGGTTTGTTTCCGGCTTTCAAACGCATTCCTCTCCCCATTCGTTGAATAAATTGATGAGGACTTTTTAATCCTCCTGCATTTATTACAACAGGGAGTTCTTGAAAGTCTAACCCATAGTCTGCTATTGGACTGGCTATCAACACTCGTAATTCCCCCTCATAGAAAGCGTCAATGATGTTATTTCGACGATCTCTCGACATTCCCGTTGCAAAAGCAAATTCTGCATCAGGAATCCCCTCGCGTAAGTATCTTCCGTGATCTAATCTATTAACAAAGATGAGTATTCTCTCTTTATTATGATAGTTTGTTACTGTTCTTATAAGACTTCTATGATAAGGATTATTGTATATAAACTCTTGTTGTAATGACTCAAAGTCCATTCCATAATGTTTATCTTCTACATTCAACATGGGAACAATAGGAGTATGGTAGATAATGTCCGATATGTACATTGCGTCTACCATCTCTTTAAGTGGCTTGAAGAAAACTTGTCCTCCCGTTAATCCGATCATTTGAAAGTTCCGTGCTTTCCCATAATCCAACGTATTAGCGGAGACTCCCCATCTCCAGTAAGCGTTATTCATTAACAATCCCACATCTGCGTAACTTTGTGCCCCGGCCAGATGCACCTCATCAATGACCCATGTTGTCACACTGTTCAAATAGTCCCTTGTCGGTTGTTGTGTTAACCGTCTATGCAATGTTTGAAGCATTGCAACAGTGATCTTTTTAGGTTTCCATGTCCCTGCCTTTATTTCACCGATTTTATGTTCTGGCACTCCTCTTGATTTCAATCGAGGTATCCACTCCTTGCGAAGTAGCTCATCTCGATTGACCAAAACACAGACACTTCCTGCCTTTTCCACTGCCCGTATAGCGGCGATCATGATCTCACTCTTGCCGGATGCTGGAGGGAGGTCTACAACGCCTCTGGTAGCCTGTATGAGGGTCTGTGCGGCATTGATCTGATAGTCTCTCAGGTCAATATTGCCTAATGTTTCAGGAACTTCTCTGGGTACTCCCGGTATCTTACGCCAATCCTTAATAATAACGTCAACTTCGTCATCCTCTGCCCTTTTCCGTACTTCTGGGACAAGACCTGTCAATATTCCTTTATTTGTGAGAAATGACTTTGGAACAGAAACAGGGACTAATTCACTACCGTGTCTCCGAAACTCAGTAAAGGATGTAACAAGAAAAGATTCAAGCCAAGACTTCTCAGCCTTAGTTGCTTCTATTTCTGTAAAGTTGTTATTGATATTGAGGATCATTTAGTGTTGTAAAAGAAATAACCCTTGTTGGCTGTGCGGCAACACAACAAGGGTTATCATTTTGGTAGATGGCGCAGAATCTACTCGGTTTTGTTGTCAGTTTCAGAAGAGGTATCATCCAGATCAGCATTATCTGGATTTGTGTTTTCTTCCGTAGCTTCTTCCTCACCTTTTGGAGAGGGCAGACCCTCGATACGAAGTTTGGTGACGTTGATTCCGAAATTGACGGCCATTGCTTCCAGTTCCCGGTGAGCACCTTCAAGCTGTTGAACAGTTTGATCAAGGAGGGTTGCTTCTTCTTGCAACCGTCTTTGTCTCACCTTCACTTGTTCTCGTTGACTGAGAAGACTGCTTGATTCTTCAAAGATGTGTTGACGAATCGGAGCAAGTTGCTCTTCATTCATCACAAACTTTGGTTCTGGGTGTTCCAACCCGTTTACTGTGGGAGCAGGAGGTGCATCGGGTGTGATTGAAGCACTTACAATTCGGGGTTTGTCTTTCTTGTTAATCTTCACTTCCATGAGTGTTTCCTTAAAAGGTTATTAAATGGGTTACACTAATGGAAACGACAGAGACATCCTTTTCTTATTTTGTCAAATTACTGTGACTCTACAGTTGTGCTCCCGAAACGTGTACTGTTACACCATCAGCATGATCACATGCGGCACACTTGACTCTCCAGTATCTTCGTAATTTCGACGTTGTGGAATCAACATGCTTTAAATTTCCCGGTGAGGCATTTGTGTGGGAAAGTGAAAGTCCTTCAAAATTTGTTCCATCATTGCTTCCTTCTAATTCAACAGTCCATGTTGTTGTAGATGTACCTTTTACAACTTGAACAGACCAGTGATTGCACATAAAGTCTACGGTACTGCTATAGGAGGCATTAGTCAACTTGCCTGAGTTAAAATAAAAGCCACCATTGGTCAATAAACTTCCAGCATTGTTAACAATGCTGGAAGTTTATTG